>Ga0310696_10002608_pt1 | contig 23627 bp, 13 predicted proteins | sample AusTroGonzalo_MG_4_FD_203885 | JGI IMG/M metagenome (GOLD analysis project Ga0310696, IMG submission 203885) | Bovine rumen microbial communities from tropical cattle in Woodstock, Queensland, Australia - Gonzalo_02 (v2) (version 2) | ecosystem: Host-associated > Mammals > Digestive system >...
ATACCGCCCAGATAAAAATCTGCGACAACACTTGCATCTGCGACATTGGCAAAAGTTAAGACAGAAAGTACAGAAATCAAAGATAATGAATTTATTTTCATATTTTTCTCCTTTATATGATATTATAGTATAAAACAAAGGGTACGATATGCAAGAAAATAAACCTGTTTTAATTGTCGGCTTGGGAAATCCCGGAACCGAATATGAACGCACGCGTCACAATGTCGGTTTTATGGCGGTTGATTTCCTTGCCGGCCAAGATGCCACTTGGAAAAAAGAACATTCGGCAAAAACATATCGTACCGACCTTGATGGTCATCGTGTGATTTTCGTAAAACCCGAAACCTTTATGAATGCCAGTGGTGATGCCGTTGGGCCAATCATGGCTTTTTATAAAATTCCATTGGAAAATTTAATAGTGATTCATGACGATATGGATTTAAAAATAGGGACCTTGCGTGAAAAAATTGGTGGTGGCAGTGCGGGTCATAATGGTATAAAATCTATTGATGCGTCCGTTGGGCGCGATTATCGTCGTATAAGAATTGGTATTTCCCATCCACGTGATTCTGGGCTTTTGATGCCACCCGCTGATTGGGTTTTGGGTCGTTTTTCAAACGAAGAATTATTGAAAATTGACGAAGTTATAAAACAAATTAAAATATTTGAATAAAAATTGTAAAAAAAATAAAACACCCGAATGGGTGTTTTTTACCTCTGGTGGCCCTGGTCGGACTTGAACCGACACTCCTTGCGGAACTTGATTTTGAGTCAAGCGCGTCTACCAATTCCACCACAGGGCCATAACGAAAACCGAAAATAATTATTTTGCGGTTTTTGCGTTAACTTTTTTCACTAAGCGCGCGCTACGATTCGCTTTGTGGACGGGTTTCTTTGCCGGTTTTTCGGCGATACCGCTTTTCTTTTCAATTGCGCGTTTGATTTTTGCCATATCAGGGGTCAAGCGAGAAACAGGTTTCGACATGACATAGGCATCCAAACCGCCATGTTTTGTCAATGTGCGCAAACCAGCCGCAGACAAACGCAACGAAAAGTCGCGTCCCAAAATATCGCTGTGAAATTTTAAAATATGAAGGTTCGGCAAAAATGTTCTTTTTGTATGACGTTCAGAATGCGAAACATTCATACCGACTTCTGTTTTTTTTCCTGTAACTTTACATACACGTGGCATATTTATATCCTTTGATAATCGGGGCATAATTTATAACAAAAAACAAAAAAAGTCAAGTGTTGTTTTATTTTTATGAAAAAAACGGTAAAAACTTGGGGTTATTGTGCAATGTTTCGGTCGGTTTTTGTTCCTGTATCCTTGAAAGCGAAAAAAATACAACTATATACATGTGGATAAAAAAAGGAGTTCAAATATGAATCCAGATGAAATGCAAGAAACGCCACAACAGGCCATTGAAAAATATACAACGGATTTTACGAAACTCGCTGCCGAAGGAAAACTTGACCCGGTAATTGGTCGTGATGACGAAATTCGCAGAACTATCCAAGTGCTGTCGCGTCGAACAAAAAATAATCCCGTTTTGATTGGTAGCCCTGGTGTCGGTAAAACCGCAATAGTTGAAGGTTTGGCGGAACGTATTATTTCGCGCGATATGCCGGAAAATCTTCAAAATAAAAAACTTTTGTCTTTGGATTTGGGGGCGATGATGGCGGGTGCCGTTTATCGTGGTCAATTCGAAGCGCGTTTCAAGGCGATTTTAAAAGCGGTCAAGGAAGCCAACGGTGAAATCATCTTGTTTATTGATGAATTACATACATTGGTTGGGGCCGGAAAAACCGAAGGTAGTATGGATGCCGGAAATTTAATAAAGCCAATGTTGGCGCGTGGCGAATTGCATTGCCTTGGTGCGACAACATTGGACGAATACCGTCAATATATTGAAAAAGATCCTGCTTTGGCGCGTCGTTTTCAACCAGTATATATAGATGAACCAACAGTTGAAGATACGATTTCTATTTTGCGTGGATTAAAGGAAAAATACGAAGGGCATCACGGGGTCCGAATCGCTGATGCTGCGTTGGTTGCGGCGGCTCGTTTATCGGATCGTTATATCAGTGACAGATTTTTACCCGATAAAGCCATTGACTTAATAGACGAAGCGGCTGCACGTGTTCGTATCGAAGTTGCGTCAAAGCCCGAAGAATTGGACGAAATAGATAGACACTTGATGCAATTGAAAATAGAACAACAGGCGTTAAAAAAGGAAAAAGACGAAGAATCCCAAAAACGCTTGCAAGATTTGGAAAAAATTATTGCCGAAACCCAAGCCCAATCGGAACAGATGACGGCGAAATGGCGCGAAGAACAATCAAAAATGCGTGCCTTGTCGGATGCGATGGCGGCATTGGATTCCGCAAAGGCCGAAGTTGCCGCCGCTATGCGAAACGGCGATTATGAAAAAGCGTCCGCTTTGCAATACGGTAAAATACCCGAATTGGAACAAACAATAAAAAAGATGAATACCGAATCACGCGAATATAAAACGGTTCTTCCGGAACATATTGCCGCTGTTGTAAGTAAATGGACCGGGGTTCCAACCGACCGTTTAAGTGTGACCGAACAATCAAAGTTATTAAATATCGAAGATGAATTGCGTAAACGTGTTGTTGGCCAAGACCACGCTTTGTCGGTGGTGGCGCGTGCCATACGTCGTGCGCGTGCCGGATTGTCCGACCCACGTCGTCCATCGGGAAGTTTTATGTTCCTTGGTCCCACCGGTGTTGGCAAGACCGAGGTTGCCAAAGCGTTGGCGGAATATTTGTTTAACGATGATACGGCAATGACCCGAATAGATATGAGTGAATATATGGAACCGCATTCTGTTTCGCGTCTTATTGGCAGTCCCCCGGGTTACGTTGGCTATGAACAGGGTGGGGCGTTGACGGAAAGTGTGCGTCGCAGACCGTATCAAGTTTTGTTATTTGATGAAATTGAAAAAGCGCATCCTGATGTTTTCAATGTGTTTTTACAAATCTTGGATGATGGTCGTTTGACCGATGGCCAAGGTCACATTGTGAACTTTACCAACACAATAATCATAATGACAAGCAATTTGCCGGATATAAATACGGTAAAAAAACATTTCCGTCCCGAATTTATAAACCGTATTGATGAAATTGTGTTCTTTAACCAATTGGGCAAGGATGTTATGAATGGTATCGTTGAAATCCAATTGCGTGGTGTTCGTAAACGTTTGGCGACCCGTCGTATTGAATTGGATGTAACGGACAAGGCGATTCAATGGCTTGGTGACCATGGGTATGATCCGGTGTTTGGTGCACGTCCATTGAAACGTCTTATTACATCGGCGGTCGAAGATAAAATTGCTGATTTGATTTTGACCGATGCCGTGGGCGAGGGCTCCACCGTTTACGTCGATGTCCAGGGCAAAGATTTGGTGGTGAAATAGTGGCTAGTGTTAGTGATTAGTGGGGAGATACCACTTCCCAATGTCACGCAAAAAGAACGGGCGCACTTTGTGCGCCCGCACTAATCACAAACCACTTACACCAACCACTATTTCTTCTTCTTATATTCCTTGTACAAAATATCAACGCATGTATAACCGACCATTGCAGATACCGCAGTGATTACACCGGACAACAAACCGCAAGAAAACCATGCGAATAAAACAATCGCCAATACTAACACAGCGGTCACGCCGAGGTTTTTTGTTAAAACATTCAATATTTTTTCAAAAGTTTTCATTTTTATTTCCTTTATTTGGTTAAGCATATTATATCACATTTTTTCATTCATGACAAATATGATTAGTCTAGTGCGTAGAAATATCTCCTTGGTTGCCGGGGGGGTACGGGTTATCCGAATGAGTGGCCCCACCGGTGGGGTTACTATAACTAGAGCATGATAGGGCGTTACTTGGGGTGAGCTCGTTCTTTTTCACATCTACGAACCAACCATGACCAGAGTCCCATTGTCCACTTGTATTGTCGTTGTATGTCACGGGGGTACCAGTATGGTTCAACCCATCGGTGTAATAATAATTACTTGGGGTATATTGTTGCCCACAGGCCCTTGTAGACGTGTTTGTGGCTATTCCTGGTATTTCGCCTTTTAGTTGATAAAGATTATTTTCATCAATATACAAAAGTGTTCCAGGGCAATCAACACGCTTGCCGTGGGGATAATCACCATCCTGTGGCTGAAAATTACTCCATATATTATTCGCCCCCCCACATTCACCAGTGTTTGTGTCGGTCCCTTCGCAATACCAAGCGTTTTTGGAATTGGTAGTGTTGTCAATAACACATAAAAGAATTATCCCATCATCGGTTCGAGCGAGTGTTTTGTAAATGCCCACACCGGATGGAAGGCAAAGTTCCCTTGCGGTATCTGTAATTCGTAATTGACCGGTTGTGCAACAAATGTTGCTGTAAGTTTCATGCGCAATATCAAGATCGCCCCCAATAAGATTCTCGTGCAGAGTGTCATTGCCATGCCATTCTTTTACCGGTGTGCTAAAAAATCCATTCCATCCATAATTATCTTCAAATTTATATTGCCAGAACAAGGAATTTGGTTGAATTCTGTAAGCTTTACTACGATATACTCCATTGTTGATCCATTTGCTTAAATTGGTAGACCTGTTGTCGTTTAGCAAACATATGCTGTTATCTTGTGAAATTGTGGTGTCGCAAGTCCAACCGCTCGAAAGGTGTGCTGGAGATACGAATACGTCTGGATTTCCTCCATTTGTGGATGTATAAGTTGGTTTACCGGTATTTACGTAAATGCGTGGATTATTCCCCCATAACTCGGTTGTATTTCGTTGTCTTGACCAACAACAATTTTTATATTGATCATCTGGGGTAGTCATTTGACTAAAATATACATAGTCATACCCGTCAGCATAATGTCCAGTAGGACAGTATCTATTATCACCATTTGTGTTGGGACTGTCTTCTGTCCCAGAAGATGTACTGCATGAAATATGACCATCAGGAAAGTATTGTTGGATACCACTGCATCGGGTGTTCACACAGGAACGAGCAAAACCGTCTGTGCCCTCGGCGGTACCGGTATTTTCCGCAAACCAATAAAGTAATGTTTCCTTATTTTCAAGTGGTTTAAGTATTTTATTCCCATCGCTTGTCGAATCCGGGGAATCTTCGCAATTACCCCATATTTGTTCCGCAATACGGCATTTTAAACAATCGGGGGTTGGTGATTGGTCTGTCCCATCTGGGCATTTTTCTCCGCAAATATCGTAAATAGGTTCTTGACCGGCACCATACATTTCGCGATAGAAGGATGTTCGTGGGTATTCTGTTGGGTTACTACGTGTACGCGGTACAACGTTTTGGCTTATCTTACCCATCAATAACATTATGTCATTCAATGCCAAATCACCAGCACTTCCAACACAATCAATAACTTCGTTCCAGCAAGCTGTGCGGTTCAAGATGGAATGGCGATTCGGTGATGTATTAATGTTTTCGCATAATGTAAAGTTACCAGATATAGATTTACATGTTTGGACAATACAGTTACGACCAACTTGGGTGCAACTTGATATAATTGTATCGTATGTCTTTTTTGTTGCGATGTCGGACATTCCCGCATCCCATTCGCCAAGCGCATTTATATTGTTCGTTGTTGTCGAATCGGCAAGCAGCGCGGCACATGAATTCTTAACATCGGCACACATGGTATTTGCGGTTTTATCCGCGGATACCCCGAATACGGATAATGCACGTGCATCAAATTCCGTGATAGATTCACTGGCGTTTGAAATGCATTCCGTCGTAAGGCTTGTACATGCACGACGTATTTCTTCCATTTTTGCATCTTGCGCAATTTTAATTTGTGCCAATGCATCGGGAATAAATTGTTTCCATACATTGTCGGCAATGTCCTGGCAATTTTCCATTGCGGGTTCCAAATATAATTTTTTGTCATTTAAATATGTAACAAATTTTGCATTAGCCCCGGCACCCGTCCAAGTTTCATTTTCGGTTGGACGTGTAATAAGTGTTGAAAAGTTCACAAGATTTTGGGTTAAAACGGCGCTGCCTGTTGCCGGGTCTATGTATTGTCCACTGGGGTCCAAACACTTTACAAGGTCTTTACCACATACCGTGTTGTCGCTTAACATATCAAGCATTTTCTTTTTACAAGTCAACAAATCATCGGAATTACGTTTTTGGTATATGTCCAAACGTGAAATATCAAGTAATGCACTGCTTTCCTTGACTTTTGTGCGTGCATCGTCGTTTTTGCTTTGATATGCCTTGGATACGGTGTTGCAATCTTGTTCAATTAACATTTGGTATCCCGATTCTGCAAGTGACAATTCGTCATTGGAACAATTTTCAAGCACCATTTCACGACAAACTGGTAATGCGGCGCGATATAATCCGGTTCCTGATTTTGTTGTTGTGGATGCACCCGCCATTGAATCAACCGAATCGAATGCCGAATCGGTATTTAATGATAAATTTATCGCGTTCATACCATTTGTTTGATCATCGCCAAATACGTTGTTTAACTTTTTAGCAATGTCATCCAACATTTTTTTAGATTTTGTTTTGTCCTTGGTGTCGTAAAATGCATCTTCGCCCTCGGTCGATTTCATCATGGCTTCCACATCTTCGGCATCCATATTTACCGTAAGCAAGCGTTGATTGAAATCCAACATTTTTTCTTCTATTTGGGACAGTTGTTTTTTCGCCTTGTCAAATTCATTGTATCGTGATGAACATGCGCAACGTTTTAATTGTGTGTCTTTGTTGGCACAGAATTCATCCATACAATCGTAAAATGTTTGACGGCATTGGGAATATTTTGCCGAAATTCCGGTGACAACACCATTATCCGTTGCGGCGCGTGATATACGTTGTTTCCCAGTGTTGTTGCGTGTTGTTGTTTTGGCGGTGCGTGTTTGTGAAGTTTTTGTTGCGGTCCTTGACACAACGGTATTTGTGGTTTTTGGAACCGCTTTGCGGGTTTGTTCCTTGGTGGTGGGGACGCGGTCGGAAACGGTGCGTGTGCCGGTCGTTGTGTTTCGTGGTGTCACCTTGCTTTTTTGTTGTGTGGTGGTATTGCGCCCGGTTGCCACCGTGCGATCACGTACACCACCGATACTTGTCGTGGTCGTTCCGCGTCCGCCACGTGTGGCGGAATTTGTTTTTTGTTGTTGGTTGGTTTGGCGGATGTTTGTTGGTGTGTTCACGGTCGTTCCATGACGTGCGGCGGCACGTGCCGTGTCGTTATCATCAACCGCCACCGCCGCCGGAAATACAAGCAGCGCAAGGCATCCAAATAAAATTGAACGTAATCCTTTCATCCCTTTGGGGTAATGTTAGCAAATTTATAATTTTTTGGGCAAGCACAAAAATATAAATAAAATACATTTTTTGGTGCGGATAGGGGGACTTGAACCCCCACGGATTTCTCCACAGCATCCTTAGTGCTGAGCGTCTACCAATTCCGCCATATCCGCGATAAAAAATCACATTTTGTGAGACCATTCTACAATATTCATTTTTTTTTTCAATATTTTTGTGATATAATGCGAATATAAAATGTGTAGGAGTTATAGATGACAAAGAAAACTTTTTCGCGAATTCTTGGCTGTTCTGTTATGGCTATGATACCGGTTTTGGCAAATGCGGCGGGGACTTACTATGTCGGTAATTACCAATCGCCCCAGCAAAACTATTCCCAAATGGGGTATGCAACACAACGTCAAAATCCACAAATGGGCTATGGTTATGGTATGCAACGCCAGGATATGAATTATACCCAGGATGTTACATACAGTCGCACACGAACACGTGTTGCGCAAAATCCTGATGTGTATATTGGTGATCAATATGCGGGGTATCGTAGCGTAAATACCAATACCGAAACGACCCAGAAAAAAACCGTAAAGGTCGCGGAAAAACCATCGAATGGTCAAAAGGGGTTTTGGATAAATCCTGCTTTGTCACATGAATATGCTTCGTGGCGTTTTGATATGGCGGAATCGGGGTCAATATTACATTATGATAATATCCGTTGGAATGTTTTTGATGTGACGGCTGGTTATCGCTTTGATGCGGGCAATACACCGTTACAAATTGACGCGGGTTTAAAATACGGTATGCAGTTTGGTGATTCAACAATGGTTGATGATGATATTACCGCTGGTGGTTATTGGATTACAAGTTGGAGTGATTGGGACCCAAGTGATGATACTAATGGTAATGGTGTGTATGACGAAGGTGAGCCGACCAGATACTTGGGTGAACAATATGGGCATTCGTTATCGGTTGGAACAACCAATGGTGGCAGTATGCTTGGCTTTAATCTTGGTTTGGGCTTAACCGATTTTTTCAAGACGGGTAATATTCGTTTCACGCCGTCTATTGGTTATCGTTATTTGAAATATAAATTGGAAACCAAACAAACACATGGTCTGACGGTTGATACATTATATTGTAATACCGTTAATGGGACGGATGAAACCCAATGTGACCCATTTGCAAGTGTTTATCTTGGGGGGCTTGATGAACACAATAATCTTGTTATAACTGGTGAACATGTTTTGGGGCCCCAAAACGAATATGGTTATTACAATATGGATGTTAACGATCCAACATCTATTGTGGGGGTAAGTACTGGTGGAACATATATGTTTATGTTGCCGGGGGTAAGTCATTCATACGAAGTTGAATGGGCGGGGCCTTATTTAGCTTTGGATATGGTTTATGATATCAATGATAAAAACGCTGTTACTGGTCGTGTTGAATTGGGATTGCCGGCATATACCGCAACTGGCGATCAACCGTATCGTGCCGATTGGATGCATCCAACAAGCGTCAAGGACGAAGGTGGTATCGGTGATGCGTGGCATTTTGGATTGGGGGCAAATTATATGACCGCAATAACGGATACGGTTTCATTTACACTTGGGGTCACATTTGATTACTACAGTGTAAGTGGTGCCAGTGCAAGCACATTCTTTAACGAATCGTATTACATGGCGATTTATAACGATTTGCTTCAAGAATACATAGAAAGTGGAATTTTTGGTACAAATGCTAATGCTGAAAGCGCCATGTTAAATGGATATGAATATGACAACCGGGAATATTCTGCAAATCCTACTGCGGTTAATATCAATGAAATGAGAAAATCTGGTTGGGTTGGCAAAGCGGAAAACGAAATAGAATCTGTATATAAATCACTTGGATTGCGTATAGGTATCAATGCAAAGTTCTAGGGATTTATGGATGAAGGTTTTAATAAAAAATGTTTTTACACCTTTGTGTTGCGCACTGATTTCGGTTGGTGCGCATGCGTCTTTGTCTGGGACCGCATCTGTTAATATAACAAGTGACACATCTGCAAATGCGAAAACAATGGCATTTGATGAAGCGCGTCGTCAAATTATCATTGATACTTTGTCGCCATATGCCGATGGGGTTGCTTTACGTGATACCGTTAAAAACGAAAAGGGCGAAGTTTTAACCAATTTAATTTCTTCTTCGTCAATTATGGGTGAACAATCGTCCGCTACAAGTTATTCCGCTGATATTACCATGTCATTGAACGAAGGTCTTGTGAAAAAATGGCTTGATATGCATGGTGTTAACAACTGGATACCAGTTGGTGTTGCCGCGGAAAATAATTTCAATTTGGTTGTTAATTTGGATGGTAACCTTGATAACTGGGCTAATTTGCATCGTATTGCACATGTAAATGGTATTGAATTGAACACTTTGTCTATTTTTAATGGCGAAATTATTTTTTCGGTTTCAAAGTCAAAGCGAACAAATTTAACACTTGTTTTGCGTGATGCGGGCTGGCACTATGCCGATGAAAATGGGGATTTGCATGTGACGAAATAATAATCTTGTCGCTTGACTTGATGGACCAAGATTTTTATTATTTATTTGATAAAGGAAAGGGGATTTTATGAAAAAATTATCTTTATTTTTGGGGCTTGTTTGCTTGCCGTTTGGCGCAATGGCGGCCGATGAAGATTTGGCGGGCAAGGAATTGATTTTGAATATTCGTCGTATTGGACTTGATTTATCAAAAACCGATATTGGACATGCGGCGGAATATTCTGATTCACCGATTTCCGCATTGAATACGGACAGCCAGGAATTTATCAAGGGTGTTTTTGATACGGCGTTGGAATATACCCATGGTCGTTTGAATTGGGATAATAGTTTGTTTGCGGAATACGGGAAAACAACATTAAAACCGTATGATGCACCAAAAACAACCAATGAAAATGCGGATAAGATTTTATATACAAGTAATTTATCCTATGCGTGTTGGGATTTTGATTCTTTTAAATTGGGGCCCATGGTTCGTGGTTCATATGAAACGGAATTTGAACCGGCAAAGAATACCGACAATCGTTTGAAAATCGCACGTGCTTTTGGTGGTTTATCGTTGTTTGATGCCAAAATTGTAAAATCATTATATCTGGCGGCGGTTTATGAATACGATTTTACATACGGTCATAACCAGGTCAGCAAGCTGGCGGCGGAACTTGGTTGGCGTTTGGAATACGATGTCCGTGAAGGTGTCCGTTTATCAACCGATGGTTATTATCGTGAATACCTTGATTATTCCCAATATGTTGGAACTGATTTGGAACGTGATTTGTCGGTGACGGCGCGTATGGATACTAATTTATGGGGATCATTCACGATGGGGCCTTATGTCCAATATCGTTTGGCTAAATCGCGTGAATCCGATGTATATGGAAGTAATTTCATTATCGGTATATCGTTTAATTACATAACAAAGTTTGGATTGAAATAAAACAAAATAAATGGGAAATATAAGGTGTATTTTTCATAAATTTGTTATTTGCCAAATGTTGGTGGCATTCTTTTTGACCCCAAAATTCGTGTTCGCAGATTGTAATCCAATAAGTGGTACTGGTTGTACACCTTGTAATCAGGTTGGAAGCACCCAGGAACAGCATGATGAGTATTGTCAACAGTTGTATGGTGATAGTGGTTTAACGTGTCAAGAGGTTCCGACTGCGCATCCTGAGGATTATGATCCCGACCCTGTTTACAATGTATGGCGGTGTGCTACGGATTGTTCAAATGTTGTTCGTAATCCTAGATTGGATACAGGGTATCTTCGCACAGCCAATCCTAGTGGTGCTTCTGTTACCAATGGTTTTTGGAATAACAATATTTCCACTGCAAAAATAACAGGAACCGCCTTTATTAGTTGGAATGCTGGGGAGTCAGAGTGTAATAGTGTAGGTGCTGGTGATGGCGATCTTTGGGTTTATCCCCATTGGTGTTTAAAGGATTGTCGTATAATTTTTGAAAATGCTGAGATATCAGAACATAATTGTAAAGGTGAAGTGAAATTTTGGATAGGACGCTGGCCGGGTATTGGCAAGGGACAAGAAGAAACAGGAAAAGAATGGACCGAGTATAAATGGCGTTGTAAATCTTGTGGGGTTGGCTATCGTCCGGTATTTTCACGTCAATATACTGCCGCTACAAGATATGATGAATATTGGTTAGGAAACGCACAATGTGAGAAATCTACGAATAATCTAAATGCAGATGGGGGAACGGGGGACGAATGGGTTGCATGCGAATGTACCATACAAAATAATTCGGGATTTTGTTCCATGGGATGTGATATCCCGTATAATGCGGGTTGTTATAAGGAATATAGTAATTGGACGGAAGCTGGATATACTGCCAACTGGAACAACAACAGTAGTTATCAAGACCAAAGTCAGCGCACATACTGTGGTACCATAAATGGTCAACCTAATGATGAAATAGGACGGCTACTCACAATAGCTGATTTACTTTGGGTGGGTGGGGAACGTACCGGTGCGCTAACGGTACTTTCGAGGATTCAGGAAACGTCTAGATGTTGGATAACGACCGATTCTACTGTAAACGCAAGGGGGGGGGCGTGTTATCCACGTTCAAGCCAAGAATACTGTGATGCCACAGGATGTTTTGATTTGGGAACCAGTTCTTGTCCCGATAATTGGTGGGAACAGGGCAACTAATTTATTTCATAACATTAAATTTTATTTCGCTGGCAAGACCAGTTGAGTCCGTCGCGCGAACCGTGTGACCACCGATTGGAATATTTTGTTTTAATATTTCGCCCGATTTTGTTGTGCCCAATATTTTATCGTCCAATGTCCAAAATAATTTTGCATTGTTATCGGATGCCAAACCAATAAAGGCAACGGGCTCGTTATCTTTGGTTGATGTTATTATTATGCTGGTATTTGCCAATGGCGATAAAATTATTGGTTCGGCTTCATACGTTGATATATTCGTTAAATCACATTCTGGCATATATTTCGGTGGCGTTTTGCGATGTATCCCCGCATGGCGAAACATATCAATATATTCCGCATCCCAAAATTCAAACACTTCATTATGGGTTGTTTTTTCATTTGCAACGCATGCGCGTAATCCCGTTTTATTATCAATGGGAATTGAACGGTGAATACGATTTTGTGCAAGTGGTGATTTCCCCGGAATAAACCATGATTGTATTTTGTGTGGGCAATATGTTCCCGCAATATCACCACCAACGGCGCACATATCAACTTTTATAACGTTTAAATCAGGGGTAAAAAAGTCGTTGTTTTTTATTTGTTTCCCATTTGCACGGTAATATCGTTCCGCCGCATCACTGATTGCAAAATACAATGGGGCGGCAACTTTTGCACCACTAAATGAATTGTTCGGCGTGCCATCAAAATTACCCACCCACACAATTAAGACCATGTCGCCAAATATACCCGCCGTCCATGCATCACGATATGACGAAGATGTTCCTGTTTTCCAATAATGGCGCAATGTTTTCGGGGCATTACGAACAAATGGGATTTTCCTTGCCGTCGTATTGGCGTGTTCCAACATACCAAGTGTTAGAAATTGTGCTTCGGGACTTAATACGCGATTCAAATTTTTATCGGGGGCATCTAATTCGGTTTTTATTGCGCGTCTTTGACCAAGGTTAGCCATTGTTGCGTATATATCCGCAAGTTCCCACATGGAAACTTCCGCCCCACCAAGTGCGACCGATACACCATAGTGTGAAGCAGGTTTTAATCCACTAATTCCAGAAGCGGTCATTGTTTTATAAAAGTTTTTTATTCCTATTTGTCTGACAAGGTTTATCGCCGGAATATTGCGAGAATGTATCAACGCATCGCGTGCAAGAACGGGACCAAAGAATTCGTTGTCTGAATTTTCGGGCGCATAAACCCCAAAATTTGTTCGTGTGTCTTTTAACAAACTCATCGGGTGAATCAACCCAATGTCTATCGCATTTGCATAAATCAACGGCTTTAATGTGGAACCAGGACTGCGTTTTGCGCGTACACCATCATTTTCGCCGAATATTTCGCGGTCAAAATAGTCCGCTGAACCAATATAAGATAAAACTTCCATTGTTTTGTAATTTAACAATATTGCCGCCGCATTGGTCACACCATTGGCACGTCGTGTTGAAATTTCATTTTGTAATGTTTTTTCAAGTGTATGTTGTAATCCTAAATCCAAAGTAGTCCTTATTTGTGATCCATTAAATTGTTTGGTGTTAAGGTTGTCAATAAAATGTGGTGCATGGAACGGAAGTTGTGAAATAGGGCGGGCGTCCAATGGCATTTCTGCCAACGCTACAATTTGTGTGTCGTTTGGATTTTTTTCCGACCAACGTTTGGCAAGTTCCCCACGCATAAGTGACATATTTTTTAAGCCGCGTTCCGTATTCAAACCGCGTTTAGTCGGATTTTGCGGAATTGTTGCCAATGTTATTGATTCTATTTTGCTAAGTTTTTCAGCGGGCTTGTCAAAGTAAATTGTTGATGCTGCACCAATACCCTCGATATTACCACCAAATGGTGCAAGGTTTAAGTATGCTTCCATAATTTCATTTTTTGAATGGAATAAATCAATATAAATAGCGGTGGCAATTTGTCCCAGTTTTCCCAAAATATGCTTGGTGTTTATATTATATTTTATGCGTGCAACTTGCATCGTGATTGTGGACGCGCCAACGGGTCTTTGGACCCCCGAAACATATTCACTCGTTGCACGAACAAGTGCGACAGGATTAATACCAATGTGGTGATAGAAATGTTGATCTTCATATAAAACAACAGCCTGTTGAATCCATGGGCTTATTTTATCAAGTGGTGTAAATATTCGATACTTGTCGTCGTTGGTTAATGTTATGCGCAATAACTTGCCGTTGCGGTCATAATATGCGCGCGAAAAGTCAATATTATTTAGTATTGGTGGGGTAATCACAAAACGCACAAGCGCCCACAGCGCAATAATGCCGATGAAAATTATACCCGCTTTGCCAAGTGTTTTGATTTTATTTTGTCGCATTATTAACCGTTATTTTACCAACCTTGCCAACCGCGTTGATTTTTGGATTATACATATCCGATGCATTTATTGCGGGAACCGTAAATTCGCCAGCTACGGCAAGTTGTGCGCGATAAGTTACCGTAATTGGTTCGCGTGATAATTCGGCATAAATCAAAACACGGTCCTCACGGATTTCACTAAAATCCATGTCACCCGATAATGAATCACTTATTGGAACAAGTGCACCTGGTAACAAATCTGTGATAACGGCGTTTTTAATATATTCGGCACCACCGCGTGCACGTGCAGTAATCTTTACATCGACAAAATCGCCAATGTTTCCAGACCTTATTTCTTTTCCGTTTATGTCATAATATGTTCTTGTCACTTCTATGTCGTTTGATTGTGGTTGTGTCGCACGTGGGAAGCCTTGACGAACAAAAGCATAGAATAAAGGTGATTTTTTACAATGTGGGCAATCAAAATTCAATTGTTTTGAATCAACCGGAATATTTGTAACAAACATATCCGTTTCGGAATCTAAACTGGTTTTCTTGTTATCCAATAAAAGTGTTTTTTCCGCAAAGTTTTGATTCGTGGTTTCGCTATTTCCGGCAATACCCAAAAGGATGTTTGCCACATTAAATGAACCATATTTTCCAGCATTCAAATAATCTTGTATTGTTCCAGACGGCATAGCGGTTGAACCAAAATATCGTGCACCAATAAACATTTTCATAGCATCGTTTGCCACGGGATTATCAAAGACAAATGTGGTATTAGTGCGTCCGTTATATTTCGCAAACAAAGAATCTGCTTTGTCATTTTGCTTTAACATTTTATAAGACGCCGCCATATATGTCCCGATTAAACCGTGTTCCCAACCACGAACATATGTATTCAAATATTCTGTTAATAAATCAATATAACTTGTTGTCACATAATCATTGGCGCTGATTACATATATCGCGAATGCTTTTGCAAAAGCGTTATCGACGGATGTACATATATCGCCAGCGTATGAACGCAAGAAATCTATACCGCGCGAATACATCGATTGTGGAACAGTAAAGCCCGATTGTCGTGCAAGAGTAAGGAAATTCATTGTATAAGCGGTTAAATATGCGGTTGTCGCATCGCCAAGATTTTCCATCGATGGTGCATTACCCGACCAAAAACCAAACGAACCATCGTCGTTTTGACGTCCCGACAAGATTTGTATTGTTTCCGCTACCTTTGCGGTGGAATCGGCTTGTGTTGTTCCCATAATTTTGTCTTCGGGCATAAGCACAAAAGGTAACGTACGTGATACAAGTTGTTCCGTACACGAATAATCATAGTTTTGTAAATATTTGAATACGGGGTACGCTAAAATACTTGGGCGTTTAGATATGTAAACCATTTGCGAAAGTTTTTCCGAATACATTTCATTTTTTGGGATTTTAATATTTGCCGAAGTTCTTGTAAGTTTACCAACCTTTATTTCACTTGTATATGTGGAAGCGGGGCGGATGGAAACATCCGTGGTTGCTTTGCGGGATGCCAAAACATTTTGTGCAACGTCCATCAAATTTGTCGCAACGCCAATTTCAGCAGTGCCCAATTTATCGGATGTTTCTATGTCAAAAGTCCACAATTTTTCGGTGTTTTCGGGAATGTCTAATACCGCTGATTTTTCGCCGACAATTGATAACGAATCACCAGTAAACGCGCTGGTTGTGGCTTGTGCCGTTGTTCCAGAATCCGTTGCCATATTGGAAATAATCGCATTCACACGGAATTTGTCCGATGGTGCCACAAAAGTCGGTGTGGTAAGTGATATTATAACCGGTGATTGAACAAGTGTTTCGTTGCGTGTTGCACCCATCGCACCCGGCGCCGCAGCGACAGCATACACACTGACCGACCCGTTAAAATATTCAGGAATGTCGAAAGATATTGTACCTGTTTCATTCGCCTTGGCATCAATAATGCCCGAATAATATGCAACCGATGGCAATTGTTTGCGACTAAACGGATTAACTAAAGATGTGTCAAATATTCCATTGTCCATATTGTCGTCACTTCCGCCGGTCTTTGCAAATTGACGTAATAAATTATATTCGGGTAACAACAAAGACAATATTTGTTGCGTTTGAACTTGTAATGCCGATTTTTGAAAGAAGTAATTCAATGGGTTCGGGGTTTTATAATTTGCGACTTGCAATATGCCAGTATTGACCGCAAAAATCATTATTCTTGAATCTTTATCGGTTGTATATTCGACGTTTAACTTATTGTCTTTTACAATATCTGGTGCGTTTAATTTTATATCAACGGTGTGTTTTGCAACACTTGTCGCAAAAGGCGCAACGGCATAGGTATATGGTGCGGTGAAAATATCAGGGCTGTTGATATCGCGAACAAAAGATACATTTACATATCCCGTTCCCTTGAAATCTTGGGGCAGGGTGATTTTTTGGATACTTGATGTGGAATCAGCAAAGAACCATTTATGCGCGTAAACTTTATCGCGTTCAATTGTTATCAATCCCGAACCAGTATAAGGTGCGGTTACACTTACGCTTATTGTATCGCCGGGGTTATATTTTTCAGCGTCAAGTTTGATATAAAGGTCCGCCTTGGTTTCGGTTTGTGAATTTGTATTTCTGTCGGATGCGACAAAATATTCGATATTCGCAAGAATATTGTTTTTTTCATCTGTTATTTCCAAGAAATAAGTTCCGCCGTTCTTGGTGTTTAATTGTATATCGGTCCCTGATTCTGGAATAGTAATGGTTGATTGGCTGATTGCGATATCGCGTGATACCGATTGGTATTTATAGTTGTCACCATAATCTTTTACCAAACTTGTCAAGGTTTCACGTTTTACCAATTTTACAAAAAGATTATCCGTTTTGATTGGATTGCCCGAATTATCAAGAGCAATCAATTTTAAATTCGCGTTTGTATCACGATTTAAATATTCCAATGATGAATTTGTTTTATATCCAACAACATAGTCAAAATTAGAAACACGGGAATTAACGATGTTTTGTATGCTTTTCCCATCGCCCGCTTCAAATCCATTAACAGTCAAGTTTAACAAATAAGTTCCCATGGGGATTTCTTCGTTAAATCCGATGTTCAAAACGGCGTTACCGTTTTCATCGGTGCGCGTATCTTGGATAACCGCGTCAAATGTTTGAATCTTTTTAGCGAAACTTGTGGACATTTTGTCCTTGCCACTGAAATTCGTTGTAAAGGTATAGTCCTTGTAATTATCAAAAACAAAATTTGTTGGACGCAAAACCGCTGTCCCGGAAATTCTGCGGTCGGTGGCTGGGGTGCCATACATATTATTTAATGATACATTCGCACTTAGATTTTCCGGTTTTACCCAACCATTTGATTGTGCACCGTTCACAATGGCGGAAAGTTTCATTGTTTCAGGAACAAATTCTTGGACATTAAAATTGCCTGAACCGATACTTTCTTGGACGCGTCCACGACTGTTCAAAAGGTTTACATCAACACCATAACGACCAATAATTGCGTCATTTGGGGTTTTGTAATTTAAATCAAACATACCATCTGCTTTTGCGGATATACGACGTTCAAAAATCACATGACCACGTGGGTTGGTAATAGTAAGTTGCACAGGCATTTCATCCAATGCGGTAAAGTTTTTATTTTCAATCAAACCGCCAATGGTGACCGTTTCACCCGGTCTGTAAATACCACGATCGGAAAAGACATATGCGTTTAATGGGGCAAGGTTCGCATAATGTGTCCCGTCAATGTTAAATTTGGAAAAATCTACGTTGTTATCACTTTCAAAGGCCATAAAAGAAATATCGTTTTCGGTTTTGGCTATAATGGCAACGGGTGTTTTTTCATTTTTATATTCTTCTGTGGCAAGATACGGGATTTCAACCATACCTTCGGCGTTTGTGATGCCCGCCCAAACAGGACGACCATTGCGTGCTAAAATTGTGACATCTACATCGGCTGCAGGGGTGCCATCGGCAATATGGGATACAAAAACACTTGAACTTTTATCAAAATTGACTTTGCGAATTATTCCAAGGTTAGTTAACAAAATCAGGCGTGCATCATCGTATTTATCCACATTTATATCACTTGAAGCACCCGTTTTAACAATAAAGATTCCTGTTTGGTCGGTATATGTTCGGTCACTGTATTCACCAAGGTTAACCGAAGCATAATTTACATGATTCATTGATGTATTAGAAAAAGGAATCTTTTTCTGGAAAACAACGGACATATCGTATTCGTTAAAATTCCAATTTGTCACAAAATTAGAATTGCTAAACAAATTATATGTTTGTGTAATCAAATGGTTTATTTCGCGTGGTTCTATTTTATACAAATTGACATACGCTGTATCAACACCGCCCGTTGCGACGATACCGATTTCCTTGCTTCCCGCCAATGATAACAAAATGCCCGTTCCGGCAATTTTTACATTGCGTGCGGGATAGGGGACCTGCATAACCTTGGCAATTCCATTTTTAGCGACAAGGTCGTTTGCGGAACGAATTTGTGATTTTACATTTACATAAATATAGCGTTCAACTTTATCGGATACATCATAACCAAAGGCATATTGATAAGTGCCAGCGGGGTTCACAAAGTCCACTGGTTTTATATCAACTTTTTGTGTTTTTGTTAAAACGTCTGGGGTGATTTCATCGGGTGCCCATTCGTGTGGTGTTTGATTTTTTTCTTCGTCTTCATCCTTGTACACTGGTAATAAACGCACCGTAATATTTTTATTATAGTTAAAGTTTTTTTCGATTTGTGCACTTGTGTTCAAAAGAATTAACTGTTGCGAATTGCCGCGGGTATCATCGGCAACTATTGTGGTTAAATCTTTGATTTTGAAAAAGTTATCAAGTGGTTCAATGGTTGTGTTTGCTGTCACCTTTGCGGTTTTTGATTTACCGAATGCGGAACGAACGCGATTTAACTTCATACGCAAAACTTGTGGCTTTTCGGTAATTGGTAAACTTGCCGTTTTGATTTGTGCTGTTCGTCCATAACGGTCCAATGTAACATCAAAACTAATGCGTTTTCCATTTAATAAAATTGACACTTTTTCCGCGAAATCGGTGGTTTGAATCGGATAATTAAAAGATACTATCGCGACACCAATAACCGATTTCTCGTCGGTTGGATATACGGCGAAACTGTTAACCTTGGCATAAATTGGCTCGGTCTTAAAAGTGATAACACGTGTGTTGGGTCTTATTTCGTCATTAAATAATTCCTTGCCCAGTTTTACTTGATAAATTGTTTCTGGGGCAACTTCTTGTTCGGGGACAAACGATGCGGTGTCTTCGGAAAAATCCCATTTTCCACGTAAGGCCGGTGTCATTTTTACATTTTGTCTGATGGTTTCGGTGGACAAATCCGCTTTGAATATAGGGGTGTACTTGTCCGATAAATCTTTATACCAAAACGTCAAATTATCCGCGGGGGCAAACTTGCGATTATTGTTTATTTCAGGGACATTTTCGTATATTACGATATCCGTTTCGGTTCGGTCAAAAGTGGTTGGGGCAAGAACGGTGTTCACACGTAATTCGGCACGAACGGTGTTGGGTTTGCTAAAAAATATTGTAATAATCCCCAAAATAAATATGATAACAAATCCAAGAATAGCCCCAAAAACAATGGATTTTATCGCATCCGAAGTTGTGAAAGCCCATTTTCCCAAGTATTCGCGAATTTTTGACATGGTATTCCTTTCCTGCATCCAAATTTCCTTGTGGCAATATTAGAAATTATAAAAAAGAAATACAAGTGTTTTTCTTATACTTATTATAATAATTCATCAAAAATTGCTTGATTTTTTGTGTGGGTTATAATAATATGCTGGCACGCACTTGGTGCGAAGAACACAGCTATCAAAGGGAATTTCTGTCCGGAATACCGGTTTTATGCCCCTGATAGTGAGGATAACAACAGAAATAAAAGGATTTAAAATGGCATTGCCAACTTTTACTATGCAACAGTTGATGGAAGCGGGCGTTCATTTTGGACACCACACACGTCGCTGGAACCCGTTGATGACACCGTATGTTTATGGGGTCAAGGATAAAATTCACATTATCAATTTGAATAAAACTGCACCTTTGTTGCACCGCGCTTTGGTTGTTTTGGAAGCGATTGTTGCCGCGGGTGGCAAGGTTTTGTTTGTTGCAACCAAACATCAAGCCAAGGAAATTGTCAAAGATGCGGCGGAACGTTGTGGTCAATTTTATGTGAACAATCGTTGGTTGGGTGGTATGTTGACCAATTGGACAACGGTTTCTCAATCTATTCGTCGTTTGAAAAAGATGGAAAATGATATCGCGAACGCTGACAAATTGGGGCTTACCAAGAAAGAAGTCGGTGTTATGACCAAAGAAGTTGAAAAATTACGTGGCATTTTTGGTGGTATTTTGGAAATGCACGGTATTCCCCAAGTTATGATTGTTATTGACGTTCCACGTGAATTGAATGCGGTTCGTGAAGCTAAAAACTTGGATATTCCAACGGTTGCGATTTGCGATACAAACGCTAACCCAGAATTGGTTGATTATCCTGTTCCGGGTAACGATGATGCTGCGCGTGCGACACAATTGTATTGCGATTTGTTCGTAGATGCGATTTTGTCTGGGTTGGAAAAACGTTTGGGTGGTGCGGCTGGTAAAAAAGTAGAAGCCAGCATGGCAGCCGAAGAAAACGATGCATTGGAAGATGAAATCAAGGATAAAGAAATGAAACAAAAATCTAAAACTTCCGAAGCACGTGCCGAACGTCGCAACAAATTGGCTGACAAAGCGTCTAAATAAAATAAATTGGTAAATCCGTCCAAATGGGGCGGGTTTACCACAATCTATTTTCTTATTTCAAAAGGGGGAAACTATGGCAGAAGTCACAGCAAAATTAATCCAAGAATTGCGCGAAAAAACATCCGCAGGTATGATGGATTGTAAAAAAGCGTTGGTTGAATGTAATGGCGATATCGAAGCGGCTGCCGATTGGTTGCGTCAAAAGGGTATTGTCAAGGCGGCTTCCAAGGCGGGTCGTGTTGCTGCATCTGGATTGGTGACGGTTGTAAAGTGTGACGATATGGGCTGTGTGGTTGAATTGAATGCCGAAACAGATTTCGTTGCTAAAAATGATAAATTCCAAAAATTGGTCGCTGATGTTGCTAACAAGGCATTGGAAATGAAAGGTGATTTTGACGCTACTTTGGCGGCGGTCAAGGATGACATTGCTGCAACAATTGCGACAATTGGCGAAAATATGAGTTTGCGTCGTATTGCCAAGGTTAACGGTCAACATATTTTCAGTTACATCCACAATGCATTAGTTCCGGGTATGGGTCAAATTGGTGTTGCGGTTGCAATTGATGGTGATTCCGATAAAATTGCGGAAATCGGTCCAAAAATTGCTATGCACATTGCGGCAAACAAACCGGAATTTATGACAATTGCTGATGTTGATGCGGCGGCCGTGGAACGCGAAAAAAAGGTGTTTGTCGAATCTGGTGCGACCGCTGGGAAACCGGACAACATTGTTGAAAAAATGGTAAATGGCCGTATTCAAAAATACTATGCTGAATCTGTATTAGAAGAACAACCATTTGTTATGGACCCATCAAAAAGTGTTAAACAAGTTTTGAATGAGGCGGGTGGCAAATTGGCTGGTTTTGCTTATTACGTTTTGGGTGAAGGTATCCAAAAACGTGAAGACAATTTGGCGGACGAAGTTGCAAAAATGTTGAAATAATATTTTTGAACATAAAATTACAAAAGGCGTGGCGTTTGCCACGTCTTTTTATTGTGATAATGGCGAAAGTATGATAAAATATCTGCGATGTGTATGGGGGTAATTTTGCGCAAAAAATTATTTCTTTTTATTGCTGTTTTTATGGCGCTTCATGGTGCATGGGCGGTTGTTGACGGCACCACCGAAGAAAAACAAAAACTGGCACAACTTATTCAACAACAACAAACATTGGAAAAGGATGCGGAACGATTGCTTGACAATTTTAATACAATGGAAGAAGGTTTTGCAAAACTTGAAGATGTGGAAAAAATAGAAAATCAAATAAGTGAATACAGAAAACGTGGTATAACAACATATTGGGAAGACAAAGAAAATGCTGAATTTGAAGATGTAAACAGTGGGGATGATGTACACCATCCGCTTTATCCAAAAAATAAGGATTGTATTCATGTAAGTGATATTGGGGTCAAGGTAATTACATCTTCGGCTATACGTGCGGAATGTAAAAGGCGTAACCTTGGAATTTGTGATTCATTAGTCGAAGCGGCTTTAAACCTTTTTTATGATAAATATTCACCGGAACGTGCCGAATTGTGTTTGTCCACAATACACAATATTTGTTCGTTGTTGGGGTGGGACGCGGGGCATTGTAATTTATATAGAGGGGAACTTGCAAACAGTATGGTATTTTCGGACGAGAATATAGATTCTCGCTTTCTTGATTTTGCGTTACCGGAACATGAAGCAAAAACGTTAATAGAACTTGCGGTAAAAAAGGAAAACCCAACATGGGAAATTTATTGTTCTAACCGAGCGGAACAACCATTGAGCGAACTTTTTAAATGTAAATTGGTTGATGGTGAAAACTTTATTAATCGTTCCTATGTGTTTTCTGGGTCGCGTTTTGTTTATGGCAAGGGTGGGGACAATATCATACAAGAAGCCAGAAAAGTTCGTGAGCATTTAACACGTGCGGGAAATAGTGTATTGTGGCCGGGGAAAGAAACGGTGCTTGATGTTCAATTGATTGCCGAAGGGAATAAAGCGAATGTTTGGGGCTTGGTAGGTGATGTTAGTGCTGCGGAATGTAATAAGTATAATGATTTAATAAAAAACTATTTTGGTGGTTATGCAAAAATGGAACCTGTGGCTGGGGACGATGGTGCATCAAAAGATGATAAAATGGTTTGTGTTACACAATGGTATCCATCATCGACAAAAAGAAAAACGGTAAACCGTGATTTTGATAAACGTGGTTTCGGAACAAATTACGCTAATTTCATAAATCGTGAAAATGTTGAAAACGCTCAATTTTTAATAGATTATTTGAAAAATTCGTCGGAACAAAGTGGCAAGGAATTGACCAATATTCATTGTGATAATACACCAGGGGTATATAAAAACGTCAAAATTTCTGGTTTTTTGTTTGGTAAAACCCATGTTTTGGATTCAGACAA
>Ga0310696_10002610_pt1 | contig 23623 bp, 27 predicted proteins | sample AusTroGonzalo_MG_4_FD_203885 | JGI IMG/M metagenome (GOLD analysis project Ga0310696, IMG submission 203885) | Bovine rumen microbial communities from tropical cattle in Woodstock, Queensland, Australia - Gonzalo_02 (v2) (version 2) | ecosystem: Host-associated > Mammals > Digestive system >...
TATTGAATTTGTTTTCTGGGGATAAAAAAACTACCATGGGTTTACCCAAGGGGGTCGAGCTTGGTAAAAACACGGTTAAAGATTTCGCAAAATTGGGAATCAAGGTGAATATAGAATGATGAAACATATCCCGGTGCTTTTAAATCCTGTTATGACCTGTCTTGGCGATATTCGTGGTGCGCATATTTTGGACGCCACCTTTGGTGCCGGTGGATATACTTGTGCTTTTCTTGACGCTGGGGCTTCGGTGGTCGCATTTGATCGTGATCCAAATGTTGTGAGCGATGCCTTGGCGGTAAAAGAAAAGTATGGAAACCTGTTTGAGTTCGTTGCGGAACCTTTTTCAAATATGTCGCACAGAACCGATAAATTTGATGCAGTTGTATTTGATTTGGGAATTTCTTCTATGCAAATAGATACCCCCGAACGCGGCTTTTCATTTCGTACGGATGCGCCGCTTGATATGCGTATGTCCGAAACTGGTCCCAAGGTTACAGATTTGTTTGAAAAATTGACCGTTGTCGAATTAACGCGGATTTTGCGTGATTTTGGTGATGTGGGCCCCGCCTCTGCTATTGCTGGGGCTATAAAACAAAATATGCCAAAAACGACATTTGATTTAAAGAATTTAATTCATAATCCAAAAGATATAGCCCCCGTGTTCCAAGCGTTGCGTATTGCGGTTAACGATGAGTTGGGGGAATTAACGCGCGCTTTGGATTCGGTGCCTGATTTATTAGTCGTTGGTGGCAAATGTCTTTGTGTAACTTTCCATTCGTTGGAAGACAGGATAGTAAAAAATACGTTTCGTGATTGGACAACCGCCCCTGGTGACCCAAGGCTACCACAAATTGCACCCGCAAAATTTGAACTTTTGCGTGCTGTAACCCCGACAGATGACGAGGTGTCGATGAATCCACGTGCGCGCAGTGCACATTTACGCGGGGTCAAAAAATCATATTGACCCTTAAAAGTGAATTTGTGTATAATTTTTCACAGTAAAAACAAGGAAAGGAAAAATGAAAAAGTTAATAACAGCATTATTGGGAATTTTTAGTGTATCAAGCGTTTTTGCAAATCCTGCATGTGCGGTTTGCACCGTGGCCATTGGTGCGACTTTGTCAATTTCGCGTAGTCTGGGGGTTTGTGACAATGCTGTTGCTGTCTGGGTTGGTGCTTTTTTAGTCATTATGGGATATTGGATGATAAAATGGTTTGATAAAAAGAAGTGGTATTTTTGGGGACGTGATATTCTTTTGATTTTATTATCTTTTTCTATGATTGCGGGGTTGTATATTCGTCATTTAAACTATAATCCTTGTTTCATGTTCTTGGATTCATTTTTAATTTGTGCGATTTTGGGTGGTGTCGTTTATGCTGTGTCCCAGAAAATATATGAATATATGAAACGCCACAATAATAACCACGCACATTTTCCGTTTGAAAAGGTTGTCATGGCGATAGGAATGTTATTGATTACAAGTTTTCTTGTCGCACAGTTCAAATAATAAAAGGAGAAAAAATGAAAAAAATAGAAAGCGTCAAAGAGTTTGTTGAACGTGTTGATGCGGGAAAAAAGCTTAATCCAAAAGATTTATCGTCCGACCAGGATTTGACAATTGGGATTATGAATTTGATTTCTATTGAAGAACATTTGATGTTCAGTGGCGCAAAGACCGGCAAAACAGCTTTTTATGACTTGATTAACGAAGTGCGTGAATTGCGTAAAAAACTTATGTTGAAAGTTATTCCTGCGTATGAAGGTGAAGTTTGGTGTATTTCTAAACATTTGTTGGCTTCGTCTATGCGTTTGATGGAAGTCGGCACAAAACAATTGTCGCAGGGAAACAAAAAAGAAGCGTACGATTTGTTTGACCAAGCATACAGTTTATATTGCATGTTTTGGGGCTTGAACATGAATATGTTGAACATTGATGATGTTAAATGGATAAAAGATACACAAGAAGATGTTAAAAAATTGTCCGAAAAAGTCCAAAAAGTTATGCCTTCCAAGGTGGCAGAGCCTGTAAAGAAACAATCAAAATTGAAAGAGTGGGTAAAAAAAGCGGTAAATTGTTGTATTGAATAATTTGTTGTTGCCTAAGTGTTACAAAAAATGTTATACTAATAGAAAATAGGGAATGTACTAGTGGGAATAAAGTCAAAATCTTCGGTGTTTCTTGCGTCTGTTATGGGGATTTTGTTCTCTGTAAATGGGGCTTTTTCGGTGGCTCCCACTAATCCGCGTGAATCAGTTTCTGGAAATACTGGTGGGCGTGCTACTGCAACGTCGGTCGCTCATCGTGCAACTGTTTCTGGTGAAAATAATACTGCTGGGGGCACAAGGGTTTTGGCACCCGGTCGTGCGGGGATGCTAGCTACACGTACAACACATCCTGACCGTAGCGGTGTTACACGTTCTGCGACGCGAACCATGGCTGGGATATCGACGGGACGTAAAACTGCGGCAAGAACCGGCAAAGCAACCGTTGCTCGTTCGGCTATTCCTGGCAAATCTTCCATGGTATCTATGGCTCGTGCTGGAAAAAATATTGCTTTCGCTGGCGCGGCTAAGGCACGTAGTGCAAAGGCGGCACGTGCAACGGCGATTTTTAGTGATGTTAGTAAAATTGGTGGTGGGTACGCATCTTGTCGCGAATCGTATGCGACATGTATGGATCAACTTTGTGCAAATGCGAACGATACATATCGTCGTTGTTTTTGTAGTGATCGTTTTACGAATTTTCGTAATACCGAGCAAGCGCTTGATCAAGCGATGGGTATGTTGCGCCAGTTCGAAGATAATAATTTAAATGCTGTTGATAAAACCGCTGCTGAAGTTTCGGCAATGTATTCCGCAACTGTTGGGGAACAAGCTATTAAAAAGGACACAAGTGCAGCGCAACAGGTTTTGGATTCTATTGGTGATTTGTTAAGTGGAAAAACCAAACCTGCCCAAAATGAGCCGGCGGGGTTAATGAGTTTTTCAGCTGATTTGGACGATGTGTGGGGAAGTAGCAGTTCTTTGTTTGACAGTCCAAAGGAAAAAGATATGTCCGAGATGGAGGGGGGCGCCCTGTTCGCATCTGCGCAACAACAATGCATACGGTTGTCACAGGGGCAATGTGAAAACGATGCGGTTTTTAATATGGCGAAAAGCTCGTATAATATTTTAATTACCCAGGATTGCAATTTATATGAAAAGACATTGGATAAAAAGAAACAAAATGTGACCGATGCGGTTCGCCAAGCAGAAAAAGTTTTACGCGATAGTCGTTTAGAGGAGTATCGTGCACATAATTCCAACGATGTTAACGAGTGTATAGATAAGGTTCGCTCGGCAATGACTGCGGATGCGGCATGCGGGGCTAATTATGTTCGTTGTTTGGATCCAACGGGTGCGTATATTTCGGCCACCACAGGGGAACCAATATTTACCCCGAAATTCTTTGAATTGGATAAATTGATAAACCTTAACGGTTCGATGGATGTTGTGGCGTTAAATAAGACTTATAATGATTATTTGGATGGGTTGCGTGCACGTGCCGCATCGGCTTTGGACACATGTCGGGATCAAGCGGAATATGTATGGTCCGAATTTAAACGTATGGCATTGATTGAAATAGCTCAAGCACAATCCGAAAAAATAGAGGAAGTCAAATCAAGTTGCGTTAGCACCATTGCGGAATGTTATGATACGCAAACTGATGGTTTGAATCAAGTTGATAATACCAAGGAAAAAAATAGCGCCGCAATCGGTCGTTATGCTGCACGTGATATGTGTAAGGAAAAGGTGGTTGCTTGTGCAGCGTTATACGGTGGCGGTGATTGTAAATTTGATGACCGTGGTAAATTGGCAAATAAAGACGGTCAGTGTGGGTTGAAGTCGTTGCTGGCATTTGTTTCAAATGTCGATAATTCCAAAGCGGCGGAATTATGCGGTGCCACATTGGAGAAAAATTTGAAAGAGACCTGTACCCCTCCTAGCGGTGAAGCTGAAGGATATCCGTGGAATTGTAAAACAAAATCGAAAAAGTCTTTGAATGACGATTTGACGGCAATTGCTAATGTTGATTGTCAGGATCCAACCGCAGAGGAAGGTGCTAAGTTGTCACAGAAAGTAAAAGACAAGATTGACGAATTGGTAAGTGATGTTGCGGATGAACTGGATTATATGCTTTCTAAACGTTGTGATACACTTGAAGGTTGGTGGTTGAGTCGCCCCGAGGGATGCAATTCATCGGCTGATACTGTTAATGGATGTAGTGATTTCTATGATGCTAAACTTATCAATTTAGATGCGTTCTATAACCAGGTGTATGGTCGTATTGTAAATGATATATCAACCACATATGGGAAGTGTGTTAAAAATGTTGAGATGGCAATGTGTCTTGGTTTCAACACAGGTGAAAAGAAAGTTGCACAATGGAATAAAACCACTGAAGATTGTGAAATTATTTCAGATGATTGGTACAAAGACAAGTGCAAGTTTGTAACCGGTGTTTACAAAGATGGCGTTTGTTATAAACCGTAACCTAATAAAAAGTGGCGATAAGGAAGCCACTTTTTTTTATAAAATTTTTATTCGTTTGTGTTATAATGTTTCTGTGAAATTAGTTGTCAACTTCATATCATCAAATATCCTGGGTGATTTTTCTGGTTGGTTCGAGATGAGAAAACTTAAAACGATTTTTTTGTTGTTGAGTTTGGTTTGTTTCCCCTACTTTGATGCTGTATATGCTTCAAGTGTGATAGTGTATACTTTGGGCATACCGACAATCGCAAATGATGAACTTGCTGATTTTTGGCTGACTGGTCCACGTGGAAGTTCAAAAGGTGTAATTACAGAATTGGGAATAGGAGATGTTAATGGAATTGCCGAGGCTGGGACTTTGCCAGGCGAAAATGCACACGTGTATGTTATGCCACGAAGATTACAAAAAAACGGTGTTATGCTTTGTGTAACCCAGATTCAGGCATCTACCGACCATGGTGACAAGTGGTCAAATCGTGCCGAAAAAACCGCAGGGTTTACATTGTATGAAACAGATAACAAAACATGTAAATGGTTTTGTGTAGATGGTTATTATGGCGATGGGTGTTCAAAGACCTATACCGATGCTCCACCAGTATGTGATATGACAGATTATTCAAAAGATTTGTATGGGGAATTAAAAGTTCGCAGTACCGGTGGAAAATCTGGTATGGCAACAGGTTTCGTCTATAAGTATTTAAAAGATAGTTACGCTGAGGTAACGGACGGAAAAAACGACAAATGGGGGCGAATGACTGGGTGGATGGTGCCATTTGTTTTGGTTAGTACACCAGATGAGCCACATGGGGTTCAAATAGAAAATTTATCGCTTTTAGAAATGGCCGCTTTCCAAGGGTCTAATCGTTATGACAGGGTGTCGGGGTATCAAAATAGAAATAATGTATTAAGCCTATTGACCTTTTATCCATAGGTTAAAGCAGCTTTTGGAGAAATTAAGTATGGTGGAAGAAAACTTTGTGCAAGCGGTTATAAACTTGATGCTAATAAAAAATGTGTTGAAATACCGAATTCAATATGCGAAAAAGAACGCAATCTTAGCAATCTTTGTACGGGGTTTCCGCGGGAATCTTACAAAGGATCTGCAGTGATGGAACTTTATGAATATAACGGTTGTTATAAATATAAGTGTCTTGGTGATAATGTTGGTTTTCGTTCTATTAATGATAAAACGTGTATAACCTGCCCGCCCCGCTCTGGCGTTTTGACAAGTGGTGTATGTTCCACCCCCTGTAATGAAATTCAACACTTTGATAGAGAAAAACAAGAGTGCGTAACGAATACCGCATATACCCACGCCGAACTTAAATATGGCAAGGGCAATATGGTGTCCCGTGGGTTTGAACATGATTGTTGGCCGCTTTTAAATGAGGATGAATATACTAATTGTGTTGTAAATGGTGGGCGATAGATTTGGATGTTTTTGTTTTACAATAATAAAATCTTGTGATATTCTTTTACAATCACAAACTAGGAAATGGAGAAAATATGAAAAATACGGTTGTATTATGTATTCTTGATGGTGTTGGCTACAGCGAAGAAAAAAAACATAACGCTGTGCGTTTAGCAAAAATGCCGTTTTTTAATAAACTTATAAAAGATTACCCTGTTTCATTACTTCGTGCAAGTGGAACCTCTGTCGGTTTGCCCGGAAATCTTATGGGAAATTCCGAAGTTGGTCATATTTGTATCGGGGCTGGGCGTGTTGTTATGCAATATTTATTGCGGTTCAGTCGTGAAAATTGGGATAAAAACAAACCGTTAAACAACTTTATTGCCACAATAAAAAAGAATGGTGGCATTGTTCATTTTGCTGGCTTGATGTCAAATGGACGTGTTCATTCTGATATAAATGACCAAATTACAATTGCGAAAAGGATTTTGGATTCAGGGTTGCGTGTGTGCATTCATTTTATTGCCGATGGACGTGATACACCACCAAAGTCCGCATTGAAATTTGTTCGCGTTATAAAAAGAAAACTGGCGCCCTATTTTAATGATAATCGCGCTTTCTTTGGAACTTTATCTGGGCGTTATTACACGATGGATCGCAACAAAAATATGGACCGGACAGAATTGGCTTTTGATGCGATTGCATATGGCAAGGCGGAACAAAGTGCCGATACAATAGAAAATGCAATCAAGAATTCGTATGCTGATGGTATAACCGATGAATTCTTTAAACCAACCCTTATACACCCAACGAAAATAACTTCAAAAGATGGATTCGTATTTGGTAATTATCGCAGTGACCGTGCGCGTCAAATTGTTCGTGCTATGTTGAAAACCAAGGCGCATATTTTGTGTTTTTCGCAATATGGTGAAGGTTTGAACGAAAGTTGCCCTGCTTTGTTGGAAGACATAGCGGTAAAAAACACTATTGGTGATGTGATTGCAAAACACGGCCTTAGCCAATTACGTATTGCGGAAACCGAGAAATACAATCATGTGACGTATTTTATGGATGCGGAACGCACCATAGATTTCCCAAACGAAAACAAAGTGTTGATAGATTCACCAGCGGTTGCAACTTTTGATATGCAACCCGAAATGTCCGCACCAAAAATTACCAAGGCATTGTTGCCATATATTGGTAATGTTGATGTTGTCCTTATGAACTTTGCTAATGGTGATATGGTTGGTCATACGGGAAACGAAAAAGCTACCATTAAAGCGATGGAAGTTTTGGATAAACAACTTTCTGTGATTGTTCCGGCTGTTCTTAAAGTTGACGGGAAAATGTTGATTATTGCTGATCATGGCAATGCGGAAAAAATGTGGGACGATAAAAATGATGCGCCGTGGACGGCACATACCAACAACAAAGTACGTGCTATTATGGTCAGTACCCCAAAAGTTCGTAAAATGAAAAATGGTGGTTTGGCGGATGTCGCCCCCACTATTTTGAAATTGTTGGGAATTCCACAACCAAAAGATATGACTGGGAAATCATTGATATAAAAAGACCCGCAATAGCGGGTTTTTGTTTTAATATTCGTTTTGTTGTCTTTTAACAAGCTCTGAAATCATACTTTCTGTGGTTAAATTGCGAATAATCGGGTAATCGACATCTGCTGTATCTACCACTACAAAGTCGCCGCGTTTTATTGTTTCGAATAACGGGCTTGATTCGTGAATCCGAGAAAACTGTGTACCTGTTTTTGGACCAAACATCCGCACATTCGTATAAAATTGCTTGTCAACTTGGTTTAAAACTTTTTCTGAAGACAAAACGACAAATTCTTCATAAGATTCTTTATATATAGGCTCCTGAATTTTGTCTTTAACCAACTGAACAATGCTACCTTCCGGAAAGTCTCGCCCGATAATGACAAAACCATCTTTGGGGAGTTTTTTGTTCTTTCTAGAAACAATTATCCCTAAATTTGGCAGTTGTGTATAAATTGGCATTAAACTATACTTATCATAAGATTTGCCTGGGTTAATTTCTGTAACAACATAATAATCTCTGTTTTGTATCATACTAATATCCTTTTGGTCATTGCCTTTGAAGAAGTATAGACAAAATAAAATCATTGTCAATGAAAAATACATAAATTCAATTATTTTTTTGTGTTTCGGCGAGTTTTAAAAAATTCACGTAGTAACCTTGCGGAATCATCGGCATATTCGGGTATTTGAATTATGTTTGGATGCCACAAGTGTTTATCCGTTTCAAAAATGCGTGCGTTTGTGGTTATACCACCACCCTTTTCGTCCGTTGCGGCAAAATATATATTGCGTATGCGGGCAAAAGAAATTGCAGTTGCGCACATAGCGCATGGTTCCAACGATACATATATATCACAATCGTCCAAAAATTTTGTTCCCAGTTTTTTGCATGCGCGGTTTATTGCGACTATTTCCGCGTGCAATGTTGGGTTTTGTTTCCTTTGAACCAAATTCTCACCACGTGCGATGATTTTCCCATCACGGACAATTATTGCCCCAATCGGAACATCGTCATTTTCACCGGCATGTCGCGCTAAATTTATAACTTGCTTCATTATATTCATGCTTGTAAAATTACCACATGGATTCAAAATTGCAAATTATTTCTGGAAAATACCGCGGTAAAAAATTAGTTTTGCCTAGTGGTGCGCGTCCTACACAAAATCTTGCACGGGGGGCGTTGTTTAATATGTTAAACGAAATTTTAGATGTGTCACGCCTGATTAAGGTTTGGGATGTTTTTGCGGGGTCCGGGGCGTTTGGAATAGAATGTTTATCGCGATATGATAATGTGGCGGTTGTGTTCACCGACAATTCAGTAAATTCAATAGATACTATAAAAAAGAATGTTAAATCAATTAATTGTACGGCAACGATTGAAAAGAATGATGCGCTTGCGGTTGTTAATAAGTTTGGTGTGGATGCAGATTTGATTTTCGCGGATGCCCCCTATTCTGAATTTGATTTAGGCGTGAAATTTGTTGAAAAATTAACACCTTTTGTAAAAAACGGCACAATTTTAATCTGGGAATTTGAAAAAAATCAGGAAACACCTATTTTGGGTGAAAAATGGGAAATATTAAAAGATAAAACATATGGCCGTGCCAGATTCCTGATTTTGCGCAGAATTTAGCATAAATACTTGCTTTGTATGAATTTTATGGTATGTCTTATCAAGAATAAGAGGTAATGTTATGGATGATAACAATGATGAAAAATTATATATGGTTGTTGATATAGATAAATCCAAACGATATCCGAATTATGCCTGGGTTTCATTTGCTGACTTGCAAGGCAATTATTTTAGTAAGCATTGGGTGGATTTGTCAAAGAATGAACATCTTAAATATGGGAAAATTGGTGAGTTTGACGAAAATCGTAAATTCCATGGCACCCAGGATTATTTTGATCTTGAACAACGATATTCCGTTGGTCGTGTGGAATCGGTTGAACAAGCCACTTTTTTTAAGCGTCCAGTGTATAAATATCATGTTTTGCTAGCCGATGGGGATTTTGATACAACTTTCATAGAATCTTCCGATCAATTTGCAACTGTTGGAAATTGGCTTTTATTGCATTATGAAGAATATATGATGAATTTAACCACCATGGAAAATGTTTGGAATTTGTTTAATCATTATAATGTAAAAAAATACGGTTTGCGACCGTCTTATCGTGGTTCTGTGGCGAATAAATATTGCCCGACCGCAGCCGACAAAGAATATAAAAATTACCAAGGTAAAGTGGTGACCCCCGCTGTAGTAAGCAGATACTACGGTGACAATCAATTCTGTGTGTTTGCACCACAGAAACGCTGGCCACAGAAGCGATGGTGTGATATACATATTGTCATTCGCGGAAAGTTTTTGCCTTTGCCACGTCCAAGTGATGTGGTACTGTTGGATAAAACAGAAGAAAAAGACAAGTTCGTTTTGGTGGATAATTTGACGATGGTTGCCGAAGGGCGGGATATGCAAAACAAATTTGGATTGCCTTTGCATCAGGCTGCTATGATGGATTATTACCAGAATTGTTTTGAAAAACACAGATAAATAACTTGATTTTTCATAAATTTTGTTAGATAATAGTGCCCGCGTAACACCCTTGGAGGTTATGCACACAATATAAAAACCAAAAAAGGATATAAAATGGCTATTGAATTAAAAGCGGAAATTCGCAATGTTGCTGGCAAGGGGGCCGCACGTGCAATTCGTAAAAATAAAAACATCCCTGCTGTTGTTTATGGGGAAAAGAAAGAACCTGTCGCAATTGAACTGGCTGGTCGTGATATAGAAGCGCTTATCAACGTTCCAAGTTTGCGCACAAAATTATTCCAAATAGACACAAAATCTGGTAAAGAAGACGCTATGTTGATGGATATTCAGTATCATCCGGTGACCGATCGCGTTCTTCACATTGATTTTAAACGTATTGATGTTAAAAAGCCTGTTTGCGTGGAAGTTCCCGTGGAAGTTATCAACGTTGAAACATCCAAGGGCTTGAAATTGGGTGGTGTTTTGAACTTTGCTGTTCGTAAAGTTGCCGTTGTGGCGTTGGTTGATAAATTACCAGAAAAGATTATTTTGGATTTGCAAGATTTGACAATCGGTGACACTGTTCACGGTTCTGATTTGGTCTTGCCAGAAGGTGTTTCTTTGGGCTTGCACCAGGCGGAATTGGCTTTTGCGACAATTGGTGGTAAAATGCCGGAAGAAGCGTCTGATAAAAAAGCGGCTGCGGCACCTGCTGCTGCCCCAGCAAAGAAATAATCTTATAAAGATTTATTCTTATTACCGTCCCTTTTGGGACGGTTTTTTATTGAACCGTTTTTGTTTTTATCATATAATTAACATTATGAAAAAGTTGTTAGCAACTATTGTTTCTTGTTTTGTCCCTGGTCGTGTACATCGGCATGCTGTTCGCGATGCTATAAAGTATGGAAAATACAAAAAACGTCTTGAAACGATACGAAAAATTAAAACCAATAATAAAAAATGGCGGGAACGCGGGGAAAAGCCAAAATATAATTTAGCGGTTTGTGCAATAATGAAAAACGAAGGACCGTATTTAAAAGAATGGGTTGAATATCATAAAATGGTCGGTGTTGAAAAATTTTATTTGTATGATAACGAAAGCAATGATGATACAAAAAAAATCCTTTCTCCGTATATCAAAAGTGGTTTAATAGAATACATTTTCCGCCCTGGGCAAAAACAGCAAATTCCTGCATATAAAGATTGTGTAGAAAAACATAAATTTGAGGCAAGGTGGATTGCGTTTATAGATTTGGATGAATATATTATTCCAGTAAAACATGAAAAGATAACACAATTTTTAGATGGGATTTCTGACAGAGTTGGTGAAATTATTATAGATTGGGCTATTTACGGTTCTTCTGGTCATGAAACTAAACCCCGTGGGTTAGTGCTTGAAAATTATGTTTGGCGTGCAAAAAAAAGTTGGCTTTATAAATCTATTATAAACCCAAGATTGCAAGTTGATTATATGAGTTGCCATGATCATGATGTTATCGGGCGTGTGATACATGTGTCACCAAATATTATGCGTGTAAATCACTACCATTGTAAATCGTGGGAGGAATATCAAAAACGTGCTACACGTGGGGATGCATATGACGGCAGTGCGGCTGGGCTACGTAAGTATCAACGCGCAACTTTTGATCGTCATGATATCAATGAAATTCGTGATGAAATCGCATTGAAATACGTTAAAAAATTAAAAGATATTATCAAAAAATAATTTTATAACGGCTTTTCTTAGTTTTTTATTCCTGTGGTCTTGAAATGGTGCTTTGTGTCACTATATTTGTGTCGTACAAAAAAGTTTTCAAGGAGTAAAAAATGGGAAAAGTATTAGGTATTGATTTGGGGACAACAAATTCCGCCATGGCTTTTATGGATGGAAAGGACCCAAAAATTATTGAAAATTCCGAAGGTGCACGCACTACCCCGTCGGTTGTGGCGATAACATCATCGGGTGAACAATTGGTCGGTATCACAGCAAAGAATCAAGCGGTCACCAATCCAGAAAGCACAATTTATGAAATTAAACGATTGATGGGTTTGCGTTTTGATAGCCCCGCGGTAAAAGAAATTGCCGCACGTGTTCCGTATAAAATTGTTGCTGGTGACAATGGGGATGCATGGGTTGAAATAGATGGTAAAAAATATGCGCCATCACAAATTTCTGCCATGGTTTTATCAAAATTAAAGAAAGATGCTGAAAATTATCTTGGGGAAACGGTAACGGATGCTGTTATCACCGTTCCTGCGTATTTTAATGATTCCCAACGTCAAGCGACCAAGGATGCTGGACGTATTGCCGGATTGAACGTGTTGCGTATTGTAAACGAACCAACTGCCGCTGCATTGGCGTATGGTTTGGACAAGGATAAAGATGGAACTATCGTTGTTTATGACCTTGGGGGTGGAACATTTGATGTATCCATTTTGGAAATTGTTGATGGTGTTTTTGAAGTCAAATCTACAAATGGTGATACTGCATTGGGTGGTTCTGACTTTGATGCCCGTGTTTTGAAGTATTTGATTGATGAATTCAAAGCACAATCTGGCATTGATTTATCAAACGATAAGATGGCATTACAACGTTTGAAAGAAGCGGCTGAAAAGGCAAAAATAGAATTGTCTTCTAAAACAACGGCCGATATTAATTTGCCATATTTAACGGCGGATGCTTCTGGTCCAAAACACTTTAACACATCCTTGACACGTGCAAAATTGGAATCTTTGGTTGATGATTTGATTCAAAAGACCATAGAACCATGTCGTAAAGCGTTGGCGGATGCGGGTGTTGAAAAATCACAAATCAGTGAAGTTATTTTGGTCGGTGGTCAAACCCGTATGCCAAAAGTTGTGGAAACGGTCAAAGAATTCTTTGGTCGTGAACCACACAAGGGTGTAAATCCTGATGAAGTTGTCGCTATTGGTGCCGCTATCCAAGGTGGTGTGTTAAAAGGCGATGTCAAAGATGTTTTATTGTTGGACGTGACCCCGTTGTCTTTGGGGATTGAAACATTGGGTGGTGTATTTACGCGTTTGATTGATCGTAATACAACAATTCCGACAAAGAAATCCCAAATATTCTCTACGGCCGAAGATAACCAATCCGCGGTGACAATTCGTGTATTCCAAGGTGAACGCGATATGGCGGCGGATAATAAATTACTTGGACAATTCAACTTGGAAGGTATTGCCCCTGCTCCACGCGGTATGCCACAAATTGAAGTGTCTTTTGATATTGATGCAAATGGTATTGTTCATGTGTCCGCCAAGGATAAGGGCACGGGTAAAGAACAAGCGATTTCCATTAAATCTGATGGTGGTTTGTCCGAAGACGAAATCAAACGTATGGTTAACGAAGCGGCTGCGAATGCAGAAGCCGACAAACAAAAACGTCAACTTGCCGAAGCAAAGAATACTGCGGAAACAGCCATCTTTGCAATAGACAAATCTTTAAAAGAATATGGCGATAAAGTATCGGCAACTGAACGCGAAGCCATAGAAGCGGCTAAAAAAGAATTGGCTGATGAATTGGCAAACGAAAAAGCAACTGCCGAAAGTTTAAAGGCAAAGACAGACGCGCTTAGCGAAAAAGCAATGAAATTGGGCGAAGCGGTTTACAAAGCACAACAGGAAGCAAATAACGCTGGGGGTGCGAATAATTCGGATGATAACAAGTCCGACGGAACACGTGACGCTGATTTTTCTGAAAAGAATTAATACGTTGTTGCTTTTAGTAAAACACCGCCGTTTTGGCGGTGTTTTTTGTTTGGGTGGTTTTTTGATGCTGGCTGGTTTTTGCCTTGCAATTCCATATGGTGTACAATATAGCGCCGCTTGTGTTTTGTTTATTACAGAAATGGCTACGGGTTGTATTCTCGCAATTACAAAAAAGAAACACCGAAAAAGAGCAAATAAGTTTTTATATAAAATTTGCTAAAAGCACCATATTTTCTATGGTGCTTTTTTTTAACTGGACTTACTTTAGCAAAGGTTCTAGAATAAGCGGGTAACTTTGCGGGCGTGGTATAATGGCAGCACGAAAGCTTCCCAAGCTTTAGACGAGGGTTCGATTCCCTTCGCCCGCACCACAAAATTTTGCTGATGCAAAGCAGCAAATACGATTTGTGCGGTAAAAGCCGCATTTTTTAACAGGAGAAAAAATATGTCTAATGAAAATATGAATCCTTTGTTGGCAGCACAACAACGTGTAAAAAGTGCTTGTGACAAATTGGGGGTGGATGAACAAGTTTACGAAATTTTAAAAAATCCCCAGCGTATATTGGAAGTGCAAATTCCGGTAAAAATGGATGATGGTTCGGTTCGGGTGTTTACCGGTTTTCGTGCTCAACATAATACGGCGTTGGGACCATCCAAGGGCGGTATTCGTTTCCATCCGATGGTATCACGCGACGAAGTTTCGGCGTTATCTATTTGGATGACTTTTAAATGTGCGGTAACGGGGTTGCCGTATGGTGGTGGTAAAGGCGGTGTTATTGTTGATCCTAAAACATTGTCAGTGGGGGAATTAGAACGTTTGTGCCGTGGTTATGTGGATGCTATCTATCCTATATTGGGTGAAAAGAAAGATGTCCCTGCCCCAGATGTTAATACCAATGGTCAAATTATGGCTTGGATGATAGATGAATATATCAAATTATCTGGCGATTGCTCTTTTGGAACTTTTACTGGTAAACCTGTTGAATTGAACGGTTCACTTGGTCGAACAAAAGCCACAGGATTGGGAATTTCCATTGTTATCGCCCAAGCATTAAAATCACAAGGTAAGGATATTCGTGGCGCGAAAATCGCCATCCAAGGTTTTGGTAATGTAGGTAGTTATACTGCAAAATGTTCACACGATATGGGTGGAAAAATCGTTGCTATTGCGGAATGGAACACTATCTTATTCAACGAAAACGGCTTGGATATTGATGCGATGATGCAATACAAAGACAAGAACAAGGGCAGCATCAAAGATTTCCCGGGTGCAAAAGAAATTTCTGCGGAAGAATTCTGGGCTTTGGATGTTGATGTGTTGTCACCATGCGCAATGGAAAACACAATTAACAAAGATACTGCGCCGTTAATCAAAACAAAATTGGTTGTCGAAGGTGCAAATGGTCCAACCACATTGGATGGTGAAGAAATTTTAAAATCGAACGGTGTTATGGTTGTCCCCGATATTTTGGCAAATGCTGGTGGGGTGACGGTGTCTTACTTTGAATGGGTGCAAAACCGTTACGGTTATTACTGGACTGAAAAAGAAGTAGAAGACCGTGAACAACAAGCAATGATAAAGGCTTTTGATGCTATTTATGCAATTAAAACCGAATACAACGTCACAATGCGTGAAGCGGCATATATGTACTCGATAAAACGCGTAACTACGGCAATGAAATTGCGTGGTGCTTGTTAGAAAACATGTATGAAAAATCCCCACAATGTTGGGGATCTTTTATATACTAACAATTTCAAAATCTGATAGCCCTACTGCCGTGGAGCCATATTGTCTAAATAATTTGCTTTGTGCTTGAACCGCTTCGTAATTGCTAAGAAAAGGTCCCGCAACTATATTGCCGTGAAATTTTACAACATAAGCCATTACTTATCCTCCTTGTGTCATATTCATTATTTCTTATCGTGATTTTATCATAAGTTGCGGGATAATTCTATGATTTTTATTGACTTTTCAATATATTTGTTCAATAATACGCACAGCTAATCCCAAGGATTGCCAATTATTTCAATCCAGTACGCGGTATGCGTGTGGTCCATCATCCGATGAGTTTTCATCCTTGATGTTGGTTTTCTTTGTGGAAAAAACGAGTTAAAAAAACAAAAAAGCAAGGAGCAAAAATATGGCTACTGTTATCAGATTGGCACGTTATGGCGCAAAAAAACGCCCTTATTATCACATTGTTGTTACGGATTCTCGTAATGCCCGTAATTCCGGCAATGTTTTGGAAGTCGTTGGTAAATACGACCCAATGTTGGCACGCGACAATGAAAAACGCGTTGTTTTGAAAATAGACGAAATCAAAGCATGGTTAGCAAAGGGCGCCAAGGCATCCGACCGTGTATATCGTTTCTTGGCAAATGCTGGCTTGGTTGCTAAACGTGAAATTCCAAATCAAACAAAAAAGAATATGCAATCTGAGAAAACATTGCAAAAAATCAAAGACAAAGAAGCAAAATTAGCAAAGATTGCCGAAGAAAAAGCCGCTGCTGAAGCTGCCACAAAGGCTGCTGCCGAAGCACCATCCGAAGAAGCGTCTGCGGAAGCCCCTGCAACCGAAGCTGCTGCTGAATAATAAGGGCCGTTAGAATGGGTGAAAAAAGATTAGCGCAAGAAATTATCGAAAAAGACATTCGGAAAGCGGCAAGTTGTCGTGAATGTACGATTACGGGTCATAAGTGTAATAAATATGACAGCAAAACCGCCGAAGAAATGAAAGTTTGGGCGGAATACATTCAACAATGTGCCGAAAAAAGAAGTTCTGATGTTTTTTCGGTAAGCGATAAACAACCTGAATTTGTTGACACATGTTCAATGTGCGACATTTACAAGGAATATTGCCAAGCGCAAAATCCTATCCTTTGTTACAAAGGATATGTTTCCCAGAAAATACGCAATTTCTTTGCAAATCAAAAATGAATGAACAAAAGAAAATCTTAATCGGTAAAATCGTTGCGTTCCAAGGGGTTCGTGGCGATGTACGTATTCAGACATATACGGAAACCCCCGAAGATTTTCGAAAGTTAAAAGTTCACAGTGACCGTTTCGGTGTGGACGACTTCAAATTCATTCGTCGGTTGAATCCTGGTTCGGACGTCATCGTTGCACACATTCGTGGTTTCGAAGATCGTACCGCAGCCGAGGTTTTGCGTGGAACGGAATTGTTCGCATTACGTGAAGAATTGCCCGACACACGTGCCGATGAATATTACCAAGCGGATTTGATTGGTATGACGGTTTTACAAGGGGGGACAATTTTAGGGAGAGTTGTTTGCTTTCATAACTTTGGTGCAGGCGACATCATGGAACTTGATAATGGTGACATGGTATCTTTTCGCAATATCAAAGTGGATTTCGAATCCGGAACTATTACAAAGGAATAAAAAATGAAAAAGCAACTCTATTTTCATGATAAACAAGCCTACAAGGTTGAATGCGACGAAGATGTTCGTAAGTGTAATCTTGTAAGATTGTTTTGTGATGACGATATTGATTACAATATTGTAAACACAAGATTGGTTCAACACATCAAGTTTGATCCAAACTGCCGTTTCCCGGACGACACAGAACTTGAAGATATGCATTGTCGCCTTATTAAAACAACATGTCAAAATTGTCCTAAACGAGAGGTGCAAAGATGAAAAGTTTCTATCTTGATGACAAATGGGCCCATTCTGTAAATTGTGATAAATGTTCTTCGGCTTGTCCGGTGGTTCAAAACGCGCAAAGCAAGGGTATCGCTGCTTCTTTTGTAGCCAGTCACGATGGGGAACAAATTGATTTGCGTATGATTTTGCCGGACATGAATTACATCACACAACTAAAAAATATTTGTATGTCGTGTGTTCGCGAAAACCAGCACTAGGAAATGCACTTTAATATATTGACCATTTTTCCAGAAATGTTCCCAGGCACCCTTGGTGGTGGCGTGGTAGGACGTGCTTTATCGGATGGAATTTGGTCATATAACATAACAAATATTCGTGATTTTGCGATAAATAGTTATGGCAGTGTTGATGACGCGCAGTTTGGTGGCGGGGTTGGTATGGTGATGCGGCCTGACGTATTGGGAAATGCATTGGATTCCATAAAAAATCCGGGAAAAATTATATATTTTTCACCCCGGGGACCGCAACTAAATCAAAAAATGGTGCGTGAATTCGTTGCCGAACCAGACAATAAGGTTTATACATTGCTTTGTGGGCGGTACGAGGGTATTGACCAACGGGTGATTGAAGAGTATAATATCCAAGAATTGTCTATCGGCGATTACATATTATCTGGGGGCGAAATAGCTGCGCAAGTTTTTATTGACAGTGCGGTTCGTCTATTAGATAATGTGCTTGGTGGTGGCGCAGAAGCGACCGCCGAAGAAAGTTTTGAAATCGGGGGGCTTGAATGGCCGTTATACACCCGCCCGTCAGTATGGCGTGGACAAAGTGTCCCAGAAGTCCTGCTGTCTGGTCATCACGGCAATATAGAAAGATGGCGGAAACAACAATCGGACGAGATTACAAAACAAAGACGTCCGGATTTAATAAAGGAAACTGAAAAATGAACATCATTAAAAAAATAGAAGAAAAGAATGTTGAAAAAATGAAATCTGGCAAAAACATCCCTGCTTTTAAATCAGGTGATACATTGCGCATCCATGTAAAAATCAAGGATGGTGATAAATTCCGTATCCAGATTTTTGAAGGTGTTGTTATCGCTCGTGATGGTGGCGAAGGCAACAACGCTTCATTCACCGTTCGTCGTGAATCATATGGTGTTGGCGTAGAACGTAAATTCCCATTGTATAGCCCAGCGATTGAAAAGATTGAAAAAGTTCGTATCGGTCGCGTTCGTCGTGCAAAATTGTTCTTCTTGCGCAAATTGTCTGGCAAGAAAGCACGTATTGTCGAAGATTTATCGGCTACATCAGCGGAAAAAAGTTCTGCGAAATAATAAAATACAAATCACAGGGGAATAAAAAATGACAACAAAAAATATTTTTCGTTGGCTTTTTGCCCCCTGTTTTTCTGTTCTTGTTTTCTGTGAAACTGCACATGCTGAATTTACCGAGAAAAATGTTGCTGTCGTTCAAATTTTAAATAAGGCCGCTGGAAAAACACAAAACATTGATATTCCTGTTGGTCAAACCGTCAGTTTTGAAAAATTAAATATAACTGTTCGTTCTTGTAAACAGACCGCCCCTTTTGAAGCGGAAAACTTTTATGCCTTTATAGAAATTAGTAAAACCACTGATTCTACCAAGATTTTTAGCAATTGGATGGATCGTAATAACCCTGGTCGCCAGCCCGTTCAAAATCCAGATTACGATATTTGGTTGGCGCGTTGCGAATAAAACGTGGGGCATAAAATGAAAAAGTTTTTAAAAACCAACCTAAAATTTATTATTGGTGTTGCGGTTTTATTGCTCGCAACGTTTGTTTTTATTCAAATGCAAACCTCCACAAAATTAGAAACTGGTTGCCTTGACAATTGGCGCGCGGCGTCACACGAGCGCAGAATGACCGCCGTAAAGGTTTTAACCGCAAGTGATGAAAATATTGAATTATTGGTGGCGTGTGTTGATAAAATGGCATCTTTACCTGAATCCCGTACTACTACGGTTCGTGATGCGGTGGAAATCTGTTTCCTTGGCTTAAAACTTAAAATGCATACAGATTCGGAAGAACAAAATGACTGAAGAAAAACTAATCAAAATTGATATGGGGGAACACAAAAGCACAATACATGAAAATGGTCGTCTGGTGCTGTGTTTGGGAATAGAATCGTCTTGTGACGAAACAAGCGCCGCTATAGTAGATTCTTCACGTAACATTTTGGCTCATATTATTTATTCACAAATCCCAGAACACCAAAAATATGGTGGTGTAGTTCCCGAATTGGCTGCACGTGCACACATTCTTGCAATAGATGAAGTCATTAAACAAACATTGTCACATGCAAAATTGACTATGAACGACATAGATGTTATTGCAGCGACTGCGGGTCCTGGGCTTATTGGGGGGGTGCTTGTCGGTTGGATGGCGGCAATGGGTATTGCGCAATCCACACACAAGCCATTAGTTGCGATAAATCATCTTGAAGGTCACGCCTTGGTTCCACGTCTTTGCGCAGCAACAGCGGATAATTCTAGCAATTCTGTAAATGTAGAATTCCCCTATTTGTTAATGCTTGCATCTGGTGGGCATTGTCAAATTTTACTTGTGCGTGGTGTTGGTAATTATGAACTTATCGGTCAAACACTTGATGATAGTGCTGGTGAAGCATTTGATAAAGTGTCAAAAATGTTGGGGTTGGGATACCCAGGTGGCCCCATTGTGGACAAGCGTGCCCAACTTGGAAACCCGCATGCATTTCATTTCCCACGCCCACTCACCGATAAACCAGGGTCGGATTTTTCGTTTAGTGGTATAAAAACTGCGGCACGTTCATTTTTGGATAAACACCCTGCCCCACATTCCGAAGAATTCATAAATGATTTCTGTGCATCATTTCAAGCCGCTGTCGTGGATTGTATTATTAATCGTCTTACCAATGCGTTAAAACATCCAAAAGTATTGGAAGTGGCGCCAAAAACCTTGGTGGTTGCGGGTGGTGTCGCAAAAAACAGCGCAATTCGTTCCGCTATGGAATCATTGGCAAACAAAAACAAAATGGTATTCGCCGCTCCGCCGATGAATTTGTGCACCGATAATGGCGCAATGATTGCTTGGGCGGGCTTGGAAAACTATCGTATTGGAAATATTGTTCAAGAACCAATTGCGCCGCGTCCACGTTGGCCTTTGACGGAACTCTAAATCTTGAAAAAATCTATAATTATGCTATAATGTCGCACATGACAGAAACAGAATATATTGCTGAATATGCTCGCGCAACAAAACGTATATTGGAACTAGCGGCCAAAATTGACCGTGAATTTATGCCATTGTATGATTTTGACTATTCATTAGTGGATATTGTCACAGTATTACGCAACAAATATAAAGACCACGCTTTTCGTCACAAATATGTTGGTGATATGCCATATAACGATTTTATACCATATACCAAGGGTTTTTGTGCATTAACAACTATCTGTATTTATGAATTATATGGTGGCGATGCCATATGGGAACCATCTGCGATAAAACTTGGAACATGGGAACACGCACCTGTGGTGTTTTTACGGGAACGTTCCGGCGGTCGTGCCTTTGATCCAACTGGCGACCAATTTGCTCCACTGGTTGTCCCATATAATATTAGTACCCCAATAAACAAGCGAATTCAAGACATGTCAACACCGAAAAAAAATATGTTTATAAAAGAAATCAAACAAGAACTTAATAAGAGATAAAAATGCAAAAACCAGAACCTTTTGTGAATGAAAATACTATATTCAGTGTTTCTGATGCGGCTAATTTATTAAAAAAGGTCGTAGAAACCGCGTTCCCACGTATAAAAATTCGTGGTGAGTTATCACAAATTACGCATCATTCGTCGGGGCATACTTATATGACAATCAAGGATTCTGGTGCCGCAATGTCCGCAATAATTTGGCGTGGAACGCCCGTTCGGTTCAATTTAACCGAAGGTTTGGAAGTGGTTATTACGGGACGTTTAACAACCTATCCTGCACGTGGAAATTATCAAGTTGTAGTTGATGACATTGAAATGGCTGGTGTCGGTGCAATTCTGAAAATGCTTGAGGAACGCAAACAAAAACTTGCTGCCGAAGGATTGTTTGATGTATCGCGTAAAAAGCCATTACCAAAATTACCCTCAACAATTGGCGTGGTTACAAGTCCGACTGGCGCTGCATTCCAAGATATACAAAATCGTCTTCGCGAACGTTTTCCCGTGCGTGTGTTACTTTATCCGGCTACTGTCCAAGGAACGAATGCGGCATCGGAAGTCGCTGCGGGTGTGGAATATTTCAATCGTGCAAAAAACGTGGATGTTATTATTGTTGCACGTGGTGGTGGTTCTTTGGAAGATTTGTTGCCTTTTTCCGAAGAAGTGGTCGTTCGCGCTGTTGCAAACAGTGAAATCCCCGTCATAACGGGGGTTGGACATGAACCCGATTGGATGCTTGTTGATTTTGCAGCGGATTTTCGCGCGCCCACCCCTACGGGTGCTGCGGAAACCGTTGTTCCAACAAAATTAGCACTAGTTCAAGAACTTGATAATCTTGGTCATCGTATAAATACAAACTTTACAACACGGTTGGCGCACGCAAAACAACGTTTAGCAACATTAAATATAAAAAGCCCGAAACAAGTTCTTATGGAGCAAGGACAACGACTTGATGATTTAACAAGAACTTTGGAAGTTATTATAAAGTCCAAGATTGCCGCGGTTAAACAAAAAATGGAAATGGTTTCTAAAATTCCAGACATTTTGAACAATAAAATGCAAAAATTATCACGTGATATTGAATATTCAGGAACTATTTTGAATTCGTTAAGTTATAAAAATGTTTTGGCACGCGGATATGCGATTGCACGCGATACTAGTAATAACATAGTATCATCATCAATTGATGCAAATAAAATTGCCTCCATTGAATTTGCCGATGGGGTTGCTGTTTTAAAATAATGCGCTCTAAACTTTTAACAGTGTTTTCGCACTTTCAAGTGACTGCGGGGTGATTTCTGCCCCGCTTATTATTCGTGCTATTTCATTTAATCTTTCATCTTTTGTAATTTCGTGTACATGCGTAACGGTTGTTTCACCATCCGTTGTCTTTTCTATCTTGAAATGCTTATCTGCATACCCCGCAACTTGTGCAGAATGCGTAATTACTATGGCTTGAGATTCACTTGCAAGACGGTTTAAACGCTCGCCAACCGCACTTGCTGTTGCACCACTTATTCCCGTGTCTACTTCATCAAAAACAAATGTATGTGCCGTGTTTTTGTCGGCAAGCACCACACGCAACGCCAACATAAACCGCGCCAATTCACCACCAGATGCGGCACGGTGCAACGGTGCAAACGGCATGCCCGGATTGGTTTTTATCATAAACACAATATCATCACAGCCATTTTCGGATGCGGTTGCTGGCGTTATCTCGGTTGTAAAATCTGCGCCACATAGTTTAAGATCTGGTAATTCATGTAAAATTTTATTCCGTAAATTAACAGCCGCATTTTGACGTTTTTTCGTTAACTGTATTGCTAAATCGTCATATTCTTTTTTTGCATCCAATACATTTTTTTCAAGTTTTTTCAATTCGTAATCAGAATTATTTATGGTGTTTAATTGGTTCTCCATTTCCGCTAACTTTGCGGGTAATTCATCGGGAGCCACGTGATGTTTGCGTGCTGCCGCACGAATGGCGAACAAACGCTCTTCTATGGAATCTATTGTATCCTTATCTACCTCTTCTGGGGATAAATCCTGTGTAACACTTGTAATGATTTCAGCGGCTTGGTAAAGCTTATCTATTTGTTCAGAATACGGGTTCGGCGTATTTTTTATACGTTCCAAAATATGTGCAACGGAAAAAATTTGACCATCCAAAGAGTTGTCCCCCTGACCTAATATTTGTTTTGCTTCATTTAATATCGTGGCGTTCTTTTCAGCGTTTATAAATTCTGCGCGTTTTGTTGCAAGTTCTTCTTCTTCGCCAGCAATGACATTTAATGACTTTAATTCCGCCACATTGTGTTCAAGATACTCGCGTTCCGTAGCCGATCGTTCAAGCATTGTGCGCAATTTTGCAAGTTCCTTATCTGCGCCATTGTATTTATTATAAGCGTTTTTTACCGCGGATACTAATGTCACAAAATCCCCTTGGACCTTTGTTGCGTAGTTGTCCAACGCTACACGGTGTGTGGACGGGTTTAA
>Ga0310696_10002611_pt1 | contig 23623 bp, 22 predicted proteins | sample AusTroGonzalo_MG_4_FD_203885 | JGI IMG/M metagenome (GOLD analysis project Ga0310696, IMG submission 203885) | Bovine rumen microbial communities from tropical cattle in Woodstock, Queensland, Australia - Gonzalo_02 (v2) (version 2) | ecosystem: Host-associated > Mammals > Digestive system >...
CTGAGTCGTCATATGATATCGGCTTGGTGATAAGATAATTCTCAGAGAACTTGAACTCATCGATATCGAAACCCAGTGTCTGCAGCATCATAGTGCAGGCATAGGTCTCGCAACCGGCTTTGAGTACCTCTTGCGGCAGGACCTTGACGCCCTGTATCATATGTGAGTTAGGCTCTGTCGGAGCCTGAGTAGGAGCTTGCGTCTCAGCAGGAATCGTTTGTGTTTCAGGACTTCCACTGCCGGCAGTAGCCTTTACAATTATCAGTACGATGATGATAACTAAAAACAGTCCGCAGCATATCAAGAACTTCTGTCGACTGTTGAATCTTTTTATAAGATCCATGTATCACCACCCCCTTAACATAAGTATATTATAGTTAAGTGAAATTGCTAAGTCAAGAAAAAGAGGTTGAAAACGGTAGGTAGCATAAAATAATGACATCGTAACCGGTATGAATTATGCAGATTATCATTTAAAGCAACACTAAGGTGACAGGTTCAAATCCTGTCACTTATCAGTATTATGATTGTCGAGGTGACGACTTTGGATATGGAGATAAGCACGGTTTCGTCTTATGCACGCTGCTCCTGACTGTCGCCTACCAAGCTGCACGCGCTAAAAACAGTCCGCCGGACTGTTTTCTTAAAGTTCTTTCAAAACCTGTCACATTCCTGTCCTGACCAACAAAAAAGACTGACCAAAAGGTCAGCCTTTTTTGTTGGTCGAGGTGACAGGATTTGAACCTGCGACCTCTTCGTCCCGAACGAAGCGCGCTACCAAACTGCGCCACACCTCGAAAAACAGCCCCGATATTTCGGGGCCGATGGCTGCGGAACTAGGATTCGAACCCAGACATACAGAGTCAGAGTCTGCTGTGCTACCCTTACACAATTCCGCATTGCACTTTTATTATTATAATCAAAATAATCGATATGTCAAGTGTTAAATAAAAAAATCATAATAATCTCATGCGTATATCTTCACCTATGAATTCGAGCCTGTCGCAAGAACCCATGAGTCGAGAAACAAAGCGCTGAGAATATGTTGTGAGCAGCTCATTGAGCGTCAAATTGGTATTCATTATCACGGGTTTACCGTTGAGTATACGAGTATTGAATATGTTGTATACAGCCGCAATACTGAACTGTGACACAAACTCTGTACCCAGATCATCGAGTATCAACAGATCGCATTTCAAAAGCGAAGCCATGGTATTCTCTTCATTCTGATAATGATATGAAAAATGCTCGCGCTCGAGCTTTGCGAGTATATCGGGAGTAGAAACATACACAACAGACATACCTTTGCGGATGACCTCATTGGCTATAGCGAGGCTCAGGTGAGTCTTGCCCAGTCCGGTAGCGCCTCTCATAAGAATGCTCTTTGATGACGGGGTGAAGTTATCTGCATAGCCGAGGCAATATTTCAGTATATTAGACATACGATTGAACGGAGCGGTTCCGCTGCTGTCGGGTCGCTTGTCATAGTAGTTCAGATCAAACGAGTCAAATGTACATAGGCTGAGTGGAGATTCGCTATTCAAAGCCTCACACTCTATATCTGACATCAACTTTTTGAAACATTCACAGACATATGTAGAATTATCCTTCTCGATATATCCCGTATCACAGCACTGTGAGCAGTGATATACAGGTTCCATATCAGCTGAAGTAAGGCCGGTAGTCTTAAGCAGCTCCTCAGTTCTGTCCTGAAGCTGCATACTGCGTCGAGATAATGAACGCATATCACTATCTGACGCGCTCTTTTCAAGTGCGGATCTTGCAGCTTTAACGCCTATCTCTGCCAGCTCGATATCGATCTCTTTCAGTTCGGGAAAGCGCTTATAAAGCTCTTTGCGCTTAAGATCAGCAATACGATCAGCATTCATCCTGCGCTCAGCCAGACGTTCTTTAGCTTTTTGATAAATATCTTTTGTATAAGCCATAACAAATCACCTGTTATCAGTCGTCAAATAAGCTCTGCTTCTCATACTTTGACAAGTCAAAAGATGCGCTGTCAGCTGAGAATACCGATCCTCTTTGCTTAGTAGAGGTTTTAGAAGAAGGCTTTTTCGCTCCGGCAGACTCATATTTCTTGAGATCATCGAGGTTGAGTATGCGCTTCTCATACCACTTCTTGAGTATACCATTGATGTAGCTCATGTTATACTCTCCCTTGGCGTTGACGCAGCGCTCGTACGCTTCAACTATCATATCATCCGTAAAACGCCAAGTATATAACCATCTCTCAGCAGCAGATAGCTGAGCCTTGGTAGCATTGCCGGAATTGTGCAATCCAAAAAGAGCCGACACTCTCCCCCACGCCTCTTTGGACTGAGCTAAGCGTTCTATCTCGCGCTCAGCAGCCTCTACTGTAAACACGCCGTTGTCAGACCAGCTGATGCCGGTGCGCTCGACGAATCGCATATTTGCGTTTCCGACAGACACAGCGTAATTAAGGAGCATAGCCAGTACTTCACACGGTAAGCCAAAGCTGTCATACAGCATAACGAGAGTCGCTATATCTCCGGGTGAAAGAGGCTTTTTCAAAACAGCCTGAGCCTCTTCCATAAGTCCGGACAAATTAGCGTCGCTTTTCAATATCTTTGTTACAAACGCAGAATCGGGTCTGACTGCACGCGATACGGCAGTATTTCTCTCTGCGCGCGGAACTTTTGCCGGAGTATCAGTATTATCTGAAACACCGGGGGTGAGCTGACCGTCAGCTTCTCTTATAAGCCCTCGATTCATCCAGAACCCTACAGCATTCTCGACTTCATCTTCACTTATATTCAAAGCAGACGAAATATCCGCAGTCGAAGAAGCGTGAGAATTGCGAAGTATATACAAGATAACCTTAAGCTGAGCTTCAGTCGCTAACTTGATATGTTTATCGACCAGTGCAGAAGGCACCGCAAAAATACTATTCCATTGTCCGAGATTCAACGAGTATTTCATATGATACCTCCTAACCGTTATATTTCAGGATTTTTAGTATAACACATTATTCGATAGAGTTCTACTATTATTTTAAAAAACTATGAAATTTTAATTGCCCGGCTTGACTATCTCCTGCAATTAGACTATAATTTAGGAAAATCAGCGGATGTAGTTCAATGGTAGAGCGCAACCTTCCCAAGGTTGATGTTGCGGGTTCGAGCCCCGTTATCCGCTCCAATGCAGCCCGTTCATTCGGGCTGCTTTACTATATGATAAGGAGAATGTATATGAAATACACTTACGTACCCAGGGGCGTGTGCTCCAGGATGATCGAATTCGAGACAGAAGACGGCGTTATCAAGAGCTGTCGATTTATAGGCGGCTGTCACGGCAACCTGCAGGGCATCAGCGCTTTGGTAAAAGGTATGAAGGTCACTGACGCGATAGACAAGCTCGAGGGTATCAACTGCAGCGGCAGAGGAACATCATGTCCCGATCAGCTGTCTAAAGCACTTAAATCATCCCTATAATAATGCAATAAGCAAAATCAGCCTCCATAACGGAGGCTGAAACTTTTTATATTACTTTTCCAGTTCACCCAGTGAGAGCGCTTTGAGATAAGCATTGATGAATCCGTCGAGATCTCCGTCCATCACAGCGTTGATATTGCCGGTCTCATAAGATGTACGGTGATCCTTGACGAGAGTATAAGGCATGAACACATATGAGCGGATCTGAGAGCCCCATGTGATCTCTTTCTGCACGCCTTTGATATCCTCGATCTTCTCCAGGTGCTCACGCTCTTTGATCTCCATCAGCTTAGAGATGAGCATCTTCATCGCTACGTCACGGTTCTGATACTGCGATCTCTCCACCTGAGAAGCGACAACTATGCCGGTGGGTATATGCGTTAGACGTACTGCGGACGAAGTCTTGTTGACCTTCTGGCCGCCTGCTCCGGACGCGCGATACACATCCATCTTGATCTCCTCGGGAGGGATCTCGACCTTAATATCATCATTGATTTCGGGCATGACCTCAAGCGATGAAAAGCTGGTGTGTCTTCTACCGGCAGAGTCAAAAGGTGATACTCTGACGAGTCTGTGAACTCCTGCCTCACTCTTGAGATAACCGTAAGCGTTCTCGCCTTCTACCAGCAGTACAGCACTCTTCAGTCCTGCCTCATCACCGTCAAGATAGTCGATCTCTTTAACGTTGAAACCGTGTGATGCAGCCCATCGAGTATACATACGATAGAGCATCTCTGCCCAGTCCTGAGCCTCGGTGCCGCCTGAGCCTGCATGGAACGTCAATATAGCGTTGTTTTTATCATATTCGCCTGTCAAAAGAGTCTCGAGCCTCTGCTTATCTATCTCGGCACGAACTCCGCCGATCTCTTCCTGAGCCTCATCGACCAGCGAAAGGTCCTCCGCCTCGTCTCCCATCTCAATGAGAGCAAGCGCGTCCTCATACTTAGCTACCAGCTTTTCATACTTCTCTACCTTACCTTTAAGGTTAGAAGTGCGCTGGAGTATCTTCTGCGAATTATCCATATCGTCCCAGAACCCCGGCTCAACCGCGCGGTTCTCGAGCTGTTCAATTTCTTTCTTCATCTGAGAAAGTCCCAAAGCCGATGCGAGATCATCGATCTCAGGCTTCATCGCTTCAAGAGCCAATCTCAATTCTTCGAACTGTAACATCAATATCCCTCTGTAAAATTATTCTTTACGTATTATAGTATATTTTCTTATCTTTGTAAAGACTTTAATAATGATAGCAAAACATCTTGCAGAACAGTATAGAATTTGTTATAATGTTAGACAATATCGAACAGGAGTATCTAATATGGATTATATAGGACACAAATGTCCGGCTTGTAATAAATACTTTCACGTAGGTGAAGATATCGTAGTTTGTCCTGAATGCGGCACGCCTCATCATCGCGAGTGTTATGATGAGCTGGGTCACTGCTTCAATGCAGAAAAGCACAGCGACGGCTATGATTACACCAGTGATGAGTCATCCGGCGGCACAGCTGCAACCATCAAGTGCATTAAATGCGGCGGAGAGAACGACGCGGACGCATTCTTCTGCAAGCACTGCTCCGCTCCACTCTCGGTTGAGGATACTCACCAAGCTCAACAGCCAACAGGTAATATGGGCGGTTTTCCTAACATGAACGGCGTAGGCAGCAACGCTTACCCTTTCATGGATCCCATGGGCGGAGTGGCTGAAGACACCGAACTCGAAGACGGAATCACTGCCGGCGAGATCGCAAAATATGTCAAGCAGAACACACCTTACTACATGCGTGTGTTCAATAACATAAAAGCCAATAATAAATCCAGGTTCTGCTTTACAGCCGCGTTGTTTGCAGGTGGATTTCTGCTGTATCGCAAGATGTATAAGATCGGAGCGATAATCACAGCTATTCAGCTGGCTATCCTGGTTTTCTCAACATATATAACTGTTGCGTATTCCACGCAATACAGCGAGATGCAGTCGCTCACCACATATTCGCAGGTCATGAGCTTCTTTAGCAGTCACACATCAACCGAAGTGTTTATACTGTATCTGCCTCTGATTCTGTACGCGCTCCAGCTTGTATTGATGATAATAATAGGCATAACATTCAACAGGCTATACTATAAGCACTGTGTTACAGAAGTAGCTAAGATCAAAGCAAATCCCGGTGAAGAAAGCGCAGAAACCGCGTTGCAGACAAAAGGCGGAGTCAATACCCCTCTTGCCATATCGCTGCTAGTCACCTATATGTTGATGAATTTTATCCCGAGATTCTTTATATAACACTGCAAAGGAGCAGCTTGATGCTGCTCCTTTTCTTTTGACAAATTTTCATCAAAAAATACGTTATAATTCTTAATAATAAATAAGCTCCTATATATTGGAGTATAATGTAACAGACAAAGTATATATTGGGGGTAGTATAGTATGAAAGCAGTAATTACAGTTTTGGGTAAAGACTGTGTAGGAATACTCAGCAAGGTATCTACAGCCTGTGCCGACGCAGGGGCAAATATCATAGAAGTCACCCAGAGTGTTCTGCAGGATATGTTTGCGATGATAATGCTCGCCGATATCAGCAGCACAACTGTACCTTTCGATGAATTGGCAGCTAAGCTTGAACTGCTTGGCGACGATAACCATCTTAAGATACACGTCATGCACGAAGATATCTTCAACAGTATGCATAAGATCTGAGGTGTGATATGCTCGAAACCAAAGATATACTCGAGACTATAAATATGATAGACAACGAGAATCTTGACGTCAGGACTATCACTATGGGCATATCGCTTATCGACTGTATCGACAGCGATATCGACCGCGCATGTGATAAGATCTATGATAAGATCTGTCTGTATGCTAAAGATCTCGTAAAGACCGGTGAAGATATCTCGCGCGAGTACGGTATACCGATAATCAACAAGCGTATATCCGTTACTCCAATATCCATAGTCGCCGGAGTGTGCCAGAGCCGAAAGATAATGAAAATCGCTCAAGCTCTCGACAGAGCGGCCGATACGCTGGGCGTCAACTTCATCGGCGGATATTCAGCTCTTGTTGAAAAAGGCTTTGCAGCAGGTGATTACGCGCTTATAGAGAGCATCCCCGAGGCTCTTGCAACTACAAAGAGAGTTTGCTCATCAGTGAATATCGGATCTACCAAGGCCGGTATAAATATGGATGCGGTCAGGATGATGGGCAAAGCTGTTGTGGAAACAGCTAAGCTCACGGCGACTGACAACTGTATCGGTGCTGCTAAGTTAGTCACATTTTGCAACGCTGTACAGGACAATCCCTTTATGGCAGGAGCGTTCCACGGCGTCGGAGAAGCCGACTGCGTTATTAACGTAGGCGTATCAGGTCCCGGAGTTGTGCGCGCGGCGCTGGCTAAAGCTGGCTGTAAGGACATTACAGAAGTTGCTGATCTGGTCAAGAGAACTGCTTTCAAAATCACTCGTATGGGTCAGCTGGTAGCTCAGCAGGCCTCATCCCGTCTGTCGGTACCCTTTGGCATAGTGGATCTGTCGCTTGCTCCTACTCCTGCAGTAGGCGACTCAGTAGCTTATATACTAGAAGAAATGGGTCTTGAAGTATGCGGATGCCACGGCACCACAGCTGCTCTGGCTCTGCTCAACGACGCAGTAAAAAAAGGCGGCGTTATGGCCTCGTCCCATGTAGGAGGTCTGTCAGGCGCGTTTATTCCGGTATCGGAGGATCAAGGCATGATCAACGCTGTTAAGGCAGGTGCTCTTGACATCACTAAACTTGAAGCTATGACAGCAGTGTGCTCAGTTGGATTGGATATGCTTGTCATCCCCGGTGACGTAACACCTGAGACTGTATCGGCTATCATAGCGGATGAAGCCGCGATCGGAATGGTCAACTCAAAAACTACAGCTGTGCGCGTGATACCCGCTATAGGCAGGAACGCAGGCGAAGAACTGAACTTCGGTGGGCTGCTGGGTAAAGGTCCTGTAATGCCGCTGAGAATCGGCGATCCGTCATCCTTTATCAATCTTGGCGGCCGTATCCCTGCTCCGCTGCAGTCGCTTAAGAACTGAGCATAGAGGTGCTATATGGAAAATTTGCTGACTAAAATAATCGAGATGGACGAGAATGCTCGCAAGATCCGCGAACAATCCGAACTCGAGAAGATAAACAGTCAAAATGAAATAGAAGAGATGCGCGACGCAATATATAACGACTTTATCGATCGAGCAAATGATCGTGTGGAGAAGAATATAGCGATAGACCGCGAGAATGCCGATAAGAAGCTCGCCGAATATTCCGAGAACGCCGAGCGTCTGAAAGAAGCAATGCGCAAAAGATATAACGAACTCAGCGACAGCTGGGTCGATGAGATCGTATCGCGCGTGATTCAGTAAAGATATACAATAAGCATAAGGTGGTGAGTATTTGGCGCTGATCGATCCTGCATCCGCGATAATCGCAAAGGCAAAATCAAGATACGGCAAGCGCTTAACAGCAAAAGACTATGCCGCTCTTATTAAGTCAGATTCTGTCGCTGATGTAGTCAGATACTTAAAGACATACACATATTATTCGCGTTTTCTCAACGGCGTTGCCGCAGACATCCACCGCGGCAATCTCGAGAACATATTGCGTAAAGAACTGTTCATGGGGTTTCTCGCGCTGTGCAAATACAACCGCAGCGATTCTCCTGTCAACGGATACATCCTGCGTGCAGCAGAGATAAAAGAGCTGAACAAATATCTTACACTTCTGGCCATCGGCAGGCCGTCGGAATATATCTTTTCACTCGAAACATACTTTGACGAACAGACAGAGATACCTTTGGCAAAACTCGCAAGCCTAAACAGCTATGCTGAATTGCTGGATGTGCTGAAAGAACACGGATACAGACGGGTACTTGAAAAGTATATCCCGACTGATGATGAGCATATCGATATCTCAGCCATCGATGACGCAATGCAGGTATACTCGCTGAGCATACTGTATGATGAGATCGGCAAGATCAAGAACAAGTCTGCCAAAGCCGATCTGATATCACTGTTCGATACCATGTGCGACTACGATAACTATTCGCGCATACTCAGGCTGAAGCAGTATTATGATCTGTCAGGTGATGCAATAAAGACACATTTGCTGCCATACGGCTCACTAACAGGCAAGCGTCTTGACGAAATACTCTCAGCATCTACTTTAGAAGAGATGCAGGAGTCGCTGAATAATACAAAGATAGGCAAAAAGGCTTCTGCCGTCAATACATCATTAGATATCACAATAAAAGGAAAGTATGACAGGTGCAGACACGAGATGTATTTCTCTTCCAATCCCGATATCGTTCTGCTCGCCTATTATATACTCTCCGAGACTGAGTTAAAAAACATCGTAACAATAGTCGAAGGCGTACGCTATTCGATGGAACCAAAGAATATAGCAGAAATGCTGATCAAGTAAGATAAGAGGTGATCACATATGTCACTTTCTAAAATGAAACTCGTCAATATCATTGGCAACCTTACCGATGTTGACGATGTAGTATCCGCTCTGGGAGCCACAGGGGTGTTCCAGCCTGATGAAGCGGCAGAATTCTTCTCCGACAGCGAGAGTCTTATCCCACTTATTGCTTCAAACGACTTTTCCCCTATTATGGATACGCTCAGTGATATCATCAAGAGATCCGGACTCAAGCCGAAGATACTTTCAACAGAAAAGTATGATAACGCCGATGTAGAAACAGTACGCGATCTGGTCGATAAGATCGAATCCGAGCTTGGCGCTAAGCTCAACCGCAAAGATGAGATAGAATCCCGGATTACCGCTGACCGTGAGATCATCGAAAAGACACGGCACTTTGTCGGTCTTGGTATTGATATCGACAAGATACACCAATGCGAATACATCGTTACGCGCTTCGGCAGGCTTACCAATGAGAGTTACAAAAAGCTGTCGGCTTACTCAGACAATCCATATGTCGAGTTCTTCCCGTGTACGCATGACGGCAGATACTACTGGGGCGTATACGCCGCTCCTCTTGAAGAAGCGCCAAAGATAGACCGTATCTTCTCACGTCTGTATTTTGAAAAAGTCGATATCACAGGTATGAAAGGCACTCCAAAGGAGTATATCACAGAACTTGAGTCAGAGATCATTAAGCTCAAACAGGAAGAGAAAGATATTGACAGCAGTGTATCGGAATATGTCAAAGAGCATGAATTGCACATGCTGGAGCTATTCACATCACTGTGCAAGCATCAAGCTTATCTGTCTATCAAAAACCACGCCTGCAAATATCATAACAGCTTTGTGCTGATCGGATGGATACCGGCAAATCAGGAAGGCACCGTACTGAAGGCTCTCGACAATATCGATAGCGTTGAGATCACTTTCACCAAAGCTTCAGAAGAGCGTAAGCACTCGCCTCCCGTCAAGCTGAAAAACATCTTTTTCTTCAAACCGTTCGAGTATTATACCGAGATGTACGGTATGCCCGGCTACAGCGAAATTGATCCGTCATGGTTCATCGCGCTGACATACACACTGCTCTTCGGCATAATGTTCGCCGACGTAGGACAGGGTATCCTGCTGCTGTTAGCCGCGATATTTATGTACAAGAAGCGCAAAATGCCGATAGGCGCACTGCTTATCCCCTGCTCTATATGTTCAACGATATTCGGATTCATCTTCGGTTCTGTATTCGGATTTGAAGACCTTCTTGATCCGGTATACCGCGATGTGTTCCATATGGACGGCAAACCATTCGACGTTCTTGAAGGTCAAACTACGATGATGCTTATATACTCTGCCGTGGGTATAGGTATAGCATTGTTGATCATCGCGATGATGCTGAATGTGATATCCTGCTTTAAACGCAAAGATATCGGAGGAGCGCTATTCGGAGTCAACGGACTGGCAGGATTGACATTCTACTCTTCCCTGCTCGCAGGCTTGGTTGTTCCTATTCTGACCGGTGTGCAGATCATGAACACATTGTATGTTCTGTTGCTGATAGTTCTGCCGCTGGTATTGATATTCCTGCGAGAACCGCTGACAAGACTGATAGAGGGTGAACGACCGATAATAGAAGGCAGTATCGGATCATTCATAACCGATAATATCTTTGAGATGTTCGAGGTGGCTCTCTCTTATGTCACGAATACAATGAGTTTCCTGAGAGTAGGAGCATTCATCCTAGTACACGCTGGCATGATGAAGGTCGTGTTCGTACTGGCTGAAATGTTCAGTCCTGTTGGCTATGTCATCACTGTTATAGTAGGCAATATCATAGTCATGGCGCTTGAAGCATTGCTTGTAGGTATTCAGGTCCTGAGGCTCGAATACTACGAAATGTTCAGCAGATTCTATATCGGCGACGGTCGAAAGTATGAGCCCGTCACCGTTGAAAATAAGATCAAGTCATAATTCGGAGGTAATATATTATGTTACGTTATTTATTGATGTTCATCCCGGCTGCTTTCCTGGTAATTTCAGTACTGCTCTGCATGAGAGCATTCAGCCACGGCAAGAGCCCTAAGCGCACTGTACTTACTCAGATATTCTCGTTCTGCGGAGTTATGGCATTCTGCCTGCTTTGCCCGATCATCGCCAACGCTGCCGACGCTTCTGCTACCGCGGCTGCCGCAGACGCTTCTTCAAAGGGTCTCGGATATATCTCGGCAGGTATATCGACCGGTCTGTCATGTATAGGCGGCGGTATCGCCGTAGGCGGATCTGCTCCGGCTGCTATTGGTGCGACATCTGAGGACGCAAAGAACTTCGGTAAGTCTATCATCTTCGTTGCGCTCGGCGAAGGCTGCGCGCTGTACGGTATGCTTATCTCCATCATGATCTTGACAAGCCTCTGATAACATGAAAATGTATCTGCTCAGTGATAACAACGATACTCTGATGGGTATGCGTATGGCTGGTGTGGATGGTAAGGTATTAACCGATGAAAATCAGCTCCGAACTAAGCTGAGTGAATTGATCAAAGACGAAGATCTCGCGGTGATCATGATCACAGAAAATCTCTTCAAGCTCGCTCGCGACACTATCAATGAACTCAAGCTGAACCTGAGACAGCCGCTGATCATAGAGATACCCGATCGCCACGGACAAGGCCGTACGAAGGACGCTATCACAAAGTATGTGAAAGACGCCATAGGCGTGAATCTCTCTTAACGAGAAGGATAAATATGAACGAAAAGACTAAAGAATCCAAGTTTCTTGACGCTATCACGCAGTATGCAGAGAAGCAAAAGGATAAGATAAATAAAGAAGTTGAAGAGTATAAGGCTCAAAAGATCGAACAAGCTACTCGCAGTGGTTTGCAGGACGCTTATGATCTGATACAGAGGGATATCACTACGCGCAAAGCCGCGATAGTTACCGAGACCTCGCAAAAGGAGCTGTCTATACGCTCATCGGTGTTTGAAGAACGCGGTCGTATTTGCGACGAGATCTTCAAACGCGCTTCAAAGAAGATCGTAGAATACACAAATTCTCCTGAGTATTCAGACTATCTGATCAGATCAGCACAAAACATCTGCAACGTGATCGGTAAAGAAACCAAGTGCATCGTATATATCAGAGAAGCTGATATGAAGTATCACGATAGCATCTCTGCAGTTATATCAAATGCAGAGTACAAAGCTGACAATAGTATAAAGCTCGGCGGTATCAAGGCTGCGGCTACTGACAGTAATATACTCATAGATTCTACTCTTGATACAGCCCTAAACGATCAGCGCGATTGGTTCGTCAGCAATTCAGGCTTAAAGGTGGTGTAACTATGGCTACAGTGATCTATGGAATCAACGGCCCTGTCGTCACCGTTAGGAACGCAGACGAATTTGCCATGATGGAAATGGTGTATGTCGGACACGAGCGGCTGATAGGCGAAGTGATAGGAGTAACATCCGAATTCACTACCATCCAGTGCTATGAGGACACTACAGGTCTAAAGCCCGGAGACCCTATTCAAGGCACTAACAGCCAAATGAGCCTGGTGCTAGGCCCCGGAATAATCAATAATATATTTGACGGTATCGAACGTCCGCTGTCCGAGATAGAGCGCGAGTCAGGCGCATTTATCAGCCGCGGATCAACAGTCTCTGCCCTTGACACCGAGCGCGAGTGGGATGTGACGCTCACTGTAAAGCCTGGAGATATCCTAACGGGCGGCATGATATATGCCACTATCCCTGAGACTCCAGCAATCACACATAAGCTCATGGTGCATCCGTATATCAGCGGTACTGTTACCGAAGTCATGCCCAATGGTAAGTATCGCCTGAACGATACGATCGTCAAGCTAAAAGATGATAATGGTAATATATTTGAGCTCAAACTCTACCAGTGCTGGCCCATCCGCACACCCAGACCAGTTGAAGAAAAGCTAACTCCAACCGTGCCGCTGATCACCGGACAGCGAGTCATAGATACCCTATTCCCTATCTCCAAAGGCGGCACAGCCGCTATTCCCGGAGGCTTCGGAACAGGAAAAACCATGACTCAGCATCAATTGGCTAAATGGTGCGACGCTGATATAATCGTATATGTCGGCTGTGGAGAGCGCGGCAATGAGATGAGCCAGGTACTACAGGAATTCTCCGAACTGATTGACCCTAAGACCAACCGCCCAATGACTGACCGCACTACTCTTATAGCCAACACCTCCAATATGCCTGTTGCCGCCAGAGAGGCTTCGATATATACAGGCATAACGCTGGCAGAATACTACCGTGATATGGGCTATGATGTCGCTATTATGGCAGATTCCACATCCAGATGGGCTGAGGCACTGCGTGAAATATCCGGCAGACTTGAAGAAATGCCCGCCGAAGAAGGATTCCCTGCATATCTGCCTTCAAGACTCTCAGAGTTCTACGAGAGAGCCGGCCGAGCATCGGTTCTTTGCGGTGAAAAGGGTTCTGTTACGATCATCGGCGCAGTTTCGCCGCAGGGCTCGGACTTCTCGGAGCCAGTAACTCAGAACACCAAGAGATTCACCAGATGCTTTTGGGCTCTTGATAAATCCCTAGCATACGCCAGACACTATCCAGCTATAAACTGGATGGACAGCTACAGCGAATACTTCGTAGATTTAGACGCTTGGTACGAGCAAAATCTCGGATATGAATTCATTACAATCAGGAATGAGATATCTACGATCCTGCAGGATGAAAATCGCCTGATGGAGATAGTCAAGCTGATCGGCTCGGATGTTCTGCCGGACGATCAAAAGCTGGTGATAGAAACAGCTAAGGTGATCAGAGTCGGATTCTTACAGCAGAACGCATATCATAAAGATGACACTTATGTTCCGCTCGTGAAGCAGAAAAAGATGATGGAAGTAATCCTGCATATGTATCAGCGTGCTAAAGAAGCCGTATCAAATAACATCCCGATATCAAGAATCATCGAGCTTGGCATATTTGAAAAAGCAACTAAGATGAAATATAATATTCCGAATGATGCGCTGGATATGTTTGACGACTACATCGCTGATATAGATGAAAAGATCAATCAGATTCTCGTTTAAGGAGGGAGCAGTATGATAATCAATTACTTAGGAGTAAAAGAAATCAACGGCTCTCTGATAGTCATCGACGGAGTCAGCGACGCATCTTATGAAGAGATAGTCGATATCGCGCTTGATAACGGTACTGTCCGTCAGGGACGCGTAGTGCAGATAGAAGGGGACCGCATAGTTGTGCAGGTTTTTGAAGGAACAAGGAACATCAGCCTTAAGAATACCGCAGCCAGGATGACTGGTCACCCGATGGAGATGCCCCTCTCCCCAGAGATCATCGGCAGGATACTTGACGGAGCCGGCAGACCTATCGACGGGCTGGGCGATATATATCCGGAGACAAAGAGGAACATCAATGGCACAGCTATTAACCCTGTATCGCGTATTTATCCCAGGAACTATATCAATACCGGAATCTCCGGAATAGATACTCTTTCTACCCTTATCAGAGGTCAAAAGCTGCCTATCTTCTCCGGATCAGGTATGAAGCATAACGAACTGGCGGTACAGGTAGTCCGTCAGGCAAAGATCACCGGAGCGGATGAAAACAACTTCGGAGTGGTATTCGCCGCTATGGGCGTGAATCACGATGTAGCGCAATATTTCAAAAAGAGCTTTGAGGACGCAGGCGTTATGAACCGAGTTGTGATGCTGCTCAACCTCAGCAACGATCCTATCATCGAGCGTACACTTACTCCTCGCTGTGCTTTGACTATCGCAGAGTATCTAGCGTTTGAGCTGAACATGCATATACTTGTCATAATGACGGATATGACGTCATACGCCGAAGCTCTGCGCGAGTTCTCATCATCTAAGGGTGAGATACCCGGCAGAAAAGGCTATCCCGGATATCTCTACAGCGATCTTGCGTCACTATATGAGCGCGCCGGAATGATAAAAGGCTCTGAAGGTTCAGTTACTCAGATTCCTATCCTTTCCATGCCCAACGACGATATCACCCATCCCGTGCCGGATCTGACAGGATATATCACCGAGGGGCAGATAGTTCTTGACCGCCGTCTGCAGGCTCAGGGAATCTATCCACCTATCAATGTACTGCCGTCGCTATCAAGACTTATGAAAGACGGTATAGGCGAAGGCTACACGCGAGCGGATCACGCTCCGCTGGCTAATCAGCTGTTCGCCAGCTACGCTAAGGTCATTGACGCACGTTCATTAGCGTCGGTCATAGGTGAAGAAGAATTGTCAGATACTGACAAGAAGTATATCGAGTTCGGTAAGCAGTTTGAAAACACCTTCGTCAATCAAGGGATACACGAGAACCGCAGTATCGAACAAAGCCTTGACTTAGGCTGGAAGCTGCTCTCGACTCTGCCGCGCAAGGAACTCGACCGTGTTGACGATGCTCTGCTTGATAAATACTATACAGAACAATAGTTTAACTAACAATCTTTGAAAGGAGGGATATCATGGCTCAGCAGGTTGTACCAACCAAAGGTAATCTTTTAGCTGTCAAAAAGTCGCTTGAACTCGCCAGAGTCGGCTTTGAGCTACTTGACAAAAAGCGCAACATACTGATACGCGAGCTCATGGCGCTGATAGACAGAGCGAACGAGATCCAGTCTACGATAGATGACGCTTTCAGCGAAGCATATCGCGCGCTTGAAAGAGCCAATATATCCCTCGGCTTCTGCAATGAATTGTCAAAGACCACTCCTATTGATAACGGCGCACATCTCGACTACAGATCTATCATGGGTGTAGAGATACCTATCCTAAGCATAGATAAACCTGAAGAAAGAACACTGAGATACGGGCTGAGTAACACAAGCTCACAACTCGATGAAGCTGTAGCTCTGTTCACAAAAGCGAAGGAAATGACCGTTGATCTGGCCGAGATCGAAAACAGCGTGTATCGTCTGGCTGTAGCTATCAAAAAAACTCAGAAGCGAGCGAACGCCTTGAAGAACATCATGATCCCTCGTTTTGAAGAAGAGGTCAAGTTCATATCCGACGCGCTCGATGAAAAAGACAGAGAAGAATTCTCTCGCCTGAAAGTTATCAAAAAGCAGAAGGAAGATAAATAAAAGAAGGGCTGTTCAAACAGCCCTTTTCATTATAAGCAAAAAAGTCCCGTTGGCTACAACGAGACTTTTGTGGTGACCCATCGGAACGCTTATGATTCAGGTAACGCTTCACCCCGTCTTCGGTGCGTCACCTCCTGTCATAAGTCGCGCCTACGCTCTCCCTAAAAAAGCCATTCTATGGCTTTTTTACCTTCGGTTCTTCGCACGCTTGAACCTCGGCACAGTCGCCTTCGAATCTCCGATGGCTCACTGAATATAGTTAAACAAAAAAGCCCCGTTGGCTACAACGAGACTTTTGTGGTGACCCATCGGAGATTCGAACTCCGGACACCTTGATTAAAAGTCAAGTGCTCTGCCAACTGAGCTAATGAGTCATGTGGGGTGGGATACCGGATTCGAACCGGTGGTCTCCAGTGCCACAAACTGGCGCGTTAACCAACTACGCTAATCCCACCACATCTGGCGCGCCAAAAGGGATTCGAACCCCTGACCTACTGCTTAGAAGGCAGTTGCTCTATCCAACTGAGCTATTGGCGCATAATTTAGCACTGACATATATATCAGCCTAAACATTATATAAGAATAACCGACTTTTGTCAAGTGATTTTGCTGAAAAACTGGTAATACGAAACACGTCTATCCGTAAATATGTGCGGATAGACGTATATTAATGTTACATATCACTCTTTGATGGTTGAATAAATCTCATCGGCATATCTGACAGCGTCCATCGCGTCTTTAGCATAGCGATCAGCTCCTATCGCAGAGGCATATTCTTCGGTGAGAACAGCTCCACCTACTACTATTTTTACCCACGGAGCAGCTCTCCTGAGCATTTGGATAGTTTCTTCCATAGAAGGAACCGTTGTTGTCATCAGAGCAGACAATCCAACAAGCGGTGCACGAGTGCGCAGGACCTCTCCTGTTATCTTCTCGGGATCAACGTCTCTGCCTAAATCATGCACTTCATATCCATAGTTTTCGAGTAGTAGCTTAACAATATTCTTTCCGATATCATGGATATCGCCTTTAACGGTAGCGAGGACAAATATACACTTAGAAGCACTGCTACCGATATCGGTCAATTTCAACTTGACCTCTTCGAAAGCGGATTTAGCTGCTTCGGCGCTCATCAGCAGACCCGGCAGATATACTCTGCCCTGCTCATATGATTTACCTACATAATCAAGGGCAGGTATCACTTCATCCTGTACTACCGACATAGGATCAGCTGTTATGAGCATATCACGGCATAATTCGCCTGCTTTATCCTTCAGACCTTTTACGATGGCGTCTCGAAGAGTGTATTCAGATGTATCTTCCGGCACAGTTTTTGAGCATGCAGCAACTACAGTCTCGTCCTCTAAGGATTCAGCGAACGCAATATACTCCGAACAATTCTGATCAAAGCCTTTTAGTACACGATAAGAATGATAAGCTTTCATCATCTCAGCTGAGAAAGGATTCATTATCGCGGCTGATAGTCCCTTTTCCAGTGCCATTGTGAAGAACGTCGCGTTTATAACGTCACGTTTAGGAAGTCCAAATGACACATTGGATACACCGAGAGAAGTATGTACGCCGTACAGTTCATGTATCTTGTGTAAAGATTCAATGGTCACCAATGCCGCCTTTAGATCAGCGCTGACCGACATAGCTAGAGTATCAAAGATCAGATCCTTCTTGTCGACGCCATAGTAAGACGCCGTAACAATGATCTTCTCGGCTATTTTAAGCCTGCCTTCAACAGTATCAGGAATACCGTTCTCATCCAGAGTCAGAGCGATAGCAGCGCCGCCGTACTTCTTCATAAGAGGAAAAATGACCTCCATACTCAGATCAGTACCGTTGACAGAATTGATCAGAGGTTTACCGTTGTATCTGCGCAGAGCTCTCTTCATAGCAACAGGATCTGACGTATCTATCTGAAGCGGTATATCGATAACAGCCTGCAGTTCCCTGACAGCTTCTTCAAGCATAGCAGGCTCGTCTATGCCGGGAAGTCCTACATTCACATCCAGTACATGAACTCCTGCGTTCTGCTGCTTGATACCCTCAGAAAGTATATAGTCTATGTCATGGGCTTTAAGCGCTTCTTTAAGGCGCTTCTTGCCTGTCGGATTTATACGCTCACCTATCAGTACAGGATCATCATTGAAGTATACAGCATGCGTGTACGAGGAGATTACAGTATAATTCTTTTTGCCTCTGTTGACAAATCTGTTATCGGTCCTCTGTATAGCTTTGATATACTCAGGCGTAGTACCACAGCAGCCACCGGCTATCTGTACACCGTCATCCATGAGTTCGAGGCATATGTTTGCAAAATCCTCGGCAGAAACATTATACACCGTTTTACCGCCAACGCTTTGCGGCATACCTGCATTTGGCTTGAGCATCACGGGAACAGAAGCGTATTTTAGATATTCTCTAACTATCGGCTCGAGCTTATCAGGGCCGAATGAGCAGTTCACGCCGATCGCGTCCGCTCCCATGCTCTCGAGCATTGCCACCATAGCTTCGGGTGAGGCTCCGGTCATCAGTTTTCCGTTCTCGCTATATGCATTAGATACGAATACCGGCAGATCGCTCCATTCTTTAGCTGCCAACAGCGCGGCCTTAGTCTCATAACAATCGTTCATAGTCTCGATCATTATGAGATCCACGCCGTATTCTTCACCTATCTTAACGGTCTCGGCAAATATATCGACAGCATCCTCAAAGTCCAGATCGCCCATAGGCTGCAGCAGCCTACCTGTAGGGCCTATATCCAGAGCGATAAACATCGGATGATCATGATCTTGTGATGACAGCTCTCTCGCCTTGCGCGCGTTATCTATAGCACTTATGATGACATTTTTCAACTCGTCATGATTGAAGTGCAGAGAGTTTGCGCCGAAAGTGTTCGTATTAACTACATTTGACCCACTGTCAAAATAAGCCTTATGTATATCTGTGATGACATCAGGATGGCTGATATTCCATGATTCAGGCTGCTCACCGGGCATAAGCCCTCTCTCCTGGAGCAATGTACCCATACCGCCGTCCAAATACAACACATGTTTTTTCAAATATTCTTTAATATTCATCAATAACCTCTAATCTCTGAATATGCAGTTAGTCTTTTCGCACACAGAGCATTTATCATCGTCATTTTCACACGGGTCGCTCATGATACCGGCGACAGCGGTGACGGATTTTGACGGAGACATCAGCAGAGCCTCGTTGAGCGTCAATCCTATCTTTCGCGGACAATCGAGCAGAGCAAAAATATCCCTCTGCATAGACAGCGGAATATCACCGTATCCCGGGCTGACACGTGTTCTTATATATAGAGAATTTTCAAGGCTGAACTTTTTGCAGAACGTATCGCACAGCGCCTCTACCCTCTCGGCTCCTATTGCATGAAGGATGACCGCTCTCGAAGGTTCAGTAATGCTGTATTTACGTAACAACCTGTCGAGAGATTCTCCGACAGTGGCCGCGAACAACAGTGCTTTATCACACCCCGACAGTGCCTTGTTGATAACTTTAGAATCAGTATCAATGATAGATAATGACAATCTGCCGTCATCACGAATAATATCGAGTACCGAATAACTCACCTTGTAGCTGAGTATCGGGGCCGACTCCGCTTTGCATTCTTCTATCAGTCTAAGTATACTCTCGTCGTTTTTATCAGCGCGAGCGTAGCGCAGAATCTCTCTGTCGTTCCACTCAGGGGGTGAGAATGTAGCTACACTGATCATTTGCCGAGGATATCGCTGAGGTTGCGCTGTATAGCGGCGGCTACCTCAGGCTTGTTCATAGAGTAAACGTGCACATTCTTTATACCGTTAGCATACAGATCGATAATCTGATCGGTGGCATACGCTATACCTGCCTGAGTCATAGCGGCGTCATCATAACCAAATCTGTCGACCATAGCCTTGAATCGCTGAGGCATAAATGAACCTGACAGCTCCAAGGCTCTTTTGAGTTGCACAGCTTTAGTTATAGGCATAATGCCCGGCAATACAGGTACTGTAATACCAGCCTCACGGATCTTATACAAAAAGTTGTAGAGCAAATTATTATCGAACACCATCTGAGTTGTGATAAAACTGCAACCAGCGTCCACCTTCTCTTTTAGATATTTGATATCCTCATCCTGATCGCGGCTCTCGGGATGTACCTCCGGATAGCACGCGCAGCCTATGCAGAAGTCCGCGCCGCTTTCTTTGAGCTCACTAACCAGGTCTATCGCATGGTGATATGTCCAGTCATCGCGATCCTGAGTCTTCATCTCAGGAGTCATATCGCCTCTTAGAGCCATAACATTTTCTATCCCTGCGTCTATCATATTCCGGATCATTTGCTTAACGGTTTCTTTAGTAGAAGAAACACAGGTCAAATGAGCCAGCGTAGGCACATCGTACTTATCGCTGATATCCTTTGCAATATCAAGGGTATATCTGCTGGTTCCGCCGCCTGCGCCGTATGTAACGCTCATGAACGACGGCTTGAGAGCCGCTATCTCGAGCACAGCTGACTCAACACTATCGAATGATGTAGACTCCTTTGGAGGGAAAACCTCAAACGAAAGGGAGCATTTATTCTTATTAAAAATATCGATTAGTTTCATATCAAATCACCGTTATCCGATTATATCTTCGATCAATACAGTCATTTTGCCGCCGCAGACCATTCCGCTATCAGCGGCTACTTCATTAGTCATGTCGAGTTCGATTATCTTATAACCGCCAGTGCCAATTACTGAACGTGCCGCTGTCATAGCCGAAGCCTCGCCGCAGCCGCCTCCAATTGTTCCGTAACCTCTACCGTCAGTACTAACAGCCATCATAGAACCCGACTTGACCGGTGTTGATCCCGTTGAATCCAAGACCAACAGCATCGCGCAAGGCTGAGCGCATTGAGATACATACTGCAGAGGTATGATATCGGTATTGGTTTGTACCAATTCTCCTGTATGTTCAACTTGCTTTTCAGCTCGTCTGCATTTTATCAGCTCAGCGCATATGGACACCGCAATCTCTTCAACGGTTATCGCGCCGATATCCAGCCCGATAGGAGCGTGGAGAGCTTCAACACTATCTTTAGGATAACCTTCTTCAAGCAACAGATCAACCAGCCCGGTGACTCTGCGGCGCGATCCGATCATGCCAAAGTAAAACGGCATATATTCTCCGGATAGTATAGCTTCAACGCACTCGCGATCCCACTTATGTCCTCTGGTAACTACACACACATAGTCGGCAGGTCTGATATTGAGATCTTTTATAGTCGTGACAAAGTCACCGCATATCACGGTATCTGCATCCGGGAATCGCTGATGATTAGCAAAAGAAGGTCTGTCATCGACTGCGACGATCTTGAATCCCAGCATAGAAGCTATCTTGCACAACGCTTGAGAAACATGACCGCAGCCGAGTATGATCAGCCTGTAACCGGGCACAAATCGTCTGATATACTCTTTTCCATCATGTCCGACCTTTAGAAAAGCAGTCTCTCCGTTATTAAGTTGGTGAAAGATATCTTTGAATGCGCTTCTGTCCATGCTCCACCTCATTATACTATATTCTACACATTAAATCTCTAAAATCAATAGATATAAGGAAATATAGCAAAAGAAAATCTCACAGAGCATATCTGTGAGATTCAAATTCAAATATATTACTTAGGAGCTTTTACAGAATACTTGGTAACTCCTACGATAGTCTCTCCGTCGATCTGCAGAGCTGTGGGTCTGTCGAACTCTACAGTTACTTCATGGCCCTTCAGCACCTCTACCATATCCTTATGAGATACATGCTCGCCTTTGAATATCTTAGGAAATACCATAAGAGTCTTGATCCTGCCCTTTCCGTAGAACAGCAATGTAGAAACTGTACCATCCTCACGCTTCTGGTCTGGAGTAGGCATCATGCCGCCGCCATAAAAACCGCCGAACATAGTGGGTGCAATCCAAACCTTCTTGAATTTCTTAATAACTCCATCCATAGTGACAGTAGCGTTCACGGGCTTGAAGTGGAACAAAAGACCTTTTATAGCAATAGAAGTATAGTTGACAGGCTTGTCGCTCTTCTCGCGCATCTTATCGCCTACTTCACAACAATAACCGTCAATACCGAAACCAACACCGTTGATGAACTTATAGTCCTTACCGTTGACAGTAACTGTCGGCAGGCTCTTGATATAATCATTGATACGAATAAGCTTGCCCTTCTCTTCGCCTATACTGGTAAGAAAGTCGTTGCCTGTACCTACCGGATAAAAATATACATCATTCTTGAGTTCTATGCCATATACATCATTGATAAAGTGATTGAGAGTACCATCGCCGCCGGCGATCACAAGACTCTCCTCTGAGTCCAGATCAGCTACGAGCTGCTTGACGTTCTTGACACTGAATACATCTATGTACTCGAGCTCGTTGCCTTTGAGCACATCATCAAGCTCTCTTGCTTGAGTTCCGGCCTGATTGTTATTGCCCTTTGGGTTAAAAAGAATCTTATACTTTGACATAATTACACCTCTTTCATATTCTTCCAAAGGCTATTTTAATTTATCGTCGGGAATTTGTCAATCATTATTTCACATATGTAGAATAATTAACGTTCATTGAAATTGAAAGTTCAAACAGCACGCAGTATTGCGTATAATTCGTACTTGATTTATGGCAGGATATGATGTATAATATCGTTGTTACGCCGGCGTGATGGAATTGGCAGACGTGCGAGACTCAAAATCTCGTGTCCGCGAGGACGTGCGGGTTCGACCCCCGCCGCCGGCACCATGTAAATAAGGCATCCGTAGGGATGCCTTTACTTTTTGTGTCGAAGGCGAGGTGTCGGAGGCAAGAATTCAAGTGTTCATAAAAAGTTTATTTGACAATATACCTCATATGCAATATAATTAAGACACAAAAGGAGGCGTTAATATGTCTGAATTAAAGAATGTTTGGAAGCAGACCGCTAAGTCCTTTATCCTTGCATTGAACGATCTGGGTATATCTCTCGCTACAACTGCAAAAGCCGGTGTGGATAAGGCCGTAGAATGGGCTAAAAAGGATAATCCTCGCTATGAAGCCGAAGGTGTAGAGATACCCACTGATGAATCAGATACCGAATCAACTGAATAATAAACTTAAAGCCGCTTTCAACTAAGAAAGCGGCTTTGATGTATCGTATATAACTATTCTTTGGTTTCGACCCACTTACCGTCCTTCAACGTTTCATGCTTAATGAGCTTGCCGTCGGTATCGTAGTATAGTTTCTCTACGTTCTCGCCTTCCTTATCATAGCGCTCAACATTAGATTCACCATGAGGATACTCATAGGCCTTTTCATACAGCTTTCCGTCGTCATCATAGGTGTAGACTATCCTCGATGTAGCAATACCATCAGCTTTGTAATAGGTCTCAGTAAACAGACGATATTCATCGTCGTATTCATATAATACAAACGACTTATATTCCTTTTCTGTATCATATACATCAAGCCTGGTTATATCGCCGTGATCATTATGATATCTGCGTTCATATCCGGTCAATACGCCTTTATCGTTCTTGACCTCAGTCATTGCACCA
>Ga0310696_10002613_pt1 | contig 23589 bp, 20 predicted proteins | sample AusTroGonzalo_MG_4_FD_203885 | JGI IMG/M metagenome (GOLD analysis project Ga0310696, IMG submission 203885) | Bovine rumen microbial communities from tropical cattle in Woodstock, Queensland, Australia - Gonzalo_02 (v2) (version 2) | ecosystem: Host-associated > Mammals > Digestive system >...
CTCGACCGCATCGCCCGTGACTACGGCGCGAGCCGCGCGGCCGAGTTCATCAACCAGGTCACCAGGCTCGCCCTCGGTGCGCTGATGAACCACGGATTCAGCACCGGTATCGGCGACGAGGACATCCCCACCGAGGCCGCTCTCCAGATCACAGAGCACAGCAACAACTGTATCCAGAAGGTGTCCGAGCTCGTCGAGTCCTACAGGGACGGCACCCTCCAGCAGATGCCCGGGCGCTCCCTCAGGGAGACCCTGGAGGTGGAGGTCATGCAGGTCCTCGGACAGGCCCGTGATGAGGCAGGACGCATCGCAGGTAAGCACCTGGGAATGAACAACCCCGCGGTCATCATGGCCAAGGCCGGAGCCCGTGGATCCATGCTCAACCTGTCCCAGATGGCGGGTTGCGTCGGTCAGCAGGCCGTCCGTGGAGAGAGGCTCTCCAGAGGATATTGGAACAGGACCCTCCCCCACTTCGAGAAGGGAGACCTCGGCGCCTACGCCAGGGGATTCTGCTCCAACTCATACAAATCGGGACTTTCACCCACCGAGTTCTTCTTCCACGCAATGGGAGGAAGAGAGGGACTGGTCGATACCGCGGTCAGGACATCCAGGTCCGGTTACATGCAGAGGAGGCTCGTCTCCGCTCTGGAGGACCTGAAGCTCACGTCCGACGGTACCGTCAGGAACACCGTGGGAACGGTCATACAGTTCAGATACGGTGAGGACGGGGTCGACCCCGCCAGGACCGTCAGGGGTAAGGCCATCGACCTGGACGACCTGTTCGCAGAGGTCCTCGGAGACCGCGCCGACGAGCTCCTGAAGATCGACACCAAGGATGTCGGAGGAGACTACGGAACCCTCGAGAAGGACGAGATGGAGTTCACCGAGGAAGAGGACGGAGAGGACTTCGAGGACATCGACAACGATTACGAAGGAGGAGGTGAGTGATCATGGCAACGAAGGACACCATCAACGCACTGGTCAAGAGGGGCATCAGCAACGAGGTAGCCGCTCTGCTGGCCTCCAAGCTGCACTCCCTGACAGGCATCAACGAGGCCGGGGTCGAGGGCATGGTCGCACTCGGAATCTCCCAGGAGGAGGCGGAGGACGTCATCGCCAAGATCGGTAAGAAGCCCTCGTCATCCTCGCCCAGCAAGGCGAAGGCCGCTGTAGAGGAGGTCCAGCCCGCACCCATCGCACTGGAGGAGGTCACGAACTTCTACCAGTACACCGACACCGAGAAGGATCTCCTGGCCATCGCCGAGAGGCTGGAGATCAAGCTCCCCATGAAGATCATAGTGGACATCGCCGCCCGTATCGACGGCAAGGACCTGGACGAGGAGACCTGCGAGAAGCTCATCACAGTGGCCAACCGCATGTACACCTCCCACCTGATGGACATGAACGAGTCCGCCGGAGTCATGGCGGCCCACTCCATCGGAGAGCCCGGTACGCAGATGAACATGCGTACCTTCCACTACGCGGGAGTCGCGAACATCAACGTTACTCAGGGTCTGCCCCGTCTCATCGAGATCGTCGATGCGAGGCGCGTGCCCAGCACCCCGTCCATGGAGATCCCCCTCAAGGGAATCGCCGCAGAGGACGAGGGAGTGGCGAAGATCGTCGCCTCGAACATCGAGATCACATCCCTCCTGGACGTGGCCTCGATCGAGACCGACATCACCAACATGAAGCTGGTCATCCATCCCGACCCCAAGAAGATGGATGCCAAGCGCATCACCAACGCAGAGATCGTTGAGAAACTGAACAAGCTGAAAGCCGTGCGCGGACTCGTCCAGGAGAAGAACTTCGATATCGAGATCACCTCCGACGAGCCCTCGTACAAGAGGCTCCAGACAATGTACGATGCTGTCAAGAATGCCAAGATAAAGGGCATCGACGGCATCAACAGGGCCGTTCTGTCCAAGACAGAGGGCTCCTGGAAGATCATCACGGAAGGCAGCAACCTCAAGGAGGTTCTGAAGGTCGAGGGAGTGGATGCTGACAACGTCATGACGAACAGCATCCTGGAGGTCGCGGACGTCCTCGGTATCGAGGCGGCCAGGAACTCCATCATCCACGAGGCCATGGGAACCCTGGGAGAGGCGGGTCTTGATGTCGACACAAGGCACATCATGCTCGTCGCCGACCTGATGACGAACGACGGCCAGGTCAAGGCTATCGGTAGGCACGGAGTGTCGGGGAAGAAGTCCTCGGTCCTTGCCAGGGCAGCCTTCGAGATCACGGCCGCGCATCTTCTGCACGCCGCGATGGTGGGAGAGGTGGACCATCTTGAGGGAGTCACCGAGAACATCATCGTAGGACAGCCGGTCACCCTGGGTACCGGTGCGGTAAACCTTATTTACACACCCAAGAAGGGGGATAAAGAATGAGCGATGAGAAAATAGACATCGGTAGAGCATTGAAGGCCGCCATCTCGACTGGAAAGGTCGAGTTTGGACTGGATCAGACGACGAAAGCAGTCAAAGCTGGAAAGGCACAGATGATCGTCCTTGCCAGGAACTGCCCCAGCGCAGAGCTCAAGGACAACAAGGACATCAAGGTCCTCGTCTACGACGGAAACAACATGGAGCTCGGCGCTCTGTGCGGAAAGCCCTTTTCAGTGTCCGCCCTCGTCATCATCGACAAAGGCAGCTCTAACATCTTAACGCTGTGAGTGTCATGTCCGCTGATATCGTACTCACCGAGGACACGCTCAGGTACATCTCGCTCTTCGAGCAGATAACCAAGGCCAATGCCATCGACTGCATGGAGACCGAGGACAAGCTGGTCTTCGTCGTCGAGAAAGGGCAGGGGAACATCGCCGTTGGGAAGAAGGGCGAGCATGTCATCAAGCTGAAGGACAAGACGGGCAAGAACATCCAGGTCGTGGAGTACTCCGACGACCCGGAGCAGTTCGTGATGAACGTCTTCCACATCTACGGACCTCAGAAGGTCGTTATCGAACAGCGCGGAAACATTACTCATGCTACTGTCACCGTAGACCCCAAGCTCAAGGGGCGCGCCATCGGGAAAGCCGGAAAGAATCTGCGTATCGCCAGGGACATCGTGAACAGGCACCACGAGATCCAGAGCCTCAGCGTGGATTGACCCCCTCGGCAATTCCGAGACGCGTCGGGGAAGACCAAACCTCTTACCAAACCTCTTCCTTTTGGAACATCTGGCTATATCAATTCAGAGGCGTCCTCTCTATCTCGAGGCCGTCCACAGTGGGGTACTGTTCGGACTCATAGCACCTGTATTCGACCTCCGGAGCGATGTCCTCCAGGATCCACGGGGCCACCTCCAGCTTGCCGTCCAGGACCGCCATCATGTCCTCCGGGACGCCCATCTCCAGCAGCTCGGACCTGGCCTTCTCCGGATCCTTGGCGTACAGGTACCCCCTGACGAGGGTCCCGTCCTCGGTTATGGCCTGATAATCGGTGCAGATGTGCTCCGCACGGCGGATGAGCCTCTTCCTCAGCTGGACCCCGTCCTTGAAGGATGAGGAGCAGAAGTGGACGTTGGCGCCCTTGCACTTTTTGAGGACCTTCATCGCGGTCTCCTCGGACCCCTTGACGGCGGATGATATCTCATCCTTCACGTCGTAGCCGTGCTCGTCCATCATGGACCAGTTGCTCTCGGAGAACTCCAGCTCGTTCAGGTTCACGAACTTCACCCCGACAGACCTGGCGTATTCGACCAGGCTGCGGAGGTCATCCTCCATGCCTGGCAGAGCTGGCACCTCTATCCCGACATCCATCCCGGTCGAGGATACGATCTCCTTCAGCGGGGTCTTCTCCATATTCTTCCACATCGAGAAGTGGGGGTGGAAGCGTATCTCGTCCAGTCCGGCGGCCTCCAGGGCCTTCACCTTCTCCGGATCCATGGTGGCGGTGTACAGGTGGATGTGATGCTCCTGCCCGAACCTGTCCTTCAGCATCCTGATCATGTGGACGGTGCGGTCCATGGCCATCAGGGGGTCCCCGCCGGTTATCCCGGTGCCGGTGGCGTCCATGGACTCGGCCTCGGCGATGATTTCGTCGTCGGTATGGACCCTCCCCTCGTTGGCGTAGATGACGTCGAGGCCCATGCGCTCCTGCGAAACTGGGCAGTAATAGCACCCGCATTCGCACATACCGGTGACGAAAAGCACCATCTTGCTTCCTTCCAGGCAGTGCTCGCATCCGACGGCCAGCTTGCCGTTGCACGCGGAGCCGCAGGGGATCCTCTTCAACATGCCATATGCATGGGGACGATGCCTTAATAACCATCGGGGGCCTACTTGCCAGCATGAAGATGGACAGCAGACTGGTTCTGGCACTGGATGAGACCGACCCCGCGAAGGCGCTGGAGGTGGCAAGGTCGGTGTCCGATATAGTCGACGCCATCAAGATAAACTGGCCCCTGGTGCTCTCGGCCGGGCCCGAGATGATCACTAAACTGTCCGATCAGGCCGACGTCATCTGCGATTTCAAGGTCGCGGACATACCGAACACGGTCAGGCTGATCGTGGAGAACTCCGTCTCCCGCGGGGCCTCGGCCGTGATCGTCCATGCCTTCACGGGCGACGATTCACTCAGAGCGGCCGTCGAGGCCGCAGGGGACGCCGAGATATACGCGGTCACCGAGATGAGCCACCCCGGAGCCAAGATGTTCACCGCCCAGCACGCCGAGGAGATGGCCAGGCTGGGAGTGGAATGCGGGGCATCCGGATTCATCGCGCCGGCCACCCGTCCCGACAGGATCGCCGCCATCCGCGCCGTGGTAGGGGACAGGAAGATCCTTTCGCCAGGCGTCGGTGCCCAGGGCGGGAAGGCCTCGGACGCCATAAAGGCCGGGGCGACCTACGCCATAGTCGGCCGCGCCATATACGGTGCGGCGGATCCGCGCGCTTCCGCGGCCGCTTTCGCCGACGACATCCGCTCCGTTTTGTGATGTTCGGCTGGGTATCCCCCTTCCATATAATATTAAAATAATATCCCTAAACCGTTTTATATGAATTGGCTCATGCCCGAACATTCTAAAGACGGAGACTTATAGAATGCGCAAATTCGGAAAAGAGTCAGCCGCCCCCGAATCTTCGGGGGGCAGTCGCGATAGCGACAAAGGGTGGTTGAAAAACCACTGGTGCCTGCTCTCTCTAGCGGTTATCGTAGTGATAGCCTTCCTCCTCAGGACGGTGTTCGCTTACGGTATCTCCGCCGACGGAGACTTCGCCCTGTCGGGCGGGGCCGTCGCAGAGTATCACCTTCACATGGTCGAAAGTATCCTCAATGGAAGCTATTCCCTTTCTGATGCTTCCGTCAATTACCCGCTCGGCGGACTCAATGTCTACCCGCCCCTGGTCGATTTCCTCGGGGCATTCGTCGGCATGATCCTGTCCGCGACAGGTATGAGCACCGCGACAGCAGCCTCCGCTGGTCTGGCCGTGCTCAACCCGATAATCGGTGCGCTCACCTGCATACCGGTCTATCTCATCGGAAAGGAGCTCTACAGCAAGGGAATCGGAGTCGTCGCAGCGCTCATCTTCGCGTTCCTCGCCCTTCCCATCACAACGTCTGTGTTCTCCAGCGGAACGGAATACGCCACCGCGGCGTTCATGGTCGCCTTCATGTCCTACTTCATGGTGAAGATGGTCAAGGCGATGGATGCCGCCGAGGAAGGCAAGAAATCCTTCATCATCTACTCGGTCCTCGCCGGAATCTTCTTCGGTCTGGCGGCCCTGTCCTGGAACGGATTCGCCATCCTCCTGTACATCCCTGTTGTCGCGATGTACATCCAGCTGTTCCTGAACCGCTTCTCTGGAAAGAACCTCACTGACGTTCTTGTAGGATACTCCGTCGTCATGCTGATCGGCGTCGCCATCGCAGCGGTGTACTACTTCCCCGCTGGACTTAGCGAGCAGATCATGATCTCCCCGCTCGTCCTCGCGATCATTGCCATCGCATTCGCAGCAATCTTCAAGGCGCTGGAGTCCCAGCCTTGGGTCCTCGTGATCCCCGCTCTCGCCATCGCCTTCATCGTCATCGTGGCGGTCCTGTTCTTCGCGACCCCGGACATCTACGCCATGATCTTCAAGCCCTCAATCTACACCGATGATTCCGTTTCCGGTCTCATCAACAACCGCGTCTCGATGTCCAACGTGTCCGCCTACTACGGATGGCTCACGATGTGGCTCCCGATCCTCCTCGGAATCTACGAGTTCTACCAGCTCGCCAGGAAGGACCGCTCCAACACCAAGGTCTTCACCGCAGTTTGGCTCCTGATTATGTTCTTCATCGTCTGGACCACCTACTCCAACGCCGCGGCCGTCGGATCCGTCTTCGCTGTCGGTTCCGCCGCAGCCATCGTCCTGGTCGTCAAGAGGGCCAACTTCAAGGATTACTGGACCTCCATCAAGAGCGCCGGATTCCCCGGATGCTTCAAGAAGATCATCAAGCCCCTGCCCTTCGCGACCATCATCATCGTCGGTCTGCTGGTCATCGTCCCCAACGCCACCTACGGTGTCGACGCCGGAATGCCCAACAACAACGACCCCCTCTTCGGAGAGAACGGAAACACTCAGTTCGTCATCAAGACCGGTGACTCCTACCCCGCAGGCGACCTTTGGGAATACGCCAAAGATAACAACCTCGACGACGGAGCCATCGTCACATGGCTCAACAACACCTACGACGCTGTGTCCCTCGGCGGATTCACCAACGTCACCGACACTGTCGGCGGCGGTGCGGTTACAGCCTCCTCGCTGTACCTGTCCGAAGGATCTTCCGGAGCGTTCGCCACCATGATGGTGCGCCTCGCCCTCAGCGACGACAGGGCCATGAGCGTTCTCGAGAACAAGTTCAACCTGGCCGCCCAGTACCTGAAGGACGTCGACCTCGCCAGACAGGCCATGGTCGCCAACCCCGGCGAGTACGGGTACATCGATGAGGACATGACCGACACCGCAGCCCAGTACATGGCCGCGGTCCACGAGATCGTCGACAGCGGCTCCACCGCCGTCCTGATGGGAGTCTACGACCAGATGCGCATGGCTACCGGAGACAGCATCTCCTACGTCTACGTCGACGGATCCATGCTGCCCCTGCAGTACAACGACGGCAACTCGTTCTCCACCATGGCTTACGTCGGAGGATACACCGTCGACCAGTACGGAGCGGCCACCCAGTTCTACTCCTACAACACATACTATGGAATAACTGTCTACACCAGCGCGATGTACGACACCTTCATCTGGAAGGCCCTCATCGGTCCCTCCGCGTCCGATGCTGGATACTCCAGCAGCTACACCTACCTGGCCGACCTCGCCCTCAGCGACGGAACCGCCATGGCCATGCCCGGACTGGTCGAGGGATTCGACGTCGTCTACTGGATGGTCATGTACAACCCCGACAGCAGGGCTGTCGTCTCCGATGACGGATGGGAGTACATGCTCGCCGACGATGCAATCGCCAAGCAGAAGAACGACGGAGGAGTCATCAACTACCTGTCCTCCATCATGCTCCTGTCCTACAGCAACCAGATGGTCAACCCCGTCGTATCCGCGACCATCGAGGACGCCAACGGCACCCCCGTCTCCGGCGCCAAGATGACCGTCTACGCCTACGACGACTACTACGGAAAGGACATCATCTATTCCGAGGCCAAATCCATCAACGGAGTGTTCCAGATCAACGTGCCCAGCACCGACTACAGCGTGAAGGTCACCATGGGAAGCGTCGTCGTTTCCGTTTCCGACGAGGTCCAGGACCAGTACACCCTGCCTGCGGTCACAATCTCCGGAGACGTTATGGTCGGAGAGTCCAAGTACACCGGCCAGGACCTGTACATCAAGGTCACCAGCAAGACCACCGGCGAGTCCTTCTCCGACACCGTCCGCGAGGGCTACGTCTACATCGACGGCCTGGTCCCCGACACATACAGCTACGAGATCACTTCCGGCTCCGGAACCTCCCTCGGTACCGGTACTCTGAATGTCTCCACTGACATCGGCGACATCACCTTCGCCCTCAAGAGCTACAAGATCACCACTACCGTCAAGGACGCGAACGGAGAGCTCATCGAGGGAGTCTTCGCCTACGCGACCAACGTGGACAGCCAGACCCAGTTCAGGGCCGTCACCAACGAGGAGGGAGTCGCCGAGATCTATGCGATCCCCGGAACATACTCCATGACCGTCGGAAACGGTTACACCACAGCCACCAACTCCACGGTCACCATCTCCAGCTCCAACAGGACCTCCAGCCTGACCGTCTACCCCTCCTACGGATTCTTCGTCGAGGGTGCCGACGGACACATCCTGAGCGTCAGTGCAGGAGATTACACAACCTACACTATCAGCAACGGAACCGTCGTGGAGATCCCCGAGAGCCTGGCCACCGACAACATGCAGTACACCCTCTACGGATACTACGGAGACAAGGTGTACCTCGGTGTGTTCACCTTCGGATCCGACGAGAGCGTCGTCGTCTCCGGACTGGCCGATGAGGATTCCGAGCAGATGCCCGTCGAGGTCACCCCCGCCAACGCCATCAAGGTCAGCGGTACCCTGAAATCCGGCGACTCCGGAGTTAAGGGAACCGTCAGGTTCATCAACGCTGAAGGTGCGGTCATCTCCGTCGGTGCGGACACCGACGGTAAGTTCACCGCCGCTCTCGCCGCTGGCGAGTACACCATCTACGCCGACAACGGAAGCGACAAGGTCTACTTCGGAAAGAAGACTGCCTCCTCCGACATCGGCGACCTCGACCTGGTCGACGGAAGGAAGATCACGGCCAACCTGAAGTACAACCCCAGGACGGCCGATTCCAGCAGCAAGGCCCTGCCCTTCGTTAAGGCCTTCATCGACTTCACCTACAACGAGGTCCAGTACGAGCTCATCGGAATGACCAACACCTCCGGTGCCGCTGCGTTCTACATCCCCGACAACGTCGAGGCCACTGTGACCTTCAACAACACCGAGGGAACCCTCGACACCGCTGCATTCACCTGCACCAACCTGAAGAAGACCATCTCCTCGGGAACCAGCAACTCCACTCAGACGATCACCGTCGTCGCGCAGAACGCCACTTCCTCTGAGAAGAACGTCATCAACAAGTGCTACGTGACCGCCATCGCCCCCATGACCCTCACCTTCTACAAGGACGGCGCAACCGATGTGCCTTCCGCCGACCTCAAATACGAGTTCGATGCGGGAGAGACCCTCCAGGTCGTCGTCGGACAGTACGATGTGGTCATCGACGGCAGCACCGGAGTGTACTACAAGGGAACCGGATACGTCTACGCCGGCTGCTCCGGTCTCTTCGGAGTCGATGTCACCGAGGTCATAAAGGCCAACATCGTCAAGGGTGCCAACGATGTCATCACCGTCGAATCCGACGGCGAGTACTTCATCGACGGCAGCACCTACTACCTCGAGGTCGGACACAAGTTCTACTTCAAGTCCACCAACGGCGACGGCGACTCCCAGAAGGTCGCATACGGCTACGTCGACACCAACTACGCCGAGAGCCCCGTGACCCTCAACCTGACCGCCGAGTACTCCAAGATCACCATCACCGGTTACATCGGAGTCGCCTACGACGGAGAGCTCACCGTTACCGATCTCAACGGCGACAACCACATGATCTTCGACATCAGCGCCGGAGCGTACACCGCTGCCCTGCCCTCGTCGTTCACCTCCGCCAGGTTCTACGTCGAGGCCAGCACCACCGTGGACGGCGTCAAGTACACGTACACCGACTTCAGGGAGACCCTCGTCCACGACGGAGACATCGTCAACTTCGACGCCCTGCTCGACGACGTGTCCGAGTCCACCGACGACCTGGTCGTCTCCGCTGAGCTCGTCGATGCCGATGCGCAGGCCATCAAGGTCACCATCACCAACAACACCAATGTCAGCAAATCCTACTCTGTCAGCGCAGGAAGGGCTCTGTACTTCACGACGTTCTCCGAGACCGTTGCCGCCGGAGCAACACAGTCCGTGACCATCCTGGCCACCTACGATGCCCGTGCGGTCTCCACCGGATCCGACGGATTCGAGATCACCGCTTCCGAGATCGGAGGATCCACCAGCAAGACCGTCAAGGTCAAGCAGGCGCCTTCCGATATGGACGCCCAGATCGACATCTACACCGCCGATGACACCCACGGAAAGAACGACAGAATCTCCGCGTACGAGTACATGTACTCGCTGACCTTCGTGAACCACAGCAGCTTCACCAACCACGTCTGGTTCAACTCCTTCGAGATCCTCGGATACGGCGTCGCCCTGACCGATGAGGCCGGGCTCGAGGTCGTCACCCTCAACACCGGATTTGACCTCCAGGGATTCGAGACCAAGACAGTCTACATCAAGCTGATCCCGCTCTCCAGCGACAGCGGCTCCGTGCCCGCCGTGACCTGGACCGCCCACTACGGCAGCGGAGTGACGCAGAAGACACAGACCGCCCAGGACGTCGAGATCGATGCGGGCACCGCGACTGCGTCCGGTGACGACATCTACAACTCGAGGTCCGGAATCCCCGTGGGAGTCTGGATCCTGGCCGGTGCAGCCATCCTGCTCGCCATCATGGCTCTCTGGCTCGGAAGCAAGAGGGGGGTGTTCTCACGCAAAAACTGAACGTCGCAATAGCAGTAATCGCACTGTTCGCGGTAGCGGCAGTGGGAATCGTCGTCGCCGACGAGGCGGACGCCGAACCGTACACCAGCATCAGCGGTGAGACGCACATCATCAAGACGAGCGGCTCCGAGGACTACACCATCCTGTACTCCGACGACGAGCTCGCCGAGGATGCCAAGCTCACCTACACCGCCAAGCTGAACGACTCCAAGGGCAACGCCCAGACAAGCGGCGTCTCTCCCGCCTCGGGAGACCTTGAGAACGATGCAGGAGCAGTCCTGACAGTCAGTGCCCCCAGCACCGCAGGCAAGTACACCCTCGAGGTCACCTTCATCTGCACGGTCGGAGAGGACAAGACTGAGACCGTCAAGACCTACGACATCACCGTCGTCAAGCCGATCACCCTCTCCCAGACCCTCACCGTGAAGGGAGACTCCCTGGTCGATCCGACCGGACTCGGAGTCTTCTTCTACATCGACGGCGAGAAGATGACCGACAGCTACAAGGTCTTTCAGATGAACACTCAGGGAACCGCCACCGTCTCCTACGACTGGGTAGCCGACCCCGACAACGGCAAGCACACCTTCATGGTCCTGCCCGCCGGAGGAGAGGACACCAGCAACGTCAAGGGACTCGGAGAGGAGCACACGTTCTACGTGGGCGACAACAGCTACGCCGGCCTGATCGCCCTCGCGATCGCTGTCGTCATCCTGATGATCATCCTGGTCATCTGGATCTACAGCAAGCCTGTGAAGAACTACGGAAAGCCCAAGGCAAGGCGCTGAAACCATTCAAGCGGGGGTCTCCCCCGCACTTTTCCTCTTTTACATGGTCTCGGAAGCGGTCTCCCGTGAGGCTGAGCGCACCGAGCGCATGATCCGTTTCTACTGCTCGAGGAACCACGGTCCCGAGCTGTGCGATGACTGCAGGGCGCTTCTGGAGTATTCCGTCGGGAGGATGACCTCATGCACGAACGGTGCCGCGAAGGTCCCCTGCACCCGCTGCCCTGCCGATTGCTACGATCCCGCTATGCGTTCCGCCCTCCGGAAAGTCTCTAGCTATTGCCGTTTCCGCATGATCCGCTGAGATTTCCGATCCTCCGACGGTCCCTATACATATACCCCGTAGGGGTATTATTAAATACTACCAACCTATGTTTACTGTTGTAAACAAGGGGGATTCGAAACGCACAGCGTTGAAGCCGAGATCGTGAGGAGACCTGTCAAGGTAGATGTTACCGGCAGGTTCAAGCAGATGTACGACCGCGTATCGAAGAAGGCGGACGTTTTCAATTACATCGAAGACCCCACCTGGCTGATCGACACCAAGCGCCTCCCCTGATGGGGACCGTCTTTTTTTCTCAATGACGAATCGCCCATCGGATACATTTTTATAATCAAATTGTATTCAATTAATTGGAACACAATTAAAGTGGCGCTTAACGAGCAGTTGTGAACCGACGCCGGATAAGACCGGCAAAAATCAATGGCACCAAACCCTTTACAACAATCTTCGAGGCGATTCGAATGGGAATATACGATTTCAAGGTGAAGGCCAGGGACGGCTCCGACGTCCCTCTCTCAGACTACAAGGGCAAGGTACTCCTGATCGTCAACACGGCGACCGGATGCGGGTTCACCCCTCAGTACGAGGATCTCCAGAAGATCTACGAGGAATTCCAGGACAAGGGCCTGGAGATCCTGGACTTCCCGTGCAACCAGTTCAAGGAGCAGGCTCCCGGCACGGACGAGGAGATCCACCAGTTCTGCAAGGGACGCTTCGGGATCACATTCCCCCAGTTCTCCAAGATCGACGTCATTGGGGACGACGCCAGCCCCCTGTTCAGATACCTCTCCGAGAACACCAAGTTCGAGGGTCTCGGCCACTCACCCAAGGGGATGGCCGTCGCCGCGCTCGCCAAGGGCATGGACAAGGATTACAAGAACAACGGTAACGTGAAGTGGAACTTCACCAAGTTCCTCATCGGACGCGACGGCGAGATCATCGCCCGCTTCGAGCCCACCGCTGACATGAAGAAGGTTAGGGATGCGGTGGAGAAGGCAATCTGAGGGATCTCCATGGCGCAGGACGACAGATACGCATGCCTCAGGCTGGACAATCAGCTGTGCTTCCCGCTGTACGTCTGCGCGAAGGAGGTCGTCAGAAGGTACAAGCCCGTCCTGGACGAGCTGGACCTGACGTACACCCAATACATCGCCATGATGGCCATGTGGGAGCACAGGTCCATGACCGTCAAGGACATCGGCAAGGCTCTGTGCCTGGATTCGGGGACCATGACCCCTGTCCTCAAGAAGCTGGAGGACAAGGGGTACATCTCCCGCTCCCGCGATCCCTCCGATGAGAGGGTCGTCATCGTGAAGGTCACCGATGAGGGCATGGCGCTCCAGGACAGGGCGCTCTCCGTTCCCGGAAGGATGTGGTCCTGCCTGGATATGAGCACGGAGGATGCGGCCACGCTGAAGCGCATCCTCGGCGACATGATGTCGGGATTCGAAGAGGAGCGATTCGCTCCTCCTTCGGGGCGAGGACGACCGTGTTCTCCCCGGCCTGCTGGGCCAGGGAACGGGTCATCATGCCCAGTTCCAGAAAGGCCGCGTTGTAGATGGCGTTGGGCACAAGGCACGTGGGGGTCAGGTTCCCGCGGATCTCGTCGGAGTTTATCTTGGACTCCTGGAATCCGTAGACGTCCATTGCGGTGATCATCCCGCCCAGCCTCTCGGCATACCCCATGACGACGTCGCAGTCAGATTCTATGGCCACATCGAGGTTGCCGTCGTCCCTGAGGGATACCGTGACCTTGGCCGTCCTGTTGCAGGCCTTCATTATCGCCTTGGTGGTGGATGCCATCTAAACGCCCTTGAGGACGATGGAGCGGTTGCGAAAAGATAAAGGATAGGATGCGGGGAGGGTCCCTCCCCGCGGTTCGTTCATTCCACTTTGATGCTCACCTTGTCGGCGGTCCCCGCCGCTTTGAGGGTGATCTCCAGGAGGCCGTTGTTGCATTCGGCCCTCGCGGTGGACGGATCCACCTTGCAGGGGAGCGCGATCTCCCTTGTGGCCTCTTTCCCGGGGGTGTGCACCACGACGCACAGTGTGCTGTCGGTGCCCGACACTTCTATGTCCTCTTTGGGGACGCCCGGGAGCTCCAGCACCGTCCTGACCTTGTCCCCCTCGTGGGAGATGTCGAGCACGGGGTCAAGGGCGCCCGAGGTGCCCTGTTGGAGCAGGCTTCCGCAGTTGCCGTACTCTTTGACGTGCGGGATCCCGTCCGCGCCCTGGTACATGGTGTACCCGTATGTCCTCACGCCGGGACCGTCGAACTCCGACAGGATGCTCTCGATCCTCCTGTTCATCGATTCGAAACCTCCGAAGAGGTCGTTCCAGATATCGTCTGCGATCATTCTTCTCACCTCATTTCGTTGGATTGCGTAAACGGTTTGGGGGGCAGGCCTCAGGCCTGCCCGTAATCCTTCAGGGTCTGCCTTGCGGCGGGTCCGAACTTCTCCAGTGCCTTGTCGAAGTCCTCGTTGGACACCTTGCATGCCGCTATGTCCTCCTCGGTGGGGGCGTCGCCCTTGGCGATGAGCCTGCGGACCGCGTTCATCACCGCCTCGTTGCATATGGCGGAGATGTCCGCGCCGGTGCATCCCTCGGTCCTGTCGGCCAGGGACTTCAGGTCCACATCGTCCTCCATGGGCTTGTCGCGGGTGTGGATGCCGAAGATGGATTCCCTCGATGCCGCATCCGGAGGTCCGATCAGGATGGACTTGTCGAACCTTCCGGGCCTCAGCAGGGCGGGGTCCATGATGTCGGGGCGGTTGGTCGCCGCGATGACCACCACGTTGTTGAGGCTCTCCAGGCCGTCCATCTCGGTCAGCATCTGCGAGATCACCCTCTCGGTGACGTTGCTGTCCCCTCCGGTGCCCCTCTCGGGCGCGATCGAGTCGATCTCGTCCATGAAGATCACGCAGGGCGATGCCTGCCTGGCCTTCCTGAACGTCTCTCTCACGGCCTTCTCGGACTCCCCGACCCACTTGTTGAGGAACTCCGGTCCCTTCACTGCGATGAAGTTGGCCTCGGACTCGGTGGCGACCGCCTTCGCGAGCAGGGTCTTACCGGTCCCGGGAGGTCCGTAGAGCAGGATCCCCTTCGGGGGCTTGGCGTTCATGTGGTCGAAGACCTTCCCGAACTTCAGCGGCCATTCCACAGCCTCCTTCAGCTCGCGCTTGGCGTCCTCCAGGGCCCCGATGTCCTCCCATCTCACGTTGGGCTTCTCGATCAGCACCTCCCTCATGGTCGAGGGCTGCATGTCCTTCAGGGCGTTCGTGAAGTCGTCGCGGGTCACCAGGATGCTGTTGAGCACCTCCCTGGGGATCTCCTCGGCCTCCAGGTCCATGTCGGGCAGGACCCTCCTGAGGGCGGCCATGGCGGCCTCCTTGGTCAGGGCGGACAGGTCCGCTCCGGCGTATCCGTGGGTCTTGTCGGCCAGCCAGTCCAGGTCCACGTCGTCGGCCAGAGGCATGCCCCTGGTGTGGATCTGCAGGATCTCGAGGCGTCCGTCCCTGTCCGGGATGCCGATCTCGATCTCCCTGTCGAACCTTCCGGGCCTCCTGAGGGCCTCGTCGATGGAGTTGGGCCTGTTGGTGGCGCCTATGACCACGACCTTTCCCCTGGAGTTCAGACCGTCCATCAGGGATAGGAGCTGGGCCACTATGCGCCTCTCCTCCTCGCCGTTGACCTCGTCCCTCTTGGGGGCGATGGAGTCGATCTCGTCGATGAAGATGATGCTGGGCGCGTTCTCCTCGGCCTCCTTGAAGATCTCCCTCAGCTTGCCCTCGGACTCCCCGTAGAACTTGCTGACGATCTCCGGTCCTCCGATGGTGATGAAGTTGCTGCTGGTCTCCCCGGCCACGGCCTTGGCGAGCATGGTCTTCCCGGTCCCGGGCGGTCCGTGGAGCAGCACTCCTTTGGGAGCCTCCACGCCCAGCCTCTTGAAGAGCTCGGGATGCCTGAGCGGCAGCTCCACCATCTCGCGGATCTTCCTCACGGCATCTCCCAGGCCTCCGATGTCGTCGTAGGACACCTTGGGGACGTCCCCGTTGTTGGCCGCCGGCTTGTCGGATACCTTGACCTGCGTGGTGGACGCCATCATCACGGCGTCGCCCGAGGGGGCGAAGGATGTGACGATGAGCTCTATCTTGTTGCCCATCACGTTCAAGGTGATGGTGTCGCCCTTGGTCAGCGCACGTCCCTCCAGGACCTGCTTGAGGTAGTCCTCCCCTCCCTGCAGCCTCAGCTGCTCGGCGGGGGCGAAGGTAATCTTCTCGGCGTTCTTCGCCACGATCTTCTTCACCGAGACCCTCTCGTCGAGGGATACCCCGGCGTTGCGCCTGGTGGAACCGTCGATGCGGATGATGCCCCTGTTGGCATCCTCGGCCTCTCCCCTGAGCACCTTGGCCACGGTCTTCTTGTTACCGTCAATCTGCACTATGTCCCCGACCCTGATGTCCAGGATGTCCATCAGTGCCGGATCCAGCCTGGCTATGCCCCTTCCGGTCTCTCCGGATTTGAGCTCAGCCACCTTGATCGCTTTCTCGTTTGTCATCTTGATACCTCCTTCGATACCGCGCCGCCCTTCGTCGGCGCTCTGTCTACCTTCTCATACATTGCCTTGCGCTGTCCGTAGTCATCCGTTTCCTGTATCCTCTCCGTGATCCATGACATGACCGAGTTGCGTTCCTCCAGCAGCTCGGCGCGCTGTCTGTCGAGCTCCTCTATCATGGAGTCGAGCTCCCTGACCCTTGCAGCCGCAGCATCCATGGAATCGAAATCCGCATGGTGCGCCTCTCCGCTGCCGGGGGCGATCAGGCGGGTGTTGAACATGCTGTTGTGCATGTCGATCACCAGCGTGAACTCGGTGTTGGGGACGTACAGGGTCCTCATGGGCCCCATGTTGCTGGTCTCCCTGTAGCTGACCACCATCCCGTTCTGCTCCATCAGGCTGAGGTTCTTCATCACGGCCTGCTGGCTCACCCCCAGCTCCTTGGAGAGCTGGAGCGGGTAGTGCGGTTCGCGCACCAGGGCTTCCAGGATCCTGCGCCTCGTCGGGTTCTCGACTATCGACAGGAGCATGTCTATCTCATCCATGTTATCACCAGGTTGTTAACTCATGGTTCACTACATAACACTATGTATGATGTTGTATATAAAATTTACTATATTGGAACCAACGGGGCCCCTCAGGCAGGGCCCGCCGATCCTCCATAGATGAGGATTTCTAGATTATCTATTATAGATATAATGTATAATAATGTACATTATTCTACCAATAGGTACATATACTAACATTCAATCGAGCCGAACATGGCAATACCTAAAGATGCACGCATAATGCTCGACGCCGAGGAGATCCCCAAGCAGTGGTACAACCTCGCGGCCGAGTTCCCCGATCTCAAACCTCCGCTCAACCCCGGCACAGGCGAGCCCGCCAAGCCCGAGGACTTCGCCCCCATCTTCTGCAAGCCCATCATCGAGCAGGAGGGCTCCACCAAGAGGTACATCGACATCCCCGAGGAGGTCAGGGACAATCTGATCTCCCTCAACAGGCCCGCTCCTCTGCAGAGGGCGTTCCACCTGGAGAAGATGCTCAAGACCCCTGCGAAGATCTACTTCAAGAGGGAGGACATGAGCCCCCTCGGAAGCCACAAGGGCAACACCGCCCTGGCCCAGGCGTACTACAACGCCGAGTCCGGTATCCACACCCTGACCACCGAGACCGGTGCAGGACAGTGGGGAACCGCGCTCTCCATGGTCTCCAACCTGTTCGACATCGACACCACCGTGTTCATGGTCAAGGGCAGCTACAACCAGAAGCCCTTCAGGAAGACCCTGATGCACATGTACGGCGCCGAGGTCTACGCCTCCCCCAGCGAGCACACCGAGTTCGGAAAGAAGATCCTGAAGGAGCACCCGGACACCACCGGATCCCTCGGTATCGCCATCTCCGAGGCCTGCGAGATGGCCGTCAAGGACGAGCACACCTGCTACTCGCTCGGAAGCGTCCTGAACCACGTCATGCTCCACCAGACCGTCATCGGACTGGAGGCCATCGAGCAGATGAAGAAGGCCGAGATCGAGCCCGACTACATGATCGCATGCGTCGGAGGAGGATCCAACTTCGCCGGATTCACCTTCCCGATGCTCAAGCAGAAGATCGACGGCAAGACGGACTGCAAGATCCTGGCCGTCGAGCCCAAGGCCGCCCCCTCCCTCACCGAGGGAGAGTTCAAGTACGACTTCGGGGACACCGCGGGAATGACCCCGCTCCTGATGATGTACACCCTCGGCCACGAGTTCATCCCCAAGAGCATCCACGCCGGAGGCCTCAGGTACCACGGAATGTCCCCGCTGGTCTCCGCCGCATACGACAAGAACCTCATCGACGCCGTCTCCTACGACCAGACCGCCACCTTCGAGGCCGGGGTCCAGTTCGCCAGGGCCGAAGGCATTGTGCCAGCACCCGAATCCTGCCACGCCATCAAGGCCGCCATGGACAAGGCTCTGGAGTGCAAGGCAACCGGCGAGGAGAAGACCATCGTCTTCTGCCTGTCCGGTCACGGCCTGATCGACCTCTACGGATACGAGCAGTTCATCGAGGGCACCCTGCCCTCCTCCGGCAACTGATCACGGGAGGGGGCACCCCCTCCCAAACCTCTTTCCTCCCCCTTCTCCCTCGTAAGTTTGATAACTGGCGCCCTCATAATCGGCACGATGACAGGCATCCTCAAGGACGATATCGTGGTCGTTGCCGATCAGAGGGAGGGCAGCCAGCTCTACAACAAAGGCAACTTCGGCTATCCGCGCAGCGGAGGCGGTGTAGACCTGGACCTTGTGGAGGCCACGTTCCTATGCGAATGGAAGCGCCTGGAGATCGAGAAGGACGGCAAGCCCCTGACTTTCGAGGACCTCTTCGTCTATTCGGCATCGATCTTCGAGGGGTTCGACATCACATACATGGTCTACAGGGACCTCCGTCAGAGGGGATTCGTGGTCAAGATGGAGACCGGCATGTACGACATGTCCGTGTTCCCCAGGGGCATGACCATGAGCAATTCCCGCCCGCTGTACATGGTCAAGGCCGTCTCCGAGAGGACCGCCATCGAGATCTCGCAGTTCATAGACGAGGCCACGGACGTCAAGGGGAGGAAGAAGCAGCTCCTGTACGGGGTAGTGGACGAGGAGGGGGACCTGACCTACTACAACATGTTCGTCAAGGACCCCGCAGGCAAGGTTTTCCCGGCCAGGCCCCAGAGGAAGCCCGAGGGCATACTCATCAGGGACAGGGTGTTCGTCTTCGACCTCGAGGATGCCGAGGCGCTGAGATCGGAGGGATTCTTCGGACAGATCCTCAGCGGAGCCCTTCAGCTGTCGCTCATTGAGTGCTGCTACCTCCTGGGGAAGGGCAGGATGGTGCTGAAGAACGAATCCGACGAGCCTGTCGATTTCGACGGCCTCAGGGACTTCGCCAGCAACCTCCAGGACGAGTTCGACAACCGTCTCACCGTCTACTCCGATCTCCGCGAGAGGGGCCTGGTGGTCAAGACGGGGTTCAAGTACGGGACCCATTTCCGCGTCTACGAGGGCTCCCCCGACGACTGCCATGCCCGGTATCTGGTGCATGCGGTGTCCGACAGGGATCTGCGCATGTGGCCGGAGATCTCGAGGACGGTAAGGCTGTCCGGAGGGGTGAAGAAGGAGATCCTCTTCGGTCGCGTCCACAGGAGCTCGATCGATTATCTGGAGTTCAAATGGGTCAGGCCGTGATCCTCAGTCATCGATCAGATCGTCGATGAACTTGCGGAGATCCTTGAATCTAGGCTTGTTCAGGAAGTACACATGGTCGTTGCCGTCCCTGCGCGAGGATATCAGGCCGGCGCCCTTCATCTTCCTGATGGCGGCGTTGGTGCGCTGGACGTCCATCCCGAAAAGGCCGTCGGGGAACGGAGAGCGGACCTCTTCCTTGGCAAGGCCCCTGACCATGGCCAGGACATCCTTGTCCGCCAGGGCCGAGAACATGTCGTACTCGGGGTCGTCGGATATGCCCAGCGCCATGCGGTTCGTGAGGCATATGTGCTTGCTCGGTCTGTTCTCGTTGTCGGCCATGGACGGGTGATGCTCCGGGCCGTATATAGTTGAGCGGTTGATAAAACGGAATAGGGGGAATGACCCCCCTTTGGATTTTCAGAGCTGGATCTCGATTCCGAGCTTCTCGGTCAGCTCCTTGTACCTGTTCCTGATGGTGACCTCTGTCACTCCCGCGACATCGGCGACCTCCCTCTGGGTCCTGCGCTCGTTGCACAGGATGGAGGAGATGTAGATGGCCGCGGCGGCCACTCCGGTGGGTCCCCTTCCGGACGTGAGCTCCTTCTCGGAGGCGTCCTTGAGGATCTCTGCGGCCTTGCTCTGGACCTCTCCGCTCAGCTTGAGCTCGGAGCAGAACCTCTGGACGTAGTCCTGGGGCTTGGTGGGCATGAGCTTCAGCTTCAGCTCGCGGGTCATGAACCTGTAGGTCCTTCCGATCTCCTTCCTGCCGACACGGCTGGAGCTGGCGACCTCGTCGAGGGTCCTGGGGACACCGCACTGCCTGCATGCCGCGTATAGCGAAGCGGCGACGACGCCTTCGATGGACCTTCCTCTTATCAGGTTCTTGTTGACCGCTTTCCTGTAGATCATGGCGGCAGTCTCCCTGACGTTCCTGGGGAGACCCATGGCGGATGCCATCCTGTCGAGCTCGGAGAGTGCGAATGCCAGGTTCCTCTCCGTAGCATTGGATACACGGATCCTTCTCTGCCACTTCCTCAGCCTGTAGAGCTGGGCCCTGTTCCTGGTGGGGATGCTCTTGCCGTAGCTGTCCTTGTTCTTCCAGGAGATCTCGGTGGACAGTCCCTTGTCGTGGATCGTGTAGGTCATCGGCGCACCGGTACGGGAGCGCTTCTCTCCCTGCTCCACATCGAACGCCCTCCATTCGGGGCCCTGGTCTATGAACTGGTCGTCAAGGACCAGACCGCAGTCCTCGCACACGAGCTCTCCGCGCTCGTAGTCGCGGACGAGGTGGTGGCTCCCGCACTCGGGGCAGACTTCGATATCCTCGGTTCCTTCTCTTACCTTTGGCATTCGCTTTCCTCCTCACAAACAATTTTGAACCTTTGGAAATGGGGACTTCTGCGGTGACGGAAGCATAAGGCGACGATACGGGTCCGAGGATCCGTCCTACCTTTCCGACGGCTTTCTCCTTGGAGTCGTATACGCGGTCTCCGATGTCCGGGACTTCGTTGCAGCGGACGATGAGCCGCCCGTCGGCGGTCAACTCCTCTACTACACCCAGGCAGTCCATGTTAACGTCTTCTACAGGCGATGGGTATATATCTAACCTGTAATCATAGGAAGAATACATCAAATATATAAATTTTAGGATTTGATTTATAAAGGTTAATCGATTCCGGGTAATTATCAATTATAAACATTGTGCGGGTTTTGACCTATGATGGAGGTTTCATCCAACCTATTCGATGTTCCGATAGTTACGATGTAGCTGAGGGGACTTCCGGGCATGATCCCGTGTTCTTCGCCCATCACAGGGCTCCGATGCTACGTACATGGGTCCGAATCTAAGCCAGAGGTTTTCTGCCTGTAACAGGCATAAAGGTTTTTAATTGTCATCTTCTACCCTAGCCCAGAAGCCCGCCTAGCGGGTCGAAAAAATGGAGGCAACATTATGGATATCATTTCAATGTCCTTTCTGACCCTCGTGGTCCTTGTGTTCGCCATCGTCATGGTCCTAGCGGGCGCTTTCGCAGCAGGACTGGGATCCGGCAAAAGCAGGGCCTGCGGCGGTGCCATGCTGGTCATCGGACTGGCTGTCGGTATCGTTTGGGTCTACCTGAACCAGACGGGTGTCGAGCCCTTCTGCAATGTAGCACTTTGGGACTTGATCTACGATGCCCTCGTGAACCTGATCGCTATCCTGATCGGTGCACTCGTGGCTGTCGGTATCTTCCTTGCAGTAGTGCTCAAGAGCTAATGAGGCTCTTGTAAACCACTTTTCAAAACATTTTCCTCACTTCTTATCGCCAAAGTTTTTATCCGCGCCGTCTGTGCGAGTTGCAATGACTAAGGTTTCCATAATAATGGGAAGCAAGAGCGACATGCCCGTGGCCGAGAAGGCCATAGGGATACTGAAGAAGTTCGGGATCCCGTTCGACATCGCGGTGGCATCGGCGCACCGTACGCCGCACCGTGTCGAGGAGATCGTCACCGCCAGCGATGCAGGCGTTTTCATCACTATAGCGGGCCTCTCGGCGGCCCTGCCCGGAGTCGTGGCTTCCTTCACCACGAAACCCGTCATCGGGGTGCCTGTCAGCGGCGCCCTGAATATGGACGCCATCCTCTCCATAGTGCAGATGCCCCCGGGGATCCCGGTGGCCGCAGTGGGCCTGGACCGCGGGGACAACGCCGCTGTTCTGGCAGCGGAGATCCTGTCCCTGTCCGATCCGGCCATCGCCGCGAAGCTCAAGGAGTACAGGAAGGAGCAGGCCGACAAGGTCGTCGCAGATTCTGAGAAGGTGGTTGCCGATGCTGGGTGCCGAGGAGTTCATCGAGGACACCATAGCGGACATCTCGTCCACCATCACCGGGAAGGCGATCATCGCATGCTCCGGGGGCGTCGACAGCATGGTCGCCGCCGTCCTCGCCAACAAGGCGATCGGGGACAGGCTGCTCGCAGTCTACGTCGACAACGGCCTCATGAGGAAGAACGAGACCGAGGAGGTCCGCGGCATGTTCGAGGCCACAGGCCTCAACTACGAGATCGTGGATGCCGGCGAGGAGTTCTTCACCGCCCTCAAGGGGGCATCCGAGCCCGAGCAGAAGCGCAAGATCATCGGCGAGAGGTTCATCCGCGTCTTCGAGAGGAAGGCCAAGGAGTTCGGGGCCGAGTTCCTCGTCCAGGGCACCATCGCCCCCGATTGGATCGAGAGCGGCGACGGGGTCCGTGACACCATCAAATCGCACCACAACGTCGGAGGACTGCCCAAGGAGATGGGCATGACCCTGGTGGAGCCCCTCAGGGACCTGTACAAGGACGAGGTCCGCGACATCGCCAGGATACTGGGCGTCGTCGCATCCGAGAGGCAGCCCTTCCCCGGGCCCGCCCTGGCGGTCAGATGTCTGGGGGAGGTCACCCCCGAGAGCATCGCCATCGTCCGCGAGGCCTGCTTCATCGTCGAGGACGAAATCAAGAAAGCGGCCGCCGCAGGCGAGATGGAGCTCCCCTGGCAGTACTTCGCCGTGCTCCTGCCTTCCAAATCGGTCGGGGTGCAGGGCGACAGGAGGGCGTACGGAAGGACCATCGCCATACGCGCAGTGGCCTCGGTCGACGGCATGACCGCGACATTCGCCAGGATCCCGCTGGAGGTCCTCGACAGGATGTCCGTCCGCATAACCAACACCATGAAGGATTCCGTCAACCGCGTGGTGTTCGATATCACCAACAAGCCCCCGGCGACAATCGAATGGGAGTGAGCCCGACGCCCGGCGGGCCCTCTCCTTTCCCCTTAACATCCTTCTAATTCCGTTTTATATACAAGCCAATCCTAACGATTCAGCATGAAGGTGTATGTAGTCGACAACGGGGGCCAATGGACCCATCGCGAATGGCGTGTCCTCAGGTATCTGAAGGTCGACACCAAGATCGTTCCCAACACCACTCCCTTCGAGGAACTGAAGGATATCGACGGGCTGATCCTGTCCGGAGGTGCTCCCAACGTCGCCTGCGACACCGCCCGCATGGGCAACAACGGCGAGTACCTGGACAAGGCGGAGTATCCCGTGTTCGGGATCTGCGCGGGGATGCAGTTCCTCTGCGAGCATTTCGGCGGGGAGCTCGG
>Ga0310696_10002614_pt1 | contig 23586 bp, 17 predicted proteins | sample AusTroGonzalo_MG_4_FD_203885 | JGI IMG/M metagenome (GOLD analysis project Ga0310696, IMG submission 203885) | Bovine rumen microbial communities from tropical cattle in Woodstock, Queensland, Australia - Gonzalo_02 (v2) (version 2) | ecosystem: Host-associated > Mammals > Digestive system >...
GGTTCACGCCGCCGGTAAAGCCCGTTTCCGCGCCGTAGAGCGTCGTATCGGTCAGGTTCGTGCCGTCGATCTCCAGCCACGCGCCGCCCGTGATGGCGCTCGTCGCCGCCTTGATGACGCTGCCGCTGGTGGTGGTGGTGTTGGCGGTCCACTTGGCCGCCTTGCCGCCGTCCGCGAGAGTCGTACCGCCCTCGATGTTGCCGGCTTCACTCTGCGCCGCAGCCTCGAACGCGGTGACCTCGATCGCCGTACCGGTCGCGTTGAAGGCGTAGGTCATGCTCGTGAAGGCGTTGGTGATCGTCTCGCCCGCCTTGATCGTGTCGTCGTACAACCCCCAGTCGCCGCAGTTGACGTACTTGTCGGTCGAACCCGTCGTCGCGATGGTGTAGGTGTTGGAGCCGGTTTCCGGAGCCGTCTCGCCCACGAGCATGATCGTGGTCGAGGCGTTGATCAAGGAGAGATCGTCGATGGCGACGGACTGGTTGCCGGTCGTGCCGGTGAAGTCGATCGTCAAGAGATCGCCCGTGTTGAGCGTGGTGATATTCTGGAGCATCAGCCGCCCGCCCGCCTTGATGGTCGTGTCTTCCATCGTCGCGCTGTTGGCGTTCACGGAGCCGCTGTTGATGAAGAAGAGCGTGCCGCCGGAAAGGACCGTCGTGCCGCTGACCGCGTTGCGGCTGTCGTTCATCCGGAGCACACCGCCGTTACTGACGATGATCTCCGCCGCGCTCGCGTTGTCCCACAAATTCAGCAGACCGGACTGGGCGCTGCCGCCGACGCCGCTCAGCGTCATGCCGACCGCGTAGGAACTGTCGCGCATCACCACGACACCCTCCGCGCCGCTGCCGTAGGCGAGACCGCCGGAAACGACCGCCGTCGCGACTGCCGAGATCCGCCATCCGCTGTTGATCGTCGCGTTTTCGACGACGATGCCGTCGCCGACGGTAAGCCGGTATGCCTTGCCGTCTTCTCCGAGGTTCTTCACCACGCCGTTTTCGACCGAGAAGCCGTTCGCCTCCGCCGCGCCGTTGTAGTGGAAGGTGCTCGCCGCGATGTTTGTGTTGCTGCCCTGCAGCAGTGCGACGCCCTTGTTTTCCTTGTAGTTGACCGTCGCGCCCTCGAAGACCTGCAGGTCGTTCAAGGTATTGGTGACGGCGGCGTTGTTGATGGTGCCGCCCGAGAAGACGTTGACCGTGCCGCTCGTGGCGGTGAGACCGTTGATCGTGCCGCCCGAGAAGAGGTACAGATTGCCACCGTTCGCGGTGGTCGAGTTCGCCACGCCGCTTTCAAAGACGTACAGATTGCCACTGTTCACGGTGATCGCGTTCGCCACGCCGCCGGAGGAGATGTTCATGTTGCCGCGACTGTTTACGGTGGTCGAGTTCGCCACGCCGGAGAAGACGTACAGAGTGCCGCTGCTGTTCACAGTGGCTTCGTTCACCGTGCCGCCGCTGCGGACGTGCATATTGCCGTAGCTGTTTACGATGGTCGAGTTCGCCACGCCGCCGGAGACGTGCATACCGCCCATCGCGTTTACGGTGGTCGAGTTCGCCGTGCCGCCCGAGTAGACGTACATACCGCCCTGCAAGTTTACGGTGGTCGAGTTCGCGGTGCCGCCGAAAACATTCAGTGTCGCCTTGTTGCCGACGGTGACGCTGTTGAGCGTGCCGGCCGAGCTGACGTTGATCGTACCGCCCGTGGCGGCGAGACGGTTGATCGTGCCGCCCGAACCGACGGTGATCGCGCCCGCCGTGATGGCGACGTCGTTCACGATCTCGGTCTTGCCCGCCGGGTTGGCGTGCGTAGTGTCGTTGACGTAGAGATTGCCGCCCGCGACGGTGATGTCGTCGCCGTCGCCGCCGTTCTGGATGTGCAGAACGCCATCCGAGATCGTCGCGCCGGATATGTAGGTCTGCTCGCCGCGCAGGATCACGATGCCGCCCGTCATCTCGAGGTTGGTCAGCTCGGCGCTGGCGGACATGAAGATGCCGCCGTCGGAGACGTGCATTTCGTTCAGCTTGGCGCCGTCGGTCATGTAGATCGCGTTGACGGTGCCGTTGCCGTTGAGGCGGCCGCCGGAGGCGACCGCGCCGCTCGACAGATACAGCCGTCCGACGGCGGTCTGGTCGGGGGCTTCGATGTCGAAGTTGGTGATCGCCGCGTCGGTGGCGACGATCCGTCCGGCGCGTCCGATGTTCAGGTGGTCGAGCGTGATGCCGCTTTGGACATTCAACACGCTCCCGGAGATGTCGAGATTGCGGATGGTTCCGTCTTCCGCATAGGCGTCGGCGTCGCCGGCGATCGCGCCGACGGCGATGTCGATGTCGCCTCTCAAGGTGATGTTGTCAAACAGCGTCAGCGTCGCGCCGGTCTCGACGTCGATACCGTCCAAGGCAACCGCGCCCATGCCCCAACTCTGGCTGTTGACCGACGCCCCGGCCTTGAGGGTGAGGTCGTAAACGGTGCCGCTCTGGGTGTAGAAGATCGCGCCGTCGCGCACGATGGCGCCGGAGATGATCGACCCGTTCTGGATGTACAGTTCATTGCCGGAGATGTCCACATTGTAGACGGCGGCGCCGCTGCGGACGATCAGCTGACCGGTGGTCTGGCTGACGTTCATGCCGACGCCCTTGTCGAAGGTGACGCCGCCGCTCGCGAATATCTGGCCCCCCGACATAGTGACGTCGTAGAAGAGCGCGTTGTCGACTTTGATCGTGCCGCCGGAGATCGTGCCCCGGCTGACACGCGCCAGCCTGAGGGCCAGCGTCGCGCCGTCCTCCATGTTGAGATCGTAGATCTCCACCCGTTTGTTGGAGTTGGTGGCGGTGAAGTCTCCGCTCCCGCCGTCGTGGATGTTGAGACCGTAAATATACGATCCCGGTTGATGGCTGGGGGTATTGATCACGCCGCCGGCGTAGACGTCGATGTTTCTCGCGGTGGCGTATGCCTGGATGCACAGACTGCCGCCCGAAACGGCGATGTTCTCGGCGGAGTTGCCGGCTCCCTGCACGATCAGATAGGTCGCGTTGTTGCCCCGCATCGTATAGTTTTTGACCGTCGCGTTGGCGACACTGTCGAGCACCCGCGCATTCAACTGCCCCGCGTACATCACGCCGCCGTCGACCGTGGCGTTGTTGGCGAGGGTGACGGCTTCGGTGCCGTTCTTTTCGTAGTTTTTGACCGTCGCGCCGGCACCGATGTCGAGGCTGCCCGCCGTCTGGGTGACGCCGGTGACCGTCGCATCCGCGGCGACATGCACGGTGCCGCCGGTCTGGGTGATGTTCCAGCCGTAGTTGCGGACATACAGATTGCCGCCGGTAATGGTGACGGCGGCGCCTTCGCCGATGTCCGCCGCCTCGACGAGCGCGTTGCCGGTGATGTTGAGCGTACCGCCGGTGAAGACCGCGCCGGAAAGTGTCGCGCCCTTCCCGTAGCTGCCGTTGGTGCTGGTGACGTTGACCGTGCCGCCCGACGCCCGCAGATCGAAGAGCTTGCCGCCCGCCGAAACGTTGACCGTGCCGTCCTCGACGAGGTCGACGCCCGAGACCGTCGCGCCGGAACCGGGGACGTTGCTGTTGCCGTTGTCATGGATCTGCAGGTTGCCGCCGAGGAGAACGACGTTTTCTCCCTTCGCACCGTTTTGGAAGAACAAGGTGCCGCCCGATACCCGCGCGCCGCTCACATAGGGAATTTCACCGCGCAGGATCACGTACGCGCCGTCGCGCTGAGTCACATTGCGCAGCGTGCCGCCGCTCGAAAGGAAGATGCCGGCCTTTTCGAATGTGACATCTTCCATCAAGCCGCCGCCGTACATGTAGACGATATTGGCGTCGCCCTTGTTGGCGCTCACCGTCGCGCCGGAGACATATCCGCCGGCGTACATGTTCAGCAGACCGTTGGCGGTGTTGCCGGAGACGGCGAGTCCGAAGACCTGCGCCCCCGAAAAGACCTTCAGGGAACCGCCGGTCAAAGCGGCGGTCTTGGCCGCCGCGCCGGCGGAGAGGTGCACTTCGCCCGCGGTCTGGGTGTAATTCGAAAGCGTGATGCCGCTGGCGAAGAACCCGGTCAGTTTGTTGTTGAGGTTGTAGATGGTTCCGTTCTCGGCGGTGACGTCCGCGTCCCGGGTGCCGTTGAGGTAGATCTCCGCGCCCTCGGCGATGTCGACGTCGCCTTTCAAGGTGAAGAAGTTGTTCAGGTAGACCTTGCCGCCCGCTTCGACGGTGAGGTCGGCGAACTCGGTCTTCATGTCCGCGAACTGCGATACCACGCCGCTCGAATGGACGGTCGCGCCGCTGAAGGTCGCCGAGTCCTGATACCGGACGTAGATTTGACCGCCGCTGTAGACGTCCACGTCGCGGACGATGCCGCCGGAGCGTCCATAGAGGATGCCGCCCGAGACCTGCACGTTGGAGACCACCGTACCCGCCCACTTCACGAACAGCGTACCGCCCGTCATCCGGATGTTTTCGCCGTAGACGTTGTTCGTGCCGGTGGTGTTGCCCTGCGGGTCGAACTGGACCGTACCGGCGGAGATCGTGATGTTCTTCCCGACGGCGCCCTTGCGGAAATTCAGATTTCCGTTGACGGTCCCGCCGTCAATCGTCGCACCGCTCGTGATGTCGAGCGTGCCCGTGCCGTTGTAGACGAATCCCTCGACCGTAATGCCGACCGCCAAGGTCAACGTGCCGGCGTTGTAGGTGAGGTTCCTGACGATGCCCGCGGCGGCATCCAGCGTGCCGCCGTTCATGGTGACGGTATCCGCCGTCGCCCCCGACTGGATATACAGCACACCGCCGTAGATCGTGCAGTTGGAGACGATGTTGCCGGCGGAGCGGACGATGACCGAGCCGCCGTTGCTGATGCGGATGTTTTCGAGGTAGCCGTAGTTGCCCGAAGCGTTGTAAGCGACGACGGTGTTGTTGATCGTGCCGCCCGAGAGCACGACGGTGTTGTAGAGCTTGCCTCCGCGCCCGTTGACGTTGTATATCTTGCAGTCGGGCTCATTGACGTAGGTGTCGTTGGCGATGGTCCAATCGCTTCTGATCGTTGCGCCGCCGTAGGCGGTTTCACCGGATTTGTACGACATTTTTCGATTCCTTTCCGTTATGGTTTATAATAATATGCAACAGACTTACTTTTCCGCCTTGAACTCGGCCTTGACCTTGACGGTCTTGCCGTTGGTGACGAAGATCTGCCAGTACTGCTTGCCCGCCGCGATGACGGTGCCCTTCTTGATCTCCTTGTCGGTCGCGGCGACGAACGGAGTCATCGAATACCAGTTCTTGAAGGTCGCGGGGGCCTTGGTGCTCCTGTCGCCGTCGACGTCGAAGGCGAGGACCTGCAGTTCGGTCATCTGCTTGCGGTCGTCGTCCGCGTAGCCGGTGAGCGCCGGAGCCATCCGCGCCATGCCGGTGCCCTCGAACTTGAAGGTCAGCTCGAATCCGGTCGTCTTCGCGAGGTCGACGAAGACCGGGAAGGTGTAGCCCTTGCGCCGCTTGTCGTGGAAGGTATTGCGCTCGCCGATCCACACGCCGTCCGGGAGTTCGTCGACGCACTTGAGCTGCCCCCAGAAGTTCTGACACGGGAAATCTATCCGCACGATCGGCGCCGCGTTCAGAACCGCCGCCATACCCCACACCAGCAAACCCGCCAACACCGGCTTTTTCATACTCGATACCCTTTCTTGAGTTTTAAATGTGGTCTGAAAACCACTGACGTTTTTATTTTCAGCACGACGCGGTCAAATAGGACCTATGGGACCTGTGGGACATATATACATTGATAATGCCGCACGCCTGTGCGCGGTCTCGACCGCGTCCGTCCTATTGTTCGCGCGTACTTCTGCCGGTCATCTTTCCTGCAAACCGGTTGCAAATCTTTTTGTTCCGTGTATATTATACCATTAAAAGCTTGAAGCGACAACACTTTCGCTGTTACATATAATTCCAAAAAGTTAACATTACGGACCATTTCGGGTTCGAGGGCGGCGCCGATGTTCGAATCGTTCAAAGACGAGTTGCTGAACTTGGAAAGACTCAAATTCGTCTCTTCGTTTTACTGCGACTCCGCTATCGAAAGCCGCCCCGCCACCGGCGAAGAACGCCGATATCACAGCGAGGAAAAACACGCCCACCGCGAGGCGATGATCGTCCTCGACGGCGAGTACGGCGTGCTCTTCGATCGCCGTGTCTACCGGCTCGTCCCCGGTACGGCGCTCATCATCGACGCGGACGAATCCCACGAGGGGTGGTACCCCGACGAAGCACCCCCCGGCAGGCATCTGTGGATACATCTGCTGCCCGAGCACTTCATCTACTCGCTGTGGTACAACGACGGCGAAGGCTACCGCCATTTGAACCGAGTCAGCGCCTTCCACCACTACGACCCCCACGGGCAGAAGCTGATCCACGACGCGTGGAACAAGGCGCGGGAAAGCGGCGGAGCCCCGGAGTTTCTCGCCGAAGTCTCGCTGCGGCTCCAGCTGCGCGCGGTGCAGATCGTCCAGCTGCAGAAGGAGATCGAAAGCTACGACGGTTACAATACGATGAAACGCAACTGGCTCCACATCAAACGGGCGATGGACTACATCGACATCCAGTGCGGCAAGGAGTGTTCGATCGCCAAACTCGCGCAGCTGGCGGGGTGCAGCCGCACGAGCTTCATCCGCAACTTCCGCCGCCACGCCGGGTGCTCGGTGCTGGAGTACGTGAACCGCCAGCGGATGCTGCGCTACCAGTCGCTCTTGAAGGCAAGTCACCATCCGGATATGCCGACCCCGCTCAAGGAGTGCGCGAAGGAACTCGGCTTTTCCTCGCCGCAGGCCTTCGCAAGGTGGCGCAAACAGCACTTCGGCAAATAAAAAAACCGCCTGTCCCGAAGAACAAGCGGCTGAAGGAGCAATATAAGCGCTTCTTATTTGGTCGCGTCGTTTTCCAGATAGGTCGGTCCATCTATCCAGTACGCCACCGCATGATACGACCGCGGAGTAGTCCGTCCGAAGAAGGGCACGTAATAGTCACTGAAAAAACTGCCCTCGTCCGCACCGGCGGCGTGACCGTCGACGGTCATCACATTGGCTCTGCCGCCGTGCAGGAAATACACATTGCCGAGGTTTGCCGATTGAGCGCCGGCATAGGCGTATAAATGCGCCGACATCGCGCCGCCCTTTTCGCCGGAGACCGTGGAGATGTTGTCACAGAGCAGCACCCGCGAGGAGGGCCCCACCGACGTGTCGTCGGGCGGCGGATCGCTCTTGCCGACGGTGTAACTGCGCCAGCCGTTTCCCCAGCCCGCCTGCAGGATGTTATAGCCCCTGCCCCAAGAGGTATATCCATTAGCACCATAAGTAATAGGTTTTGAATCACTGGCATTGTGCACGTACTGGGTGGCGTAGACCTGCGGATAGTTGTTGTTCGAAGGGTTGTTGGTCTTGTGCGGCATGCTCGGGCAGGAGAACTCCTTGGTGTCGGTGTCGTTGGCGACGCTTTCGCTGGCGAACTTGGCCTTATAGAGATTCCAAGTGTAGATGTTGGTCTGCACGGTCTTGCCGTTCAAGGTGATCGTCTTGTTGGTATTGCGGTTGCCGCACGGCCACCAGCCCTTGTGATCGTTCATATACTGCTGGGCGGTGGCGCCGCACTGTTTGAGGTTGCTCACGCAGCTCGTTCCCTGCGCCCGTTCGCGCGCCGACTGCAGCGCCGGCAGCAGAATGGCGGCGAGGATCGCGATGATCGCGATGACGACCAAGAGTTCGATCAAGGTGAATTTACGTTTGTCCATCATACGGCCCCTTCCCTTTATGATTATGGCGTCACTGCCAAGGTTTCCCGCTTTGCCCGCCGCATCGTGTCGGCGCCGAAAACATGTGTTACCCGGTTGCAAATCGCTCGTCATACACTATATTATACCATAAAAAAAACGAAATGTCAACAGTTTCCATTGTCCGATAGTGTCTTTTTTTTAACCGTTTGTACCAAATGGCTCCGGCGATGTTCGAAATCTTCAAAAAAGATCTGCTCGATCTGGGAAAGTTGAAGTTCGTATCTTCGTTCTACTGCGATCCCGCCGTCGAAAGGCGATCCGCGACCGGCGAAGACCGCCGATGCCGCACCATCGAACGGCACGACAGCCAGCGGGAACTTCTGATATTCCTCGACGGCGTTTGCGAACGGATATTCGGAAACACCGTCTACACGCTCACCCCCGGCACCGCGCTCCTCATCGACGCCGGCGAAACGCATCAGGGCTTCTACACCGACGACACTCCGCCGGGGCGCTACTTCTGGACGATCTTCCGTCCCGAGCACATGGTCTACCACCTGACCAGTGCCACCGGGCACGGCATCCGGACGGTGGGCGGCATAACCAATTATCACCACTACGATCCGCACTGGATGAAGATGCTCCTCGACGCGTGGGACCGGACCAGGAAGAACGGCGCGACGGTCGAGAACCTGACCGAGCTCTCGCTCTTTCTGCAGCTCCACGCCGCGCGGCTGGTGCAGATCTACGACGAAGCGGTCGCCTACGACGGCTACAACCCCGACAAGCGCAACCGCATGCGCATCGAGCGCGTCATGAACTACATCGACACCCAGTGCGGCAAGGAGTGCTCGATCGCGAAACTCGCGCAGCTGGCGGGGTGCAGCCGGAGCAATTTTCTGCGCAACTTCCGACTCCACGCCGGGTGTTCGGTGCTGGAGTACGTGAACCGCCAGCGGGTGCTGCGCTACCGGTCGCTCCTGAAGCCGAGCTACAAATCCCGGCAGCCGACTCCGCTCAAGGAGTGCGCCAGGGAACTCGGGTTTTCCTCGCCGCAGGCGTTCGCCAGATGGAGAAAACAACATTTCGATGATCCTTAAAATACAAAAAGGCGTTTTACCATGAAAGAAATCTTCTTCTTCGACGCCGACTGTCAGATCGGCAGCGGTCCGGCGATCGGCGTCAAACCGGGAGTCCGCGAGCTCCTCGCCGACATGGACCGCTTCGGCATCGACCGCTCGCTCGTCCGCCACGGCAACTGCGCGCTTCTCGGCGCCGAGGCCGCCAACCGGGAACTTGCGGAAATGCTCGAAGCGGCCCCGACCGACCGCCTCGTCGGCGTGTGGTGCATATTGCCCGACCAGTGCCCGGAACTCCCGCAGGGCGACGCATTCTTCGCGGCCATGAAGCGCGCCAACATCCGCGCGCTCACGCTGATGCCGAAGGAGCATTTATTCGTCCCCTGCCGCCTCGCCGTCGGCAGGATCATGGACGCCGCGCGCGAACGGAAGATCCCGGTGCTCTTGAAGACGGAGGGCAACGACTGGCTGAACGTCTACGACTTCCTGCGGGAGTTCCCGCGCAACCGCGTCGTGATCTACGAGCGCTGGGGCAAGTGGGGACGCGACCGGCAGCTGCGGCCCCTGCTCGAAAACTATGAAAACGCCGTCTTTTCCTTCGGCGGCTATCAGGTGCCGGAAGGTTTGCGCGACCTCGCGGAACTTTACGGCGCGGAGCGCCTTATCTACGGCAGCGGCTACCCGCTTTACAATCAGGGCTGCGGGATGCTCCAGCTCAAGCAGAGCGGGCTTCCCGACGACGCCGTCGCCGAGATCGCCGGCAAAAACCTCGAAAAAATGCTCGCGGAGGTGCAGTTATGAGTACGTCGATATGGGAAGTCCCCGGATCGCTCGCCGCGAAATTCTGGCAGGAAGGACGCGCCGACATCCCGATCTACGACATGCACGGCCACATGGGTACCCACAACGGGATCTACATGAAGCGCAGCGATCCCGAATCCATGGCGGAGCACCTGCGCCGGATCGGCGTGAAGCACCTCGTCTTTTCGCATCACCACGTCGTATTCGGCGCGATGCGCAACGCCGAAGTCGTCGAGATCTGCCGCAATTATCCCGACTTGTACCGGATGTACGTCGGCATCGTCCCGTGCTATCCGGAAAACATCCGCGAAGATCTGGCGGACTTCGACAAATGGGCACCTTACGCGGTCGGGCTGAAGTGCCTCGCCGACTACTACAAGGTCCCCCTGACCGATCCGGCGTGGGAGTACGCGCTCAAGTTCGCCGACGAACGGGCGCTGCCGGTATTGTTCCACACTTGGGGCGGCTCCAAATACAACGGCGGCGAGATCATGATGAAGCTGGTCCAGAAATACCCGCGCATCAAGTTCTTCGTCGGGCACTCGCTGTACGGCGAATGGGAGACGGCGGAAAAGATCGTCAGGGAGTCGAATGGCAACGTCTGGCTCGAACTCACCGCGATCCCCGGGGAATACGGGCGCATCGAAAAGCTCGTTTCCGCCGTCGGCAGCGACCGGCTGCTCTACGGCACCGATCTGCCGTGGTTCGACGAATATCAGGCGACGGGCGGCATCCTCTCGGCGGAGATCTCCGAGGACGACATGCGGAACATCCTTTACCGCAACGCGGAAAGGATTCTGGGCAAAGATTGGTGATCTCGCTCCGACTCAGTCGGCGGGATCGTCGACGATGAGCTTGCGCACGATCTCCGCCCGCTGGAGCAGGAAGCGCTTCCACTCGCCGGGGACGACGAAGGGATTCGCGCCCCCCGGATTTTCCGCCCGGCGGCGGATTTTCCCTTCCGCGTCGTAATTCGACAGGTGGTTGCCGACGAAGACCTCGACCGGCTCGTCCTTGAGCCTTTCCACGCCGTCGAGGAACTGCTGACGGCATTCGGCGGTAAGTCCGTACTCGCGCAGGAACTTGGTCTTCATGGTGTTGACGCCGACTCCGCCGTGCATCCCGCAGTGCCGGACGACGCCGTCCTCCTCCAGATCGAAGAAGTACGCCATCGTGCCCGGGGTGTGCCCCGGCGCCGCGGCGCACCGGATCTTCAAACTCCCGAAAACGAGCACGTCGCCGTCGTTTACGAGCACGTCGGGCTCGAAGGGCTCGTCGTAACGGCCGCCCAGCTCCTTCGCCCAGGTGAGGTCGACCTTGCCGTTGACGTAGTCGCGGTCGGGCGCGCCGATGTAGGTCTTCGCCCCCGTCATCTCGACCAGCGCGCGAGTCATGCCGATGTGATCGTAGTGGCCGTGCGAGTGCAGTATCCACCGTACGTCGCGCGGATCGAAGCCCAGATCGTGCAGGTTGCGGAACATGAAGTAACCGCCCTTCGGGAACCCGGTGTCGAGCAGCAGCAGACCGTCGCCGGTGTCGAATACGTACGACGGCGACCATTTGCCGCCGATGTGCCAGAGTTTGCCGTACAGCCGGAACGGCGGCATGTCCTCCACCCACGGATGCGAAGCGTCCATAATCGATATTCCTTATTCAAGTTGACGCGGGATCATCCCCGCATGCCGCCGCCGATCTCATGGCGGCGGGAAAACACCTCCGAAAGCTCCTCCGGCGAGGGCACTCCCGTCTGCGCGATCTTGTGCACCGTCACCGCGGCGCAGAGCGATCCCAGCTCGGCGGCCGTCTCCAAGGTCGCGCCCGCCGCGAGCGCCAGAGCGAAACCGGCGCCGAAGCTGTCCCCCGCCCCCACCGTATCCACCGGACCGGGCAGCGCGATCGCCGGAACGTGCTTCACGCCGCCAGCTTCGCAGACGAAACAGCCGTTTTCGCCGTCGGTGACGACCGCTTCGGCGCCGTTCCTCCGCGCGACGGCGGCGGCGGACTCCTCCGGCGGCGCCCCCGGACGCCCGAAAGCCAGTCGCGACGCCGCGGCGGCGTCGATCTTCGATATGGCGCCCGGATAGGCGTCCAGATGATCCCGCCCGTCGAAGACGACACGAAGCCGGCCGGGGGCGCGCTTGAGCAGCGCGGCCAGACCGCGGCGGAAGAACTCCGAGTGCAGTCCGCGCCGCAGCTGCTGGTTTATGACCAGCGCGTCGAGCTCCGGCAGCCGTTTCTCCAGACGGCGAAGCACCTCTTCCGCCTCGCCGTCGGCGACTTCGACGCCGCCGAGATCGAAGCGCGACTGCTCGCGCCCGGACAAAAGCGGCTTGCAGTAAACGGGCGTTTGGTACTCCTCGCGCTCGATGCGGAGCAGACAGTCCCCCGGGAACAGCGCGCGGCACAGCCAGTCGCCGAAGGGATCGCGCCCCGCCGCGCCGAAGCAGAAGATCCGCCCGGCGCCGAGTCCGCGGAGATTGGCGGCGAGATTGCCGGCGCCTCCGGGCGAGTAGCGGGCGGCGCCGACCGGAGTGGTGACTATCCCCGTCTCGATGGAGCGCTCGCCGAGCTCCGGACGCAGTTCCCAGTAGGCGTCGACGCAGAAATCCCCGACCACGCCGATCGTGCGCCCGGGGAACCGGGCGAGCAGATTTTCGAGGTCCTTTTCGTTCACCGCGGCAAATCGCTCCGCAAATAAAACACTTTCTGCCATACTATATACGCGGGCGGCGCCAATTGCAAGCCGGAGGGGGCGGCATTTCATGTGCTCCGACTTGCCTTTTGTGCAGGTGCGGTGCTATATTATGCGCGTAAAAAAAACGGAGAGATGGTCGAGTGGTTTATGGCTGCGGTCTTGAAAACCGCCGCGGAGCGATCCGCCGGGGGTTCGAATCCCCCTCTCTCCGCCACTGCCGCCTGCCGGAGACGGCGCCGCAGATGACAACGGAGCTTTACTGACGATGAAATTTTCGAAGAAATACTTTTTCTGGGGATTACTGTTCTTCATCATCGCCTATCTGATCCCGATCGCGGGACGTCCGCTGATGCGCCCCGACGAGTTCCGCTACGGCGAGATCCCGCGCGAAATGCGCGAAAGCGGCGACTTCGTGACTCCGCGGCTGCTGCAGGCGCGTTACTTCGAGAAGCCGGTGCTGGGCTACTGGCTCACCGCCGGATCGTTCAAGATCTTCGGCATCAACCGTTTCTCCCTGCGTCTGCCGATGGCGCTCGCGACCGGGCTGACCGCTCTGCTGATCGCCTTGTGGATCAAGCGCAGCTCCGGCGATGCGGAATGGGCGCTGTGGGCGGGGTTGTTTTATGCAACGACCGGGCTGGTCTGGGTACTGGGGACGACGGCGGTGCTGGACAGCATACTAGCCCTCTTCACGACGGCGACGCTGATCTGCGTGCATCAGGCGGTCGCCGCGCCGAAATGGAACTTCGAACGGCTGGTCTGGCTGGTGCTCTGCGGCGTGACCGCGGGGCTGGGATTCATGACCAAGGGGTTCATCGCGTGGGCGGCGCCGGGAACGGCGGCGGTCGCGTACCTTTTGTGGACGAAGCGCTGGAAGGCGCTGCTGTGGCTGCCGTGGATACCGCTGTTATCCCTGGCGGCGACGATCGCGCCGTGGGCGTGGGAGATCCACCGCGCGGAACCGGATTTCTGGCATTACTTCGTGGTGGTGGAGCATTTTCAGCGCTTCAAGTCCGACACCGACCAGCATCCGGAGCCGTTCTGGTTCTACGTCCCGGTGATGCTGGGGACGCTGTTCCCGGCGATGCTGTCGGTCCTGCACGCCGCCGCGGCGGGGAAGGACGCGTGGCGGAAGACCTGGCGCGACGACCTCTGGCGTTTCGCCCTCTGCGCCGTGGTGCTGCCGTTCTGCTTCTTCTCGGCGTCGAAGGGGAAACTCGCGACCTACATACTGCCCTGCTTTCCGTTCGCGGCGGCGGCGCTGACGTTTCCGGCGCTGGAGGCGCTGCGCGCCGGACGCCGCGAAGCCCTGCTGACGCTGCGCTGGATATTCGACATTCTGGGCTGGGTGCTCCTCGTCTTCGGCGCGGCGGCGATCGCGTTCGGACTGGCGCTTCTGCCGCCGGTGTCGCTGCGGCGCTTCATCCCGGCGCTCGCGAAGGCGACTCCCATGTTCATGCTGATCGGCATATCCTCGGCGGCGGCCGGGGCATGGCAGATCCGGCGGCGCGGTTCCCCGCGGAGCCGCATCGCCGGATTCTTCGGATTTTTCGCGCTGATCATGGGTTCGCTCGCGGCGATGCCGAACTTCGACTCCGAGAAGATGCCGGAGCGCGACCTGCTGGCGCTGAGAGAATCCGGCGAATTCGATCCCCTAGATGCGATAATATTCACCTACGGGCAGATGGGGCACGCCGTGGCGTGGACCTTCGACCGCTCGGATACGCGGCTGTTGTTTTCGCCCGGCGAGATGGAATACGGCGCGATCAATGCGCGGCGTGACGGCGTGCCGCTCTGGTGGTCTCACGACGGCAAAAACGAATTCGCCAAGCTGATCCGCGATCCCGCGCGGCGCAGGCCGGTCGTCTACATCGCCTTGATCGACGAAGACCAGAAGCACCGCTACAAGATACTGCAGAAACTCAAACCGCGGCGCGTGGATCGCGGCATAATCATGGCGCTGATCTACGATCCCGTCACTTCGAAGCGGGCGCCGAAGCGGGCGGTTCCGAAATCCGCTTCTCCGGCTCCGCGAGTTCGATGATCTTCCGCTGGACGGCGTAGGCGCTCAAGTCCCCGAGGTGGCCGCCGCCCGACACCCAGACGATCCTCTCCCCGAAGGTGCGGTCGAGAAAGCGCGCATCGTCGGGCGTGAGCAGCGGATCGTTCCAGCTGTGGATCACCCGGAGCCGCGGATCGGCCGCCAGATCCTTTTCCACCGAGCGCAGACCGGAGAGGCGGAAAAGCTCTTCGACCGACGACTCCGGATACTGCTCCGGCAGGACCTTTTCGGCGTAGGTCTTCAGACCGACCGCGTCGATCTTGCGATACAGTTCGTTGCGGTCCAGCAACGCGAACGGAGTGTCGATGATTGCCACGGGGCGCTCCCGGTGAACGACCGCCAGCACGCTGCGCAGCGTCGTGCGCAGATTCATCCCCATCAGGCACTCCGCGTCGTCGGGCGAGATCGGCAGCCGGTAGATCTCGGGATGCGGCGCATCGGGCGCCCCGAGCGGCGGGGGAAGCACCAGCCGGGTGCTCAAGAGATCGGTCTTGCCGTGGCGGCCGGCGAGCAGAAACCCGCCGATCTCGACGACCTTGTCCATGACTTCGCGCGGCGAATACTGCCCGCTTTTGACGGCGAAGCCTTCGGCGCGTTCCAGCGCGTTCCGCAGATCGGCGGGGGGATTGATCGCGATCACGCGGGAGATCTTGAGCGTGTCGAGTTTCCGGTCGGAGGCGGCGATCTTCAGCGCGTGCATGGCCCCCATGCTGTAACCGGCGAGCACGATGTGGGGATCGCGAATGTCGCCGCGCTCGCGCATATCATCCAGCGCGGCGGCGAGCAGCATCTTGACGGCGGAAGCGTCCTCCGGCAGAAATCCCGGCAGTCGCGGCGACGAATTGGTGCTGACGATGAAGCGCCAGTTGAAGGCGCTGTCGAAGGAGGCGACCGAATACCCCTCCTGATAGAAAAGCTCCGCGAGCGCCAGAGCGCCGGAGGTGTCCCAAGTACCGCCGATGCCCGGCAGTATGAGCGCGAGCTTCTCCGGACGCGGCGGATCTTCCGGCTTCGGTTCCGGCTGTTTCCAGAGGCAGTAGCGGGCGCGCGGACGGTCGGGGCACAACGCCAGACGGCGGCGCGATCCGGAACGCACGAAGTCGCGGTTGAAGAACGACAGCGGGTAGTACCAGAAGTCGTCGTCGGTCCGGGGCCGGAAATGGAGCGACAGCATCGACTGCTGGGCGGGCGTCCCCAGATTGAGTTCCGGCACGGAGAGCCATTTGCCCGCGAGACCGTCCGGACGCGGCGGGGCCTTCGGCATGGGCGGCGGCGGCGGAACGACCGGTTCGCGCCCTTCCTTCTCGGCGAGTTCCGCCTCGCGCTCGGCGGCCTTACGCGCCTCCTTTTCGGCGGAGTAGCGCGCGTTGCGGAGGTGGTAGACGGTCTTGCGCTGCCGGATCTCGCGGTAAACGAGCATCAGCTGACGGTAGGACTTGTAGCGGTCTTCGCTGCCCTCGACGAGCGGGATGTAGTCGCGGTGCGCCACGATCAGGCGGTTGATGGTCGTGATGTAGCCGCAGTACGGGATGTAGGTCTTGATGTCGAACGCCGCGTCGAAGATCGAACCCACCGTGTCGCGCACATTGGTCGAGTACATGAGCGGCAGCGTCAGCGTGCATCCGGGATCGATCCCCCAGGCGGCGAACGCCTGCCCGAAGTTGGAATCGGTGCTGTAGAATCCCCACCACGCCCCGGATACGTCGAAGATGCCGCAGATGCCGATGATCGAATTGGCGAAGAAACGCACGGTCTCGTCTCCCGCGCCGCGCCACTCGGCGCTCAACAGACAGCTTATCACCCGCGACGGAAATTCGAGGTTGGTGCAGACGTTGTCGAGACCGTCGATCAATGGACGCGGCAGTATCGTGCAGTAGATCCGCCCGATGAAGTCGACGATGTAGTCCATGCAGAAGTCGGTGACGCAGAACATCACCCGGTTGGCGCCCTCGATGGGATCGTCGCCGACGACCTCGTTTTCCAGCACCGACAGATTCAGCGCCGTGCCGGGCGACGCGGGTTCTTCGGAAAGTTTGGCGGCGCAGCCGGTTCCGGCCAGAACCAGAAACAGAGCCCCCGTTACGGACAGAATGATCTTTTTCATCGCCACACCCCTGTTGCTTCGGAGAATAATATAACACGCGGCATGGAAAAAATCTCCCCGATCCGCCGCGGCGGCGCGGAAAAATTTGTTTTTAGCGGATTCCGGTGTTATATTCTTTAAAAAATTATTTTCATCATAAACTTTTCCGAGGATTCGTCATGGCACAGTTGGTTTACAATCCCGCCGTCTTCGACGTCGACACGATGGACAAAGCCAAGCAGATGAGCGTGATCGCCGGCAGCGCGATACCCGAAAAGGTCCGCTGGGGCGAAGAAATAAAGATGCTCTGCACCACGATGGCGCGCGAGCTCATGCTCCGCAAGGGAGACCTGATCCTGGACTACGGATGCGGCGTCGGCCGCCTCGCCAAGGAGCTGGTCTCAATGGGATGCGACGTCGTCGGCGTCGACATTTCGCCCTCGATGCGCCGTTACGCGATGGAATACGTCAACGCTCCGGGGCACTTCGTCGCGCTGGCCCCCGAAGAGCTGGCGCTTCTGATCAACAAGGGACTGCGCTGCGACCACGCGCTCATCGCGTGGATGCTCCAGCATTCGCCGAACGTCTACGCCGACATCCTCTTCATCGCCAAGGCGCTCAAAGGTCTGGGCGGGCTGATGGTCGCGGACAACCGCCAGATGCGGCTCGTCCCGGTGCAGGGCGAAAATCCCTGGTGCAACGACAACTTCGATATCTGGCGGCAGCTGGAACTGCAATTCGGCATCCGCAGCAACACCGCGTACCCCGGCAACTGGGGCGCCGATCCGTCCAAGATCATGATCCGCTGCTACATGAAAACGACCAACCAGTGATCTGAAACATCCTTGCGCGCGGGGCGGCGGACGCCGACGTCTCCGCGCTTTTTTTGTATTCGACGATGGAAAAGTGGCGGAACATCCTGCGGCGGAGTCTCACCGATCCCGCGGAGCTGGCGCGGCGCTTCGGCGCGCCGGCAACGCCGATACGCAATGCGGCGGAAAAATTCCCGCTCCGGATCTCGCCGCACTATCTGTCGCTGATCCGCGAAGCCGGCGACGCGCTGTACCGCCAGTGCGTGCCGGACGAACGCGAATTGGAATACTCGCCCGACCTTCTGGAAGATCCGCTCGGCGAAGAGGCGCGTTCCCCCGCGCCGTGCATCGTCCACCGCTACGTCGACCACTGTCTGTTTCTCGTTTCCAACGAGTGCGCTACCTACTGCCGCTTCTGCACCCGCAAACGGCGCTTCGGCTGCGGCGGAGCGCGCCCGATCGGGCGGGATGAGCTCGCCGCCGGGATCGCCTACGTCGCGGCCCATCCCGAGATACGCGACGTGCTCGTGTCGGGCGGCGATCCGCTTTTGCTCGAAGACGGCGAACTCGACGCCGTTTTGACCTCCCTGCGGGCGATCCCCCACGTCGAGATTATCCGCATCGGCACGCGCGTGCCGTGCATGCTGCCGGAGCGGATCACGAATAATCTCTGCCGCATGCTCAAAAAACACCACCCCCTCTACGTCAACGTCCACTTCAACCACCCGGAAGAGCTCGTCGAACCCTCCTTGGAGGCTCTGGGCAGACTTGCCGACGCAGGGATCGTGCTCGGCAGTCAGACGGTGCTGCTGCGCGGCGTGAACGACGATCCGGCGGTGATGAAAAAGCTGATGGAAAAACTGCTTGCCGCCCGGGTGCGCCCCTATTATCTGCTGCAGATGGATCTCGTACGCGGCGGGGAACACTTCCGCACCCCGCTCGAAACTGGGGTGAAGATCATCGACGCCCTGCGCGGACACACCAGCGGGCTCGCGGTGCCGCACTTCATCATCGACCTGCCGGAGGGGCGCGGCAAGGTGGAAATGATCCCGCAGTATCTGCGGCGCAGAAACGGCCGCACCGTCATCTTCCGCAACCACCTCGGCAAAGAGTGCGAATACCCGGACACGAAAGAATGACGCGAGTTTCCCGCTTCGCGGGCGAAGTCATTCCGCAAAAACGAACGCACTCCCCCACAAGAGGACAGATAATCTTTGTCTTTTACGACGACAACGCCAAGCGAGTGTGCGCGTTCGTCACGACCGGTGGGCTCCGCGCCCCCCGGAACCCCTTGCGGCAGGGCTCGCCCTGCACCTGCTTCGGACGGCCTCGCCGTCCTCGCTCGGGCGATGAATGGCGTGCCGCACTACATGACGGCTGTTACTTCTTTCGTCGTCGGCAACACTAAAAACGATTTCTTTTTTTCCGGTGCGGCTCCGCCTTTTGCGGCGAAGCCGCACCTTCCGCTTTTCGCGCAACTTTGCTGAAGGATCAAACCGCTGTCTGCCCTCGGCGGAAACAACGCAAAAACGAAAAACCGGATACCGCATGAGCTTTCACGCGATATCCGGATGACGTTTCAGCCGAACGGCCGAAGCCGGAAGATCACTTCGCGGCGGGCTTTTTCAGCTCCGCTTCGACTTCCTGAAGTTTCACTTCGGAGGGGCCGTAACCGGCCTTGAGCGCCTTTTCGTACAGTTCCTTGGCCTTGGCGAGATTCTTTTCGACGCCTTCTCCGTCAAAATAGCAGGTCGCCAGATTGTGCATGGCCTCCTTGACGCCCTGATCCGCCGCCTTGGCATACCACTTTACGGCCTCGTCCATTTTCTTGTCCGCACGGTACGCCTGCGCCAGTTTGAACTGCATCTGGGCATTGCCCGTTTCCGCCGCCTTCGTCAGCCATTTGATCTTCGCGGCGGTGGTTTTGGAGGCGTCCGCCATCTTTTCGACCGCCAGAGGATGGCCCTTTTCCGCCGCCTTGCGGAACCAGTACATCGCCTTGTCCATGGCCGGCTTTTCGGCCTCGGCGTAATTCTTGCCGAGCTCGTACTGCATCTCGGAGCTGCCGAGCTTGGCCCGCAGGTGACACCACCACTGGAGTTTTCTGGTCTCGCCGACGATGCAGACCACCACGACCGCCAGCACCAGCACCAACAGCTCGACGATCAGTCGAATCTTGCTGCTGCCCTTTTTCCCCGCCGCCGCGGCGTTCTGCTCCGCCGGTGCGGTCGACGCCGAATCGGTGTTTTCCGGCTGTTTTTCGATTTCGCTCATTTTCATAAACTCCCGTTGTTTTCGTGTTGCGAACGGCGTCCGCCGCCCCCTGCCCCGTGATCGAAGGATAATATAACCGTATTATCCGATAATGCAAATACCGGGGATCGGCCGCGCGGCAAGGCGAAGCTCCTCTCGCCCGAAAGGGGCCGGTTCCGCCCGCAGCTGCCTCGTGATCCGCTGAACGGACGCCCCCCCCCGCCTATTTTATGTTGCGGAGCTTTTTGTACTGCGGCCAGAAGTACGGGCTGACGCACATCTCGGGAATTTCCGGGAACGCGATCGCATCCACTGCCCGCAGGTCGTCATCATCCAGCGGCGGCAGCGCCGCGATGCGGATGTTCTCTTCGAGCTGGGCGACGGTCTCGACGCCGGTCAGGATGCTTTTCGGCTCCGGCTTGGAAAAGAGGTAGCGCAAGGCGAGCTCCGCCATCGGCAACCCGAGCTTTTCCAGTTCGCGCCTCCGCGCGAGCACCTCGGTGATGAAGACCTTTTCCTCCGGCATCAAAAGCATCCCCTGCAGGTACGCGCCGCGGACGAAGACGTGCCGCCCCTTGCCGAAGCAGCCGTCGAAGCGGCGGTCGAGCAAACTTGCCGGGACCTGCAGGCAGTCGGCGGCATCGCCGTCGGCGCGGTGGGCCGCCGTGTTGAGCGAGACGCCAGCCGCTGCCGTCAAACCTCTGCCGACCATGCTTTTGAGCGCGTCGAGGTATATGAAATCCTCCTCCGCGTGGAGCAGAGCGGCATCGACGCGTTCGATCCGCAGCCGCCGGAGCGAATTTTCGAGCGACTCGGCGATGAACTTTTCCGCGTCGCGTCCTTCGGGGAGCTTCGGGATCTTGGTCACGATGCGGAAACATCCGGCGAGCCCGAGTTCGTCGAGCGCCCGCCCGATCACCTCCTCGCTGTCGCCGTATTCGGGGGCGGTGTCGAGCGCGGTCACCCCGCCGTCATACGCCGCCTTGAGTATGGTCTTCACCGCCTCGAACGAGGGTTTGCCGGTCGTGTTCGCGACGCCGTAGTTCATCCCGAACTGCACCGTGCCGAGCATAAGTTTGGAAAATCCGTCCATGTTTCACCAATCCAGATCGTCTTTGAATTCCGCGATGCACTTTTCTATTCTCGCCTTCGCCGCGTCGTCGAGGCTCGACATTTCCTGCGCGGCGGTGTACGGCGTGGCGATGAGCCCCATCTTGACGAGCGCGTACTTCTGACCGTTCCAGCAGTTTTCGACATCGGGGCCGTAGACGCCGTGGAATACCCGGATCATCCGGTTCTGCGTCGCCACGGCTCCGGCGACGTCGCCCGCGTCCACGCAGTCGGCAAGCTTGCGCATCAGCTTGGAGCAGACCGCCCCCATGCCGCAGATCATGCCGTCGCAGCCGACGGTCAGCGCCTCGTCCGCCGCCCACTCCTGCCCCTCGAAGAAGAGGGTTTTCGCCCCCATGTCCTCGCGGAGCAGCAGGAGTTCGCGCCGCAGATACATGTCGGACGACGAATTCTTGATGCCCTTCAAGTTCGGGTGGCGCATCATCGTTTCGAAGTCTTTCAAGGAGAAATTGACGCTGTTGTTGGACGGGCAATGATACATATAGACCGGGCGGTCGGCGGCGTCGAGCACGGTCAAAACCGACTTGACGGGATCGAGCGACGAGGTCTTGCCGGGGGGCATGAAGACGTAAGCCGAAAAATCGTATTTTTCGTAACGCTTCATCAATTCGAGCGACAATGGCAGACTCGTCGCGTTGATGCCGACCAACAACTCGAAGCGGTTTTTCACATAGCCGCTCGCCAGCTCGACGCCTTCCTGTTTCACCGCGTCGGAGAGGCTGCCCCACTCGCCCATCGAGCCGAAGAGGAACATCCCGTCCAGACCGTGCCGCGCTCCGCGGTCGATCAGATTGCACAATCCCTGCCCGTCGAGCGAGCCGTCCTCCATAAGCGGAGTGACGGTGGCGCTGACGACTTTTCTTTTCATCTATTCAGTCCTTCCAAAGTTCGTTGACGTTTATCTTGCGTATTCTCAGATCCTGCAGATTGCTGTCGCCGTCGAGGTGCCGGCCGCAGCAGTACGCGAGCAGCAGTTCGCCGCCGCCGAGGAACTCCATCGCGGTGTAGCAGTAGCCGCGCTCCGGATCGGTTTCGAGCAGCACCGGGCGCTTGCGCTCCCACGTCTCGCCGTTGTCGAAACTCCGGATCATCACGAGCGGCGAGCGTCCGTTGGTCAGGGGGTGCGGCAGCACCGGATGGAGCTGCCGGTCGGTGCCGTTCCAGACGGCGTAAAGTATGCCGCTTTCGGCGTCGCGCTTGACCGACATCGGCGACGCAGGCGACGGGAAGTTGATGTCGGGCACGGCGGCGCTCCACGTTTCGCCGCCGTCGTACGAATACGACTTGAACTGGAAGCCGAGCAGCGTGCGGATCCACAGCATCAGTTTGCCCGGCGCGAGTTCGACGAGCCCCGGTTCCTGAAAGCCGAATTTGGTCTCCGCCTGAAAGTTCGGGCAGAGCACGGTGTCGGACTCCTTCCACGTTTCGCCGCGGTCGTCCGAATACAGCGTGAAGACCACTCCGGGGCGCAGACTGCCGCCGGTGCGGAACGTGTGGAGCGAAAACGGCATGACGATCCGCCCCGAACCGAGCCGGATCGCCCGGTCGTTGTTCATGACGTAATATTCGTCGAAGGGGACGATCCGCTGCGGCTCCGACCACGTTTCGCCGTCGTCGGAACTTTTCCGCATCATCGGCACGCACGAGGAGCAGCCGTCGTCGCCGTCGGCGCGCGCCGACGCGGTTCGATTGCGCCGCGCGAGCGCCCGCTTTTCCAGATAGAAGAGCCGCACGTCGTCCGGAGCGAGGCGCAGAAGCGACACGCTCATGATGTTGTCCGCGTCGCCGCGCGGGATGACGACGCCGCGATCCCGCCACGTTTCGCCGTTGTCGTCGGAGTACACCTCCGCCAGATCGGCGGTCGCGCCGTCGTGCCAGTCGTCGCCCGTGTAGCGGCTGTATACGAAGCGGATGCGTCCCGAGGCGGTGCGCAGGAACGCCCCCTCGGAGTTGCGCGCGTTGTTTTTTCCGTGCACCAAGTCGAAAATTTTGTCTGTCATGAGCTTGCCTCCTGTTTGACCGTCGGACTTGTCCGGCAAAACTTACCAATTAGTGTACGGCTCGAAGTGCGCCCGCAGCACCCGGCGGAAATCCGCCTCGGAGCCGTGTTCGAGCGCGTCGCATATCCCGCGGTGCGTGGGCGTCTTGAGCCCGACCATGCGCCATTCCTCCACCCGAACGCGAAACGCGGTGGCGAGAATGCGCTGAAACTGATTCGCCATCTCGTTGCCGCCGATCGCGAAAAGCCGGGCGTGAAACTCGATCTCGGGCGAAACATCCATATAAACCTGCTCGTCGCCGGCGAATTTCCGCAATTCGGCGAGAAGTTCCGGGGTTTTCCGCCGATAGACGAATTCCGCCATGCCGAGCTCCATCACGACGCGGAGCCCCATCATCTCGCGGCACTCGCCTTCGGAAAAGAGCCGCGCTTCGGCCAGCTTGCTCACGCCCGCGAAGGCGTTGGGCTGGGCGAGCGTCATGCCGCGGCGCTTGCGCGAATCGATCATGCCCAGCGTCTTGAGCCGCGAAATGCCCTCGCGCACGACATGGCGGCTGACCTTGAGACGCTCAGCGAGCTCCTCCTCCTTGGGGAGCGCGTCGCCGGCGGCGAGCCCCGAACGGCGGATGTAATTCAGCAGACTGCTTTCGACGCCGTCCGCCAGCGTCGTCGGATGCAGTTCCGTCAGTCCCGTCATGCGATCGTCTCACTCCGAAAACAAGTGGAATATGTTGAACATATTTTAATATAACGCCGCCGCGGCGCAAATCAAGCGGAAAGAACAAAGATAGTGTGTCTCTTGTCAAGCGCCCTTCGGTGATTTTTCTGAAAAATTTTCATCAAAGGGCGTTTGATGCACCACCATCGCCCGAAGCATCAAGAGCATCTTTCTCATACAAGCACAGCGTGC
>Ga0310696_10002616_pt1 | contig 23566 bp, 19 predicted proteins | sample AusTroGonzalo_MG_4_FD_203885 | JGI IMG/M metagenome (GOLD analysis project Ga0310696, IMG submission 203885) | Bovine rumen microbial communities from tropical cattle in Woodstock, Queensland, Australia - Gonzalo_02 (v2) (version 2) | ecosystem: Host-associated > Mammals > Digestive system >...
ATAGTAGGAACCACGCATCTGGAGGCATCGACATCGATGTATTTCAGTGTGAAGTCGTTAGAGACGATAAAGCTGGCACTGTCAGCCAAGCTGATGGTGGCTCGGTGAGCCTTGTTACTGGTGCGCAGTACCACCTTGTGGTAGTTGAAGTTGAGCGACTTCGACAGGGTGTATTCACCTCCCGGCTCCAGGTCGTAGTTCAGCTCATGGCTGATGGCCACGGTGTCAGAGATAGGATTCTGGCGGAACCACTCGTAGATGTCGCCTGCCGGTATGCTGGCATACGTCGAGGTGAACGTTGTGAATGACTTTGTGGTAGCCGTCGTAGCAGCGGCATTGCCCAGCTGTTCATTACCCAGGGTGCGCAACTCCAGACGGTAGTTCATGTCCTCCTCGCGAGGTAGTGACACGGAGCATCCGTCGATGGTGTCGCTCTTGATGATGCTCTCGTCAGCGGTGTTGTAAAGGCGCAACTCATAGCCGCCGGCACCATACACTACTGCCCAGCTGATGGTCTGACTGCTGCCGTCGGCACTTGGCGTGATGGTGATGCCATCCTCTGCGGGCGATGACAGCTGAGTGTTGCGTACACCAGCATCGAAGGTTGCCTCGTCGTCGAAGGTGTCGGCACAGGACGCTAAGACCAACACGGCAAGGGCTGCAAAGAATGATGATTTATAATTATGTATATACATATTTAATAAAGTTATAGTTTTAGGTTATTATCTGAAACAAATTTGAATAATATGAATAATTCGTGGATTCAATTATTCATATTATTCAAACCTGTTTCCTGTATCAAGAATAGAAATTTCTTTTTACTCTCCTCCTGCCATGATGGTGATAATGCTGGAGATGTCGGCCACGTCGACAGTACCGTCCGTATTCACGTCGGCAGCCTCGTATTCAGATGTGCCAGCCATGACGCTAATAACTGCTGAGATGTCGGCAACGTCAACAGTACCATCGCCGTTCACGTCACCCTTAATCTTGGGTTCGGGATTATCGTTGTTCTGCCAGTAAGTCTCGTGGTCGGGGAAGTCGGCCAGCATCTGTGCCTTGATTTCACCGGGAGTCATCGAGCTGTTCTTGATGAGCAGACGTGCGAAGGCGAAAGGTGAGTCGTAGCCATCATCCATCTCATCTATCTGGTTACCTCCGAGGCAAACGTACTTCAGGTTTGCACCTTTTTCGAAGAGACCCTGCTGCGTGCTGCCGCAGTTCCATTCGTTCTTCAGCGTGCCGTCAATAAATACCTGAGCCGTCTCGCCGTTGAATACGGCGGTGTAGTAGTGCCACTTGTGGTCGGCCAGCCAGTCGTTCTCTCCGCTTAGGATGGCATTGCTTCCAGCCACGTTCTGTTCGTCGGAGTAGTCACACTGAGTATCGTTGTCGAGCTTTGCAGTGCCGTTGTACTGCAGGGCGAAGAGCGGAGCCTCGTTGATGTTCTTGAACTGGTCGTAGGCGCAGAGTATGGGGGCGCTGGCATAGTCGGCAGACTCCATTTCAGCAGGAGCCTTCATCCACACGCCAAGAGAAAGTGCCTGAGTGTTGGCCGAATGTGCTAGTACATCTTCAGGCAGCAGGCACCAGCTGGTGCGCCAGTCGTCGGCCATATAGTTCTGGAAGAAGTCGCCGAAGGGCTCACCTTCCTCCTCGGTGCTCTCGAAGGCACCTTCACCGATGGCCTTCTCACCCTTCCATGTCATACGCTCGCCACTCTCCTCGTCCTCGTAGGTAGAGAAGTTGGTGGTATAGACGTAGGGAGCCTCGATGCCGCCAATCAGCTCCTCGGCGGTGACACCCTCATGGAACTCAAAGCCACCAAAGCCTATCTGCGAACTGTGCTGGAACACCCAGTACTCCTCGCCCGGCTCCACGTCGAAGGTCAGCCAGCCCCAGAAGTTCTGGTTACCGTTACCGATGACGAACTCACGCTCAATGGCAATGGCATCGGCCTCGGCCTTCATCTGTTCCAGCTCTTCCTCGGACTTCGTGCCAGCCTCCACGGCTGCCTCATAGGCACCATAGATATACTTGTGGTGCTCAGCATCGACCTCGTCGACGGAGAGCAGCTTCTTCTTGCCGTTCTCGTCGTTAACGCCATTGATGAAGCCCGAGGCATAGAGACGCTCGGCCTGCTTGGTGGCGGCATTGACGACGAAGGTCTTGCGGTTACCCTTGTTGGCCCATACCTTCACCTTGAAGGCACCCTGTGCCGTAGCGGTAAACTTGTAGTACAGACCTGTGATAGGCATACCTAACGAACCGTCTGGCTCGTAGAAGATATAGTCGGCCTTATAGGAACCTTCAACGAGTACGTCGTCCTTGGAATTCTGCACACAGCGCATGCCCACGTAGGGATTGCCAGTACCGGTGACATACCAGAAGTCGATGTCGCCTTGGGGTTTCAAGCCCCAAGTGATGTCGTTCCAGCCACCCACAGAGGCCACCTCGTATGTGTTCTCCAATCCCTCGATGGGAGCACCTGGAGTAATCATCTGAGCGCCACCGCCAATGGATTCATCGTTGGCAGGAGTAGTACCTCCCACGGCAGTCACAGTGGCCTTGCCGGCAGTCATGGTGATAATAGACTTGCCATCGGCAGAGTTATTGGCCGTACCACCATTCTCACCAGCAACAGCGGCGAACTCAGGAGCCAGTTTTCCATCTACGATGGCGTTGTACACATCCTGTGCATAAACACTTGCTGCGGATGCAGCAAATGCAACTAGGGTAAATAGTTTTTTCATAAAAGTAGATAGTTAGTATTTGTTGATTAGTAATATGCTTTAGTTATTATAAGCGCACAAAAATAGACATTTTTTGTGAAACATGCACCCTTCTTTCCTTTGTTTTACAAATAATTAACGTTATTCAACTGTTTTGGTAACAAAGTCATCGCCCATGTAATGTTGCCGCGATTCCTTATCTTGCTTTCCGGTATTTCTGGTTCTTGCTATTAGGTTTGTTGGGAATAGTTAATTCCAAATATCCCATCTCAATGAGAGGAGACTATCGATGGCTCTGTATAGTTCGTCAGGTGTCAGTTCCCGTATCTGCACTATCCTGTCGTAAAAGTACTTGTAGTTGATGGTGACCTTAGAGTCTTGTATATATGCAGCCGAAGAAGTGGGTGGATTTTCCTTCCTTGATAACACTAACGAGGTCATCAAACAACTGTTTGCAGTTTTCGCGCTTCCAGTCATAATTCCTTTGGTACACTGGTATGATGAATCTCTTTCTGGCTCCTTCAAGGAACTCCAGAAGACGTGATGCTGTTCCCTTCATATTATTCTAAATCCTAATCATTTCAATAATCCTAATATCGTCTCTGGCGATGCCTCCATCTTCGTGACGGCACACATGCCAACGCCCATATCTTTCACGCTGGCACCAAGCAGATAGACATCATTGTCAATAATCAGGAAACGGTCGTGATTCCTGTGGGGCAGTTGTACAAACATGATTTCGCGATACTGCTCATTATGCTTTTTCAGGTCTATCTGGAGTGGCTCATAGTAGCGACCATGAATCGTAGCTTCCACATTATCTGCCCGCTTATCCAAAAGAGACAAAACTCTGTCATCCACAAAGTTGTCTATCAATACTATCCGGCGTGTGGCACTCCTCACCAAATCTGACACGTAAGTCCATGCATCCCAAACGCAACCTGTAGCAAAAATCTGCTCCGGCAGCAACTTTGACGATTGCTCGTCCATTTTGGTCATCAGAAGGTTTATTTTCTCATCTGTTTCTTGTTGATGCTGTTCAAGGTGGAACACTCGCTTATACAAAACTGCATGACTCTCCATTATCTGCTGACTCGCAGTAAACGCACGCATTATACGAATATTCATATCAACTGCCGTCTCTGAGCCTAACACACTACTAAGCATTCCCACACCATTACGTGTAAATGCATAGGGTAGCGTTCTTATTTTAGATATGTTCTTTGCGGTCACAAATTGTGACTGCAAAAATGCGAGTTCTTTATTCTCATACTGTCTTGTGGTCACAATTTGTGACCGCAAAATATCCCATTCTTCTTTGGTAAGTTGAAACATAAAATCGTCAGGGAAACGTTTTATGTTACGCTTTACCGATTGATTAAGTGCCTTTGTTTTTACACCATAGAGCATCGCCAAGTCAAAATCGACCATCACCTTCTGACCACGAATGGTGCGGATAAGACTCTCTATATTGATGCTTTTGAGGTCGCCGCTCGGCCCAACGGGACGCTTGCCTAAGCAAGAATTTGCGACCGCAAACTGTTGGTTGTCACAATTTGTGATAACCTCATTCTTCGGTTCACTCTCTTTCTTCTTGCTTTTCTTTGCCATATATCGCAATTATTCTTTCATTAGGTTATCTATCTCCCCCATCAGTCGCTCTGTCTGCTGGAGCACGTAGATGATGCGGCCGTAGTGTTTCACGTCCTCGAAACTCAGGGTCATGCCCTTGCGGTCTTTGAGCCATTTCTGAGCGGGCTGGTAGCCACCAATGAAGAAGTTCCAGGCCGATTCTGGAACACCGTCGAAGTATTGCCCGGCGTTGATATAGACGCGATAATCCTGCCAACGATAGCAGTCCACCTGTAACGAGCCTGCCACAGGGAAGGTGACGCCTGTCTTTGAAGGCAGGTCTTCCATCAGATGCAACTGTCGTAGTTCTTCTCCCTTCTCTACCAAATCACGGAACTTTTCCCAGTCTGTTGGATAAGGTATGCGTGGGAAGTCTATCTTCAGGAATTCCTTGTAGCGTTCGCGATAGCTTGGGCTATGGAGTACGGCATAGATGTAATCGAAAAGGTCTTGGGGATAGAGGACACCATTATAATCGCTTATTGGGTCTATCAGAACATTGCTTTCAGCGCAAGCATAGTAGTTCAATCCCTTAGCAATCTTTTCATACATCTCCGTATTAAAGTTGACGATGCACTCTTCTTTCCCCATGTTCTCCTTATAGACATAGAGAGGGAAAACATAGCCTCTTTCCTTTGTTTTTGAAGAAACTCGACAATCATCAACTATGCCGTCTGCTACAGACACATGCTTCCACTCATTACCGGCTAATTGCCTGCATGTGAGCAAAGCTATGTTTTGATGCACCATCTGTCGCATTGTTGTTTCACGAGGACGTTCTATCTTTTGGACGTCATAATACACAAACCTGTCATCAAACGGTCTGTAGTTATATCTCTTTATAAGTGAAGAATCTGCAGAGCCATACTCCTGTTTGACCTTTGCAAACAAATTGTTTTCATTCATATCAACAAGTATAGCATCTTTAGCTGTAACAACAGATACTGAACTCACATTAAAGAGTTCATCAACTTTGAATCCCTTGTCATATTCTTCCTGCAAATCAAAATTCTTTGGTACGAAGAAATACATTGGAGCCATAGGTTTCATTTCTTCATATCCAACGTTTTCTAAAGTGGCCCCATCAAGGAAATCATATTTCTGCTGACGTAGTCCATATAAATCCTTATGGTATACCTTTCCAAGTTCGTCTTTACCTTTCTTTCCAGTCTTGACAAACAAGTTGATGCTGACGCCCTGCATAATATCAAAGACATTCTCATCCTTGCTACCATCTGGGCATGCCTCTTTCTTCTTGCTGTTGCCGTGTAGGTCAATGGTGTAAATCTTATCGAAAGTCTTCAACAAGTTCCAACGCATACCTCTGAACGTTGGATTATCGAGATAGCCGTGAGGATTGATAAAGCCGATAATACCCTCACCTTTCTTTTCAATATAGTGCTGGGCCAGACGAATGAACTTTACATAGTCATCATTCAGCCATTTGGGATTACGTTCATCCAAAGGCTGCTTTCCACCTGGTTCTTTTTTATAATCCTCCATCAGCGACAAAATCCACTTGCCTTTGTTCTGGCTTTCTCCACTATACGGAGGATTGCCTATGACAACCATCACGGGGCAATCGCGCTTGATGACATTGGCTTCGGTTGCTTCACGGCTGAGCCATTGGGCAAAGAGTGTTCGCGGCTCGTTGTTGCTTTCTTCGAGCGAGTTGGTCAGATAGACTTGCAGGCGTTTGTCCGACAGATGCTGATAGCCCGTCTCGCCCAGCAGCATGTCGAGCTTGATGTGGGCTACGGCATACGAGGCCATCAGAATCTCAAAGCCATGCAGACGGGGAATGAGATGCTGCTCCACGTACTGTTGCCAGATGCCTTGCTGGTCGCGGTAACGGTCGTAAATCTGATTGACCACCTCAGCCAGAAATGTGCCCGTACCTGTAGCAGGGTCAAGTATCTGCACACGATGGAAGCGTTTCATGGCGTGCTTCATACCGTCAGCAGTTCGTCTGTCGAAGCTCTGCTCCACGGCCACCTCCCGCTCTATCATCGAATAGTCGGCCAGGCCTTCCGGCAGGTTGAATTCCTTTTGAAGTATCTCGTCGACAGCCCTCACGATGAAGCCCACGACAGGCTGTGGCGTGTACCATACGCCCTTCGCCTTGCGCAGCTTGGGGTTGTATTCAGACAGGAAGTCCTCGTAGAAGTGAATCATGGGGTCGTGGTGACGCTTATCCTCGCCGTATGCTTTCATGATAGTCTGCAAGTCAGAAGCCAGGAACACCGTCACCAAGTCATCTACTACCCATGCGATACGTTCATCAAGGTCATTGCCAGCCAGATTGTTGAATATCTGACGCAAGAAGGGGTTCGTTTTCGGAATCAACTTTGCAGCCTCTTCACGACTGAAGTCCTCAGGCGTTTCATCGTGCAAGCGGGCTGCAAACATACCGTAGGCAATGGTCTGGGCATAGATGTCTGCAAAATCTGAGGGTTTCAGTTCCTGAATGAGCACGTCCTTGAAAGCGTTATACTGTCCTCGCAGATTGTCGTTGGCATAGCTCTCTGTATCGTCGTTCATGGCCTGCTCGATGATATTCTCCAAAAGCCGGGCCTTACCAGCCATCAACTTTGCCAGACGTGAGGCCGACGTGATGCGCTGGATGGCGTTGTTGCCCACATGCTCTATGAGGTTCAGGAACTTCGCTTCATTCTCCTTGATGGCCACAATCTTGTCGCCCTTCACCTCTGCGATACGCACACTATCTACAAACTCACCATGCTCGTAAAGGTGGAAGTCCAGATAGTCCGTGAAGATGATGTAGTCGAGGGCTTGCTTGTAGCGTGTGAACTGCTCCTTATGGCCATGAGGATTGCGCCCGTCGAGGTCATTGTCGCCAATGTCTTTCGCCTCGATGTAGAATACAGGCATGCCGTCCTTACGACTGGCGATATAGTCAGGTGCGCCGCACTTCACCCTTTTTGGTTCGTTCACGATTTGAAGTTTTGGCAACAGCGTCTGCATCAGCTGCTCCAACGCCCCTCTATAGGTATGCTCTGTGGCGTTGCCTGCACGATATTTCTGATTGACGGTACTGATATATTCTTTTAGGTCCATAATGATAGTTTCAAATTACATAAGTAATATTACAAATCATATTACCGGTTTGTTCGTTATCGTTATTGGAATGCAAAGATATACAATTCCCTCGAAACGAACGAAGAAATGAAAAGGATTTAATACTTTTTGCGATATAGAGGCCGAAAAAGGAAAACATAGTGTTTAGGTGACAGAAGTATGATACTTAGGTGGCGCAAGTATAATACTTAGGTAGCGCAAGTATAATACCTATGTTGCGCATACAATACTTAGGCTCAGTAAGTGTGACATTTTTTCTGGCGAAAAGTTTTTAAAAACACTATACATTCCTACATTTTTGTTGTAACTATCTAAAGATAAATGATTTAGATAATGTATAGAGCATACATAATTAGTGAGCTCTATACATTCTTTGAGAAAAGACGTAGGTTGGTGACCACGATAACGTATCTAAGTATAAGATAATCAGTTTGTTTCACTATATTTCCTCCGTGGAAACAATTTGTTTCCATGGGAGAAACAAACAGTTTCCTTAGGAGAAACAAACAGTTTCCACGGCAGAAACTAAAACAAAGGTCGGTTATTGTGACCACTTTCCTCCGTTATGTTTGTTGGTAAAGACCTTTTCCTCCGTTATGTTTGTTGAAGAAGTCCGTTTATTGTCTATGTATAGAGGCATCATCCTCTTAATCAAGTTTGGTTATTGATTAGATGATGATGTTCTAAAAAAAATCGTATAATTTATTAAATTTGTTTGTGCTTTTCCGAAAAAACTATATCTTTGCACTTCATTTTTAAAAATCAATAAGTAATCATCATAATGAAACAAAAGGCATTTCTGTTAATCCTCTTTTCTCTCGTTATCGGCCGTGCATCGGCGCAGCACAATCCCTATCTCTGTTGTGAGGACACTTGCGCCCACACTCACGGCATCGACATGAGTCACTATCAGGGCGAGGTGTTCTGGGAAACCATCGGTGAGCATACCAACATGGCCTACGTCTACCTGAAGGCTACCGAGGGCGGCGACCGCATCGACGCCCGCTATGAGCGTAACATCGACCTGGCGCATCGCCACGGTTTGAAGGTGGGCAGCTATCACTTCTTCCGTCCCAAGACCCCGCTGCGTCAGCAACTGAAAAACTTCAAGGCACAATGTCTGCCCGGGGAGCAAGACCTGATTCCCATGCTCGACGTGGAAACGACTGGTAACCTGAGCCAGAAGGCTTTCTGTGACTCGCTTCAGAAGTTCTTGGTACTCATGGAAGAGGCCTATCATCAGAAGCCTTTGATTTATACCTTCCGTAACTTCTATAACAAGCACCTGCAGGGCTTGATTGACGACTATCACCTGATGATTGCCATGTATAGCGACGAGAAGCCTTTGCTTGCCGACGGACGTGACTACACCATCTGGCAGTATACCAGCAAAGGACGCATCGTGGGCGTGACCACCAATGTGGACAAGAGCCGCTTCATGGGCAAACATTCACTCAAGGAAATACGATACAGACGATAAACTCTAAACCCTCAACTCTCAAATCTCAAATCTCAAATCTCAAATCCTAAATGGCAGAGACAACCAATAGTATATTAGAAAAGCTCGACGGACTCGAGGCTCGTTTCGAGGAAGTATCGACACTCATTACCGATCCTAACGTCATTGGCGACCAGCAGCGCTTCGTCAAGCTGACCAAGGAATATAAAGACCTCTCGGACATCATGGATGCCCGCAAGCGCTACATCGCCTGTCTGAACGGCATCAAGGAGGCCAAGGACATCCTGGCCAACGAGGACGACCCCGAAATGAAGGAGATGGCCCGCGAGGAACTGGCTGCCAACGAGGAGCTGCAGCCGAAGCTGGAGGAGGAAATCAAGATTGCCCTCATTCCCAAAGACCCTGAGGACGCTAAGAACGTTCAGATGGAAATCCGTGCTGGTACGGGTGGCGACGAGGCCTGTCTCTTTGCCGGCGATCTGTTCAAGATGTACAAGAGCTTCTGTGAGTCGAAGGGCTGGCAGTTATCTGTGACCGACTTCAACGAGGGTACAGTGGGCGGCTACAAGGAGATTGACTTCGCCGTCTCGGGTGCCGATGTCTATGGTACGCTGAAGTATGAGAGCGGCGTGCACCGTGTACAGCGTGTGCCCGCCACCGAGACACAGGGACGTATGCATACCTCTGCTGCTACCGTCGCCGTGCTGCCCGAGGCCGACAAGTTTGAGGTGCACATCAACGAGGGCGAGATTAAGTGGGACACCTTCCGTTCCTCAGGTGCCGGCGGTCAGAATGTGAACAAGGTGGAGTCGGGCGTCCGTCTGCGCTACATGTGGAAGAACCCCAACACGGGCGAGACCGAGGAAATCCTCATCGAGTGCACCGAGACCCGCGACCAACCGAAGAACAAGGAGCGTGCCCTCTCGCGCCTGTACACTTTTATTTATGATAAGGAGCACCAGAAGTATATGGACGACATTGCCTCACGCCGCAAGACCCTCGTCTCCACCGGCGACCGAAGCGCAAAGATTCGCACCTACAACTTCCCCCAAGGCCGCGTCACCGACCACCGCATCGGCTTCACCACCCATGACCTCCAGGGCTTTCTCTCCGGCGACATCCAGCCCATGATTGATGCCCTCACCGTGGCCGAGAATGCAGAGAGGATGAAGGAAACAGAACTGTAAGATTATGACAAGAGAAGAATTAATTCAGCAAATTCGAGAGAAACGGTCGTTTCTCTGCGTAGGACTTGATCCTGACATTAAGAAGATTCCACAATGCGTTATTGACGACTGTAAGGCTGAGCTGGGAGATGATGAAGAGTATGACGATACCCTCGCTATCATGGCCTTCAATCAGGCTATCATCGATGCTACAGCCCCTTATTGTGTGGCCTATAAGCCCAACCTGGCGTTCTACGAGTCGCTTGGCTCGATGGGTGTAGCTGCCTACGAGGAGACGGTGGCCTATCTGCGCGAGAACTATCCCAACCACTTCATCATCGCCGATGCCAAGCGCGGCGACATTGGCAATACGTCGAAGATGTATGCCCGCTCGTTTTTCGAGGGCGACACACAGGTGGATGCACTAACCGTCGCTCCTTATATGGGCGAGGACAGCGTAAAGCCTTTCTTAGAATATGAGGGCAAGTGGGTGGTGTTGCTGGCACTGACGAGCAACAAGGGCAGCAACGACTTCCAGCTCACTCCCCTCCATACTCCTCTTGTCGGCAGGTGGGGACCAGGTAATTTTAAGGGTGAGCGTCTCTATGAGAAGGTGCTGAAAACCTCGATGCAATGGGGCACAGAGGAGAACATGATGTTCGTCGTGGGTGCCACGCAGGGTCGTATGTTCGAGGACATCCGTGATATTGTTCCCCATCATTTCCTGCTCGTCCCTGGCGTAGGTGCTCAGGGTGGAAGTCTGGCAGAGGTTTGCAAGTACGGAATGAACGAGGACTGTGGCTTGTTGGTGAACTCCTCACGAGGCATCATCTTTGCTTCATCGGGCGAAGACTTTGCCGAAGTGGCTGGCATGAAGGCCAAGGAACTGCAAGAGCAGATGGCCAGGGAACTGGAGGCTTTCGGAATTTGACAAGCAATAATCCCTACTCGTAGCGCATAGACTTGGCAGGGTCTATGCGCGAGACGAGATAGCTAGGACCAATGAGCACAACGACGCTGATAATAAGTGTGGCGATGTTGAGCAGGATAATGAGCGGAATGTTCAGCTCCATGGGTGCCTGGCTGACATAGTAGGTTTGTGGGTCAAGGGTGATGATGCCCGTTTGCTGCTGAAGCACCACGATACCAATGCCGACGATGTTTCCCCAGAGGAGTCCTCGTCCGATAATGAAAGTAGCAAACCAGAGGAAGGTGTGACGAATCGTAGTATTGCGTGCACCGAGGGCTTTCAGCACGCCAATCATCCGTGTGCGCTCCAAGATGATGATGAGAAGTCCGCTGATCATCGTGAAGCCCGCAACGGCAATCATCAGGGCTAGGATTATCCATACGTTGATGTCGAGCAGCTCGAGCCAGGAGAACACCTGGGGATAGGCACTCGTAATGGTTTGCGGCGACATGAGATTGCCTTCGTCATCGAAACGCCCCTTGAGCATCAAAGCCACGCTACGGTTGGTCTCGTCGAGGTGTGAGAAATCATTCACCAGCAGTTCTGCCCCTGTACATTCATCGGCTGTCCAGCCGTTGAGCTTCTGGGTGGTGTAGAGGTCGGTAAGACAGATGAGGTCATCGAAGCGCTTCATGTTCGTCTGATAGACGGCACTCACCGTAAAGCGACGGGCACGTACATCGTCTGCATCTATGAAATAGGCGTGGACACGATCGCCAACCTTCAGACGCAGCTTGTCGGCCATGGTCTTTGAGATGACAAGGGGATAGGTCGTGGCCGTATCGCAGAACGCTGGTAGTTCGCCCTCCAAGAGACATTCGTTCAGAAACTGTGTGTCATATTCGGGGCCAATGCCCTTCATCATCACACCAAGAAAGTCATCTTCGGTCTTGAGTATTCCCTGCGTCATGACGATGCGGGCAGCATGACGCACACCTTCCACGTCACAAAATGCTTGCAACATACTGTCGCCGATGCACACAGGGCGGCTGCCGGCTGTCATTGCCATCGAGTGAACATTCATCACCTGTATGTGACTGCCAAACCCCACCACCTTGTCCCTGATGGTATGCTTGAACCCCAGAATCACACTCACCGTGACAATCATCACCGCAAGGCCGATGGCCACGCCAATAGTGGCAATACGAATGGCAGGCCGGCTTACGCTCCGAGTCTTTTCGGAGGTTATTTCCTGACTCGCCTTCTCGTTATTGCCATCGTCGCCATAGATGCGGCGGGCTAAGAAAAGTGGGAGGTTCATGAGGCTTATAGGTCTTTGGGGCTTATAAGGCTTATAGAGAGTTTATGCCTCTACTCTTCCCGGATACTGCTCCAAGGCTTTGCGGAGGACGATAAGGGCGTGCTCCAGGTCTTTCTTCTTCAGCACGTAGGCAATACGCACCTCGTTGATGCCGGCACCTGGCGTGGTGTAGAAACCTGCAGCAGGAGCCATCATCACGGTGCAGCCCTCATATTCAAACTCGGCAAGGCACCAGCGACAGAACTTCTCTGAGTCATCGACGGGAAGCTTGGCCACGGTATAGAAAGCTCCCATGGGGATGGGCGAATAGACGCCTGGGATGCGGTTCAGCCCGTCGATGAGGCATTTACGGCGCTCTACATATTCGTCGTAAACTTCACGCATGTACTCTTCTTGTACGTCGAGCGATGCCTCGGCCACAATTTGTCCGATAAGGGGAGGGGAGAGGCGTGCCTGACAGAACTTCAGCACCGTGCGGCGCACCTGCTCGTTCTTCGTGATAAGAGCTCCGATGCGGATGCCACACTCTGAGTAGCGCTTCGATACAGAGTCGATGAGGATAACGTTCTGCTCGATGCCCTCCAGGTGACAGGCAGAGATATAGGGCGAACCGGTGTAGATATATTCGCGGTAGACCTCGTCGGAGAAGAGGTAGAGGTCGTACTTCTTTACTAGGTCGCGTATCTGGTTCATCTCGCGGCGGGTGTAGAGATAGCCCGTGGGGTTGTTGGGGTTGCAGATCATGATGGCGCGGGTGCGCTCGTTGATGAGTTCCTCGAACTTCTCCACCTTCGGCAAGGAAAAGCCTTCTTCAATGGTGGTGGCAATGGTGCGTATCTTTGCTCCGGCTGAGATGGCAAAAGCCATATAGTTGGCGTAGGCCGGCTCTGGGACGATGATCTCGTCGCCGGGGTTCAGGCAGGAGAGGAAAGCGAAGAGCACAGCCTCCGAGCCACCACTGGTGATGATGATATCATCGGCAGTCACCTGAATATTATACTTCGCGTAGTAGCCCACCAGCTTCTCGCGGTAGCTGAGATAGCCCTGCGAAGGAGAGTACTCCAGGATGTTGCGGTCGATGGTCTTCAGCGCATCAAGACCCACCTGCGGCGTAGGCAGGTCGGGCTGACCGATATTCAGGTGATAGACATGTGTGCCACGCTTCTTGGCGGCAGCGGCCAGAGGGGCCAGCTTGCGTATGGGGCTTTCGGGCATCTCAAGGCCCCGGACGGAAATCTCAGGCATCTTTATTATTTTCGATTTACGGATTTTCGATTTACGAATTGGCTGCAAAGGTACTAAGATTGCATGAACTAGCCAAAAATGTGAACTTTTTTTAATATTTAAGCATTATGTCCCGCTTTTTTCTTACCTTTGCAGCCAATTTGTAAATAGTCAAATAGTAAATAGTCAAATAGTCCAATAATATGATGAGTACAGATAATGTCAATGTGAGGAAGAACCCGTTTTTTGAACCTTACAACACCCCTCACGACACGCCTCCCTTCGACCGCATACGCCTGGAGGACTTCGAGGAAGCCTTCATGGAGGGTATACGCCGGGACAACGAGCAGATAGACCGTATCGTCAATAACCCCGCAAAGCCCAACTTCGACAACACCATCGTAGACCAGGAGGACGACTCCGAGGGTTACTACGACCTGCTGGAGCGCGTCAGCAGCGTGTTCTTCAACTTGCTCTCCGCAGAGACGAATGATGATATGGATGCACTTGCCCAGAAGCTGCAACCCATCCTGACGCAACACGCTAATGATGTGCGCCTGAATCCGAAGCTGTTCGAGCGGGTGAAATATGTGCACCTCCATCACCGCTGTCTCACTCCCGAAGAAAAACGTTTGCTCGATAACTGTTACGACGGTTTTGTGCGTAGCGGTGCCTTGCTAGATGACGAGGGCAAGGAGAAGCTGCGAAAGCTCACCGAGGAGGCTTCGATGCTCTCCCTGATGTTCTCGCAGAACGTGCTCAAGGAGCAGAAGGCCTTCACCCTGCACATTACCGACCCCGCACAGCTTGAAGGACTGCCACAGACCGCCATCGACGCTGCCGCAGAGGAAGCAAAGGGCGACGGATGGACTTTCACCCTCGACTCTCCGTCTTATTCGCCATTTATGACCTACAGCACTCAGCGGGAGCTACGCCGTCAGATGTACATGGCTCACAACACGCTCTGTATACACGACAACGATGCTAACAACCTGGAAATCTGTAAGAGACTTGTCAACCTGCGCCGCGAGATTGCCCAGCTGCTCGGTTTCAAGACCTACGCCGACTATGTGCTGAAGAACCGTATGGCACGTAACGTGCGCAGCGTCTACCGTCTGTTCAATGACCTTATCGATGCCTACAAGCCTACAGCACTGAAAGAGATGAAGGAGCTACCCACCCCCAACCCCTCCCGAGGGAAGGGGAGTTCAGATAGTTCTGCCCTCAGAAAATTCAACGGGAAAGGTGACCAATCTCCTCTCCCCTCGGGAGGGGAAGGGGGTGGGTTGGAGCCTTGGGACATTGCCTTCTACTCCCACAAGCTGAAACTGAAGAAATACAACATCGATGCTGAGATGCTGCGTCCTTATCTACAGTTGGAGAAAGTCATCGACGGCGTCTTCGGCCTGGCCAACCGCCTCTACGGCATCACCTTCAAGGAGAACAAGGACATTCCCGTCTATCACCCCGACGTGAAGGCCTACGAGGTGTTCGACAAGGACGGCTCGTATCTTGCTGTGTTCTATGCCGACTTCCATCCGCGCAAGGGTAAGCAGGGTGGGGCATGGATGACGCAGTTCCAGAGCCAGTGCATCGACAAGAAGGGCGAGAACATACGTCCGCATGTCAGCGTGGTGATGAACCTCACGAAGCCCACACCCGATAAGCCAGCTTTGCTGACCCTTGGCGAGGTCGAGACCTTCCTCCATGAGTTTGGTCATTCGCTTCACGGCATGTTTGCCAATACACGCTTCGAGAGCCTTTCGGGTACGAGTGTGCTCTGGGACTTCGTGGAGCTGCCCTCACAGTTCATGGAGAACTACGCTGTGGAGAAGGAGTTCCTGCGTACCTTTGCCTTCCACTATGAGACGGGCGAGCCGCTACCCGACGAACTGATAGACCGTGTGGTGAAGAGCCGTAACTTCATGGCGGCCACGGCTTGTCTGCGTCAGGTGAGCCTCGGACTGCTCGACATGGCCTACTACACCCAGAAAGAGGAGTTTACGGAGAACGTGATGTCTTTCGAGAAAGAGGCCTGGAAGAAAGCCATCATCGGCAAGCAACGTACCGACACCTGCATGACCGTGCAGTTCTCGCACATTATGGCAGGAGGTTACGCCGCTGGTTACTATAGTTATAAGTGGGCCGAGGTGCTCGACGCTGATGCTTTTGCCGTGTTCAAACGCCATGGTATCTTCGACCGTGAGACTGCCGAGAGCTTCCGTGAGAACATCCTTTCCAAGGGAGGAACCGAAGACCCGATGGTGCTCTACAAACGCTTCCGAGGCGGGGAGCCGACCATCAAGGCGCTGCTCAAACGGAACGGGATAAAACCATTGCGCTAAAAGTCACTCAAGTTTTGGAAGTACGAGTAACGTCCCTTTCACTCCCCTTTCACTCCCCTTCGTTCTTTAAAGAATTCCGTCATTAGCAGGCGGCACTCCTCCTCCAGGATGCCGCCTGTTATTGTTGCCTTGGGGTGTAGCGCCTGAGGGGCGAAACGTTGGTAGCCACGTTTCTCATCACGGCATCCGAAGACTATACGTGGCAGTTGTGCCCATCCCAAAGCCCCTGCACACATCACACAAGGCTCCACCGTCACATAGAGCGTACAGTCCGTTAAGTACTTCCCGCCCAATTGGTTGGCAGCCATCGTCACGGCCTGCATCTCGGCATGTGCCGTTACGTCAGTCAATGTCTCCGTCATGTTATGTGCACGTGCTATGACACGATCCTTGCACACCACCACCGCCCCAATGGGAACCTCGCCCTTTTCCAAGGCTATCCGTGCCTCGGCCAAGGCCATGCGCATATAGCGCTCATCGTCTTCTTGTTTCATAGTCTGTCGTATAGACAAAACACGTCCGTCATGCAAGATGCACGGCGGACGTTGTAGCTGTAAAGCGTAATCGTGTTTTAAAACTTTGCCATCTTGATGGCTACCACGGCGCACTCGTCTCCTTTGTTCCCCAGCTTCCCACCGGCACGTTCCTTAGCCTGTTCAAGGTCATTGGTAGTGAGCAGACCATAGATGACAGGAATGTTACTGGTGGCATTGAGCCGTGCGATACCTGCCGTCACTCCTTCGCAGATGTAGTCGAAGTGGGGTGTCTCGCCACGGATAACGCTTCCTAGGATGATGACGGCATCATAACCGTCGTTGAGGGTCATCTGGTGAGCACCGTAGATAAGTTCGAAGGAGCCTGGGACGGTCTTCACGTGGATGTTCTCGGGCAGCGCGCCGTGCTTCTCCAATGTGGAGACACAACCTTCGAGCAAGGCACCCGTTATCTCAGAGTTCCACTCGGCCACGACAATGCCGAAAATCATATTCGACGCGTCGGGTACGGCCTTGAAGTCGTAGTCGCTCAGGTTATGGAGTGCGGAAGCCATTATTTAACGCGCTCAATGAAGTTGTCAAGGTTGTTGAAGCGCAGGTACTCGGGATAGTCGGCCTTCACCTGCTCGTAGAGCTTGAGGGCCTCGTCCTTCTTACCCTGGCTCTCCAGGATTTCTGCTGCCTGGATGAGGAACTGTGGTGAGAGAGCGGCGTTGTCAGCCTTCGAAGCAGCCTTCTTCAGGGTGCTTACGGCCTCGTCGAGCTGTCCAAGACTAGCCTGGACATTGCCCAGGGCACCGATGGCAGCGGGAGCTACCATCTCATCGTCGCCGTCGAACTTCTTGATGTAGTTTGCAGCTTCCTCCCAGTTGCCCAGGCGAGCGTAGCAGATGCCGGCATAGAGGTTAGCCAGGTTAGCGGCCTTGCCTGAGTAATCGCTGGCGATGGCAAGGAATCCAACGTTGCCGAGGCTGTCACCATTGAGAGCCTTGTTGAAGAGGGCGGCATCGTCGCTGAGCACGGCGTCGGAGTAGTACTCCTGAGCCTTGGCCATAGCGGTGCTGGCTTTCTGGAACGACTCGTGGGTGAAATGCTTCACGGTGAAGTAGCCGGCCACGAGGACGAGTATAGCCACAACGCCGCCAATGAGAAGGTTTTTGTACTTGAGGATAAAGTCCTCGCTCTTGCTGAGGGTCTCCATCACTTCAGGAGCACCCTGCTGATTGTTCATTTTGTCTGCCATTATTTTATTGGTTTTTTACTGTCGCTTATTTTGCGGGCGCAAAGTTACGTAAAATATTGGATATGGTGAAATTTTAAACCTTTTTTTTGCGTTTTTAGGCCACAAAAGGCACTTTTATCAATCTGTTTATCTTTTTTTAGCATTATTTTTTAAAACTCCGAGGAAAAAGTGCCTACCTTTGCACCCGATTTTAAGAATCGACCCGCTTAAGGGTCTGTACACATTATTAATAATAATAGGTAACAATTATGAAAAAGTTTATGATGATTGCCGCCATGATGGTGGCCGCAGTAAGTGCTAACGCCCAGTTTGAACCAGGCACGTTTTCCATTCAGCCGAAGGCCGGTCTCGGTGTCTCTTGGTTGAGCAACATGCCCGACCTGCCTTTGGATCAAGCAGGTTTACAAGGTATGACTCTTGACAAGTCGCCCATCGGTGCCGGACTCATTGGCGTGGAGTTTGAATACCAGCTGGCTCCCAAGTTCAGCTTGGCAGCAGGTGTGGACTATGCTCTTCAGGGAAGTGGTTGGAAAGATACGGACATCTACAGTACTGCAGACGGAAAAAAGCATGAAATCTCCGACGCCAAGTTGGAGCTGGGTTATGTCCATGTGCCTGTGACCGCCAATCTCTATCTCTTTAACGGTTTTGCCGTAAAGGCTGGTGTGCAGTTCGGCTTCCTGACGAACGCCAGCTCGAAGGCTAAGGAAAAGGTAGACAACACGTCGATGGAGGCTGATGTTGACATCAAGGACGGCCTGAAAAAGGTGGACATCTCCATCCCTCTGGGCGTTTCCTATCAGTTCAAGGTGCCCATCACGCTCGACCTGCGCTACAACCTTGGCCTGACGAAGGTGAACAAGGAGAGCGCTCATGGTTCAAAGGACCTTAAGAACAACTCTGTGATGCTCACCGTGGGCTACAAGTTTGCTCTCTAATCTAATGTATAAGGCAGCCCTATTCGACCTTGACGGCGTAGTGTTCGACACGGAACCCCAGTACTCTGTGTTCTGGGGTAGCCAGTGCCGCTTGTATCATCCTGAGCATCCTGGTCTGGAGCATGAGATAAAAGGCTCCACGTTGGATCAGATTTTCGACCGTTGGTGGTCAGGACCTTTGGAGGCAGAGCGCGAGGTGGTAACCCAGCGGCTCAACGACTTCGAGGCGCAGATGCACTACGACTACATCGAAGGGCTACAGGATTTTTTAGCCGTACTGCGCACCCAAGGGGTGCGGACGGCAATAGTGACCAGCTCCAACCGGCAGAAGATGGACAGCGTCTATCGCAGCCGGCCGGAGCTGCGTCTCGTTTTTGACGAGATACTTACTAGCGAGGACTTCACCGAGAGCAAGCCTTCGCCGCAATGTTACCTCAGGGCAGCACAGAGACTGGGCGTGGCGCCCGAGGACTGCGTGGTGTTTGAAGACAGCTTCAACGGACTGCGTTCTGGCCGAGCCGCCGGGATGTATGTCGTAGGACTGGCTACCACCAATACCCGCGAGGCCATAGCACCGCTCTCTGATATTCAGATTGATAACTATAATAACTTTAAATTTTGGAGTGAAAGGGGAGTGAAAGAGGAGTGAAAGGGGAGTGAAAGGGACAATACTTTTGCTGTTCCCATAAACTGAGAAAGAAGGTATCGTCCCTTTCACTCCCCCTTCACTCCCCCTTCACTTCCCTTTAACTCCCCTAAACAAAAATGGCAGGATATTTAGTCAGCGACGAGCGTAAGGTAACAACGCATCGCTTCATCGAAATGAAACAGAAGGGAGAGAAAATCTCCATGCTCACTTCCTACGATTTCACCACCGCCGGCATCGTAGACCGTGCTGGTATTGACGGAATCCTTATTGGTGACTCCGCCTCGAACGTAATGGTAGGTAACACGACGACGCTTCCCATGACCGTCGACCAGATGATTTACCATGCACGTGCCGTGGTCAACGGCGTGAAGCGTGCCCTGGTGGTCTGCGACATGCCTTTCGGCTCCTATCAGGTGGGTAGTCATGTCGCCGTGTCCAATGCCATACGTATCATGAAGGAGAGCGGATGCGACGCGCTGAAGCTCGAAGGTGGTGTGGAAATCATCGATGGCGTGAAGCGGATCCTCGATGCTGGAATCCCCGTGATGGGGCACCTTGGCCTTACACCGCAAAGTATCAATAAATTTGGAACTTACGCCGTCAGGGCTAAAGAAGAGCGCGAGGCTGAGAAACTGCTCAACGATGCCCGTCTGCTGGCCGAGACTGGATGCTTCGCCGTGGTGCTGGAAAAGGTTCCTGCTGCGCTGGCTGAACAGGTGACGGCAGAGATTAAAGTGCCCACTATCGGCATTGGTGCCGGAGCCTATTGCGACGGTCAGATTCTTGTCATAGCCGACATGCTGGGCATGACACAAGGCTTCTCGCCACGTTTCCTCCGTCGCTATGCCGACCTCAACAGTATCATGACCGATGCCGTAGGGCAGTATGTCACCGATGTGAAGAGCGGCGATTTCCCCAACGAAACAGAATCATATTAATAATAATGGAGTGAAAGGGGAGTGAAAGTGGAGTGAAAGGGGAGTGAAAGGGACATTACCATTTATAGATTTGAGTACGATATGGCATTGTATGGCTTTGAGAATGTAGTAGCATGGCAAAAGGCTCATGCCTTTACACTAAGCGTCTATACTATTACCACAGGTTTTCCAAAAGAGGAATTATATGGGCTGACATCACAATTCCGAAGGGCTGCCGTTTCCATAGAGGCAAATATTGCGGAAGGATTCAAGAAACTCAGTAAAGCCGACAAACTCCGTTTCTTCAACATTTCCCAGGGAAGCCTTGAAGAATGTCGAAACTATATTCTCCTTGTCCGAGACCTGAAATTCGCAGATGATGAAACCATACATCTTCTTTATCAGCAAATTGAGCAAGCTAGTTGGTTTTTGAATAAATACTGCCAAGGGGTTTTAAACAACAATGCTATAAAAGATGAATAAAAAGGTAACGTCCCTTTCACTCCTCTTTCACTCCCCCTTCACTTCCCCTTCACTCCCCTAATAAGAAAATTATGGACAAAATCAGGATAAAGGACATTGCCGAAAGGGCAGGAGTAAGTGTGGGCACCGTGGACCGTGTGCTCCATGAACGTCCCAATGTGTCGAAGACGGCACGAGAGAAGGTGGAGCAGGCGCTCTCAGAGATGGACTATCAGCCCAATATGTACGCCTCGGCGCTGGCCTACAACAAGGACTACACCTTCGTCTGCATCATCCCCCAGCACGACAGCGAGGCCTACTGGGACGAGATAGAAGAGGGCGTGCAGGCCGCCACAAAGCATCGTCGCGACTTTCACATCACGTTGCGCTTACTTTACTACGAGCGTTTCAATGCCCCGACGTTCATCAAGGCTGCAGCCGATTGTCTGGCAGAAAAGGTTGATGGCGTCATTGTTGTGCCGGCAAAGCTAGAGGTGACACGTAACTTTACCGACGAGCTGACCGAGCGCGGTGTGCCCTTCATTCTGCTCGACTCCTACCTGCCCGACCTGAAGCCGCTGGCGTTCTTCGGTCAGGACTCCTTCCAAAGTGGCTACTTCGCCGCCCGCATGATGATGCTCATCGCGTCGAAGGAGAAGGAAATCATGGTGATGAAGCAGCTCAAGGACGGACACATCGGCTCCAAGCAGCAGTCGAACCGTGAGACTGGCTTCCGGCATTACATGAGGGACCACTTCCCTGAGGTTGAGATTACGGAGGTGAACCTCCCGTTGGGACAGCCGAAGGAGACGTTCGACGAAATTCTTGATGAGTTCTTTCAGGCCCATCCTCATGTGCACCATTGCATTACGTTCAACTCGAAGGCCCACCTCGTCGGCGACTATCTCCTGCGAAAGAACCGCCGGAACATCCAGATTATGGGCTACGACATGGTGCCAAAGAACGCGGAGTGCGTGCGGCAGGGCAGCATCTCGTTCCTCATTGCCCAGCATGCCTACCTCCAGGGTTACTCCTGCGTGGAGACGCTCTTCCAGGCCATCGTACTGAAACACGAAGTCACTCCCGTCAACTACATGCCCATCGAGCTGCTCACCAAGGAGAACATCGATTTCTATCGCCGAACGAACATCGGATAAGTCTATTACCTGAAGCTATATGTCACCACAGATTCCGCAGATTCCACTGATTATGGCTGCGCGTCGTTTATGCTATTTCACAGATTTATTATTGGATTACAGCGGCTAACGCCGCGATGATGAAGCCACATGGAATCTGTGAAATCCCTAATAATCGCGGCTTTCTGTGTAATCTGTGTAATCTGTGTAATCTGTGTAATCTGTGGTAGGTAATCTGTGGTAGGTAATCTGTGGTAGGTAATCTGTGGTAGGTAATCTGTGGTAGGTAATCTGTGGTAGGTAATCTGTTTAATCTGTGAAATCTGTGGTCGTTTTCATACTTGCGAACTGTTTAATCTTTGAACCATACAGATTGTTGTTTTGAATTACATAGAAATAATAGAGAAGTATTACCCTGACGACGACGAGCTGCGCCAGTTGTTGTTGCTCCATAGTCGTCAGGTGGCCAATCGTTGTCTGGAGTGCTGTGACCGTCATCCAGAGTTGTCGTTAGACCGTCAGTTTGTGGAGGAAGCCGCCATGCTCCATGACATTGGCATCCGCTGGTGCGACGCACCCGGCATCTACTGTCATGGTGATTCGCCTTATCTTTGTCACGGACTCATCGGTGGGCGTGTGCTTCGTGAGGAAGGGTTTCCCCGTCATGCCCGTGTCTGTGAGCGACATACCGGAGCTGGCCTTACCCGACAGCAGATAGTAGAACGACAACTGCCCCTGCCATTGGCCGACTATCTGCCGGAGACGCTGGAGGAGCAGCTGATATGCTATGCCGACAAGTTCTACTCAAAGAGCCACCCACAAAGACTGCTCACCGCCGAGCAGACCGCCAAGAGCCTGGAAAAGTTCGGCCTTGATGGTGTGGAACGCTTCTTACACTGGCATAGCCTATTCTCATGAGAAGAACAGGTAGCAGATGGCTATGGCGGCAATGATGCCGGCAAGGTCTGCCAGTAGTCCACAGGCTACGGCATGGCGTGTGTGACGTACGCCCACAGAGCCAAAGTAAACAGCAAGGATATAGAACGTGGTGTCTGTCGAACCCTGGAAGATGCAGCTCAGACGTCCCACGAAGGAGTCGGCACCGTAGGTCTGCATGGCGTCGACCATCATGCCACGTGCTCCGCTACCGCTCAGGGGTTTCATAAGCGCTGTAGGCAAGGCAGCCACCCAGTCGGCATCGATGCCACAGGCCTTGACGCCGTTGGCAATACCGTCGATGAGATAGTCCATAGCCCCCGAAGCCCGGAACACGCCGATGGCCACGAGAATGGCCACGAGGTAGGGGATGATACGCACCGCCGTCTGGAAACCATCCTTTGCCCCGTCGATGAAGGCATCGTAGACATTGACGCGCTTCCTCATGCCGGATAGGATGAAGGCCACGATGATAGTCATCAGCAGGATGTTGGCCACCGTAGTACTCACCGTGTTCATCGTCTCGCCATCGAGCTGACTGAATCCCCAGATGATAGCCGAGACAAGCAGACAGGCCCCGCCAAGAGTTCCGATGATGACGCGGTTAAAGAGGTTGATGCGTTGCCAAATCGAGGTGACGAGCACGCCCACGATGGTGGAGAAGAACGTGGCCAGGAGTATCGGTATGAAGACATCCGTAGGCTGTGCCGCCCCCTGCTGGGCACGGTAGACGAGGATGCTTACGGGGATAAGCGTCAGGCCGCTGGTGTTCAGCACGAGGAACATAATCATCGGATTGGTGGCCGTCTCCTTATCCTTATTCAGTTCCTGCAGCTGTTCCATAGCCTTCAGACCTAAGGGCGTGGCGGCATTGTCCAGCCCGAGCATGTTGGCGGCGATGTT
>Ga0310696_10002617_pt1 | contig 23559 bp, 17 predicted proteins | sample AusTroGonzalo_MG_4_FD_203885 | JGI IMG/M metagenome (GOLD analysis project Ga0310696, IMG submission 203885) | Bovine rumen microbial communities from tropical cattle in Woodstock, Queensland, Australia - Gonzalo_02 (v2) (version 2) | ecosystem: Host-associated > Mammals > Digestive system >...
TCTTTTACGAGGGGTTTTTAAAATGTAGATTTAACATTTTGCTTTACACTTATTTCCTTCAAAACTCCAATCTACTATCATACCATACTCAATAACAAATATTGTATTACAATAAAAATGATATGAATTTCCTTGAATAATAAAATTGTTTTCTTCTTTATATTTTAAATATTTTTTATTTTGTGTTTGATAGGTAGAATCTGGTATTCCCCATTTAGTTATTAAATTATCTTCTAAACTCCCAAGCCAAGTATTAAGAATTTCTTTATAACATTCTACACTGGGTTCAGATTCTTTTGTAGTTCCTATTGTAGTACAAGCAACAAAAATAGAAATTATTAACAAAATAAAAATTATTTTTCTCATTTTTTCTCCTAATGTTATTATCAATTTTTATAAAAACATTATATCATAAAAAACCCCGCTTCCCAAAAATAAGAAACGGGGTTTTTACTGCTCAAATTAAAGAGAATTATTTTTGATATTTGTTTCTCTTTGTATAATGAGTGTGGAGCAAGTGATGGGCCTTTTCGCTTAAAGGTGCGCCAAGATAATCTGCGTATAATTTCTTAATAGCAGGATTATTGTGGCTGCATCTGATTTCAGCGTGTTCATCTTCTTTATAAAGGCCTTTTGCTCTTAAAACTCTAAGTTCGTCGGTGACTCCATAAGGTTGACCGCCGCCGGCTACACAACCGCCTTGGCAGGCCATAACTTCCACAAAGTGATAAGGAAGTTCCTTACCTTGTTCTTTGGCCTTTTTAATCTTTTTAAGTAAGGCATCAACATTGCCAAGGCCGTGGGCAACGGCAACTCTGACTTCTGTTCCGTTAACATCAACTTTGGCTTCTTTAATACCTTTAAGACCGCGGACTTTCTTGAAATTAACATCTTTAAGTTCAGCACCTGTAACAAGGTTATAGGCAGTTCTTAAAGCGGCTTCCATAACACCGCCGGTTGCACCAAAGATTGTAGCAGCACCGGTATAGGCAGATAAAATATCGTCGCCTTTTCTGTCTTCAAGATTATTAAAGTCAATACCTGCTTGCTTAATCATTCTTGCAATTTCGCGGGTTGTTAAGACGAGGTCAACATCGGGGTAACCGCTTGCGGACATATCTTTATCTCTGCTGATTTCGTATTTCTTGGCTGTGCAAGGCATTACGGAAACAACAAAAATATCTTTGGGGTCAATATTGTGTTTTTCGGCATAGAAAGTTTTTGCTAAAACACCGACCATTTCGTGCGGAGATTTGGCTGAAGAAACGTGGTCAAGCATATCACCATGATTCTTTTCAACAAAATCAACCCAGGCAGGGCAGCAACTTGTAATTAAGGGCAAGACGCCGCCGCTGGTTAAGCGGTGCTTAAATTCACTTGCTTCTTCCAAAATGGTTAAATCTGCGCCGGTATTGGTATCAAAAACGGCTTTAAAACCAAGTTGGTATAAAGCGCTGGTTAATTTGCCTGTTAAATTCTTGCCAACGGGATAGCCAAAGGCTTCGCCGATTGCAACACGAACTGCCGGTGCAAATTGGACAACACAATATTTCTTTTCGTCAGAAAGAGCGTCCCAAACTTTTCTTGTTTCGTCTTGTTCAACAATAGCACCGACAGGGCAGTGTGCGGAGCATTGACCGCAGTTCACGCAAGGTGAATCTTTTAAATCAATATCGCCTGCTGCTGATAAGTAAGTCTTAATACCTCTTTTTAAGAAAGATAAAGCCCAAACATTTTGCACTTTTTGGCAAACTTGCACGCATCTGCCGCATTGGATACATTTTGAAGTGTCAATGCAGATACCTTTTGCGCTGTTATCTCTTTTGTGTTTGCGGCTGTTTAAGACATTAGGGAAATGATTTTCTCTAATACCGAATTCGGCTGCAAGTCTTTGGAGTTCGCAATTTTGGTTTCTTGCGCAGGTTAAGCAATCTTTAGGGTGATTGGACATAATAAGTTCAAGCACGCTTCTGCGGACTGCAACGATTTCCGGGTCGTGGGTAATAACTTCCATACCTTCGGTAATTTCGGTTGTGCAGGCGCGAAGAATTTTGTTTGAACCTTTAACTTTGACGATACAAAGACCGCAACCGCCGGTTGCTTCAAGGTCATCATGTTTGCAAAGCGTAGGGATTTTTACATTTGCTACGCGGGCTGCATCTAAAATGGAAGTTCCTTCTTTAACTTCAATATCTTTTCCGTTTATTTTTGCTTTAATCATAAAATTCTAACCTCTGATGATAGCTTTAAGTTTGCAAGTATTAAAGCATTGTCCGCATTTAATACATTTAGATTGGTCAATTTTGTGTTTTTGTCTGATTTCGCCACTAATTGCACCAATAGGGCAAGCCTTTTTGCACATACCGCAACCGACGCATTTATCGGTAATTTCAAATTTTGCCAAGTTTTTACATTTGCCGGTAGCGCAGCGTTTATCTTTAATATGTTCATCATATTCATGTCTGAAGAATTTTAAGGTGGAAAGAACCGGGTTAGGTGCTGTTTGACCTAAAGCACAAAGAGAGGCTCTCTTCATAGCGATTGCGATTTCTTCAATCTTTTTAATATCTTCTTCAGTTGCAGTTCCGTCGGTAATTTTGTTTAAATAACCGAGTAATTGATACCCGCCGATACGGCAAGGAGCACATTTACCGCAAGATTCATCAACGCAGAATTCAAGGTAGAATTTGGCAATATCTACCATACAATCTGTTTCGTCCATAACGATAAGACCGCCTGAACCCATAATAGAACCGATTTCCTGCAAAGATTCATAGGTAATAGGCATATGGAAGTGGTCGCCATCAATAACACCGCCGGAAGGTCCGCCGGTTTGGACTGCTTTAACTTTATCGCCGTGTAAAGGACCGCCGCCGATATCATAGACAACTTCTTTAACGGTAATACCTAAAGGTACTTCAATAAGACCGGTATTTTTAACTTTACCTGTCATAGCGAAAACTTTTGTTCCGGTTGATTTGCCAGAACCCATTGAAGCATACCAGGCACCGCCCTTTGTCATAATATAAGGAACGTTTGCTAAAGTTTCTACATTGTTAATAGAGGTAGGTTTGCCCCATAAACCTTTAACAGCCGGGAAAGGCGGTTTGGGTCTGGGTGTACCTCTGTTACCTTCAATAGAGGTGATAAGGGCGGTTTCTTCACCGCAGACAAATGCACCTGCACCGAAGCGGATTTCCAAATCATAATCAAAACCGCTGCCTAAAATGTTTTTACCTAAAAGGCCTTTTTTGTAGCAGGCATCAATTGCTTTTTGAACACGTTCAATTGCTAAAGGATATTCTGCGCGGATATAGAAGAAACCGCGTGTAGCACCGATAGCAAAACCTGCAATAATCATACCTTCTACTACTGAGTGCGGGTTACCTTCCAAAAGGGAGCGGTCCATATAAGCACCGGGGTCACCTTCGTCGCCGTTACAAATCATATATTTAACTTTGCTTTGCGGTTTTCTTGTTAAATCCCATTTAAGCCAAGTAGGGAAACCTGCACCGCCGCGACCGCGAAGACCGCTGGTTTTCATTTCATCAATAACAAATTGTTGGCCTTTTTCAAGTGCTTTTGCAAGACCTGCATAACCGCCGTGGGCGATATATTCGTTAATATCTTCGGGGTTAATTTTACCGCAATCTGCAAGTAATATGCGGTGTTGTTTTTGATAGAAAGGAATATCTTTTAAAGTTTTGCAATGTTTTTGGTCGGTAGGATTTACATATAAAAGGCGGTCAATAACTTCACCTTTAAGAACGGTTTTTTCTACAATTTCTTCAACATCAGAAACTTTAACTTTTGTATAGAAAATATCGCCGACGCTTACAAGAGGACCTTGTGCGCAGAAACCTTGGCAGCCGCTTTTTGAAATATAAGTTGAATGTTCGCGGCAACCGCTGGTAATTTCTATGGTATAAGGAAGACCTCTCTTTTTATATTCTTTTTGGAAGGCTTCATAAACCTGTTGAGAACCGCCTGCAATACAACCGGTTCCGCCGCAGACAACGATGCGTTTATCAATATTGGCATATTGTTTGTTAAAATTTTCTTTTATATCGTTAATCAATTTTGCCATAAAATTTACTCTCCCTTAGTAGCCTCATCTAAAATGGTTTTAATATCGCCGGCTTTAAGTTGTCCGTGAATTTTGCCGTTTACGGAAATAACCGGAGCAAGCCCGCAACAACCGATACATCTTAAACCCATAACGGAAAATTTGCCGTCTTCGGAAGTTTGCCCGTCTTTTAAGCCGGTATATTTTTCAATTGCTTTTAAAAGTTCGGGGGCGCCTTTAAGATAACAAGCCGTACCGATACAAACATTTATTTGATATTTTGCCGGTTTTGTTAACTTAAAGAAACTATAAAAGGTTAAAACCTCATAGATCTTTGCTAAGGCAATACCTGTTTCTTTTGATATTTCCATAGCAGCCCAGCGCGGTACATAACCAAGCCGGCCTTGCACAGAATGCAGCATCATAACAAGGCTGCCTTCTACTTTTTTCCATTTTTTAATAATATCGCTGATGTCTTCACGCGTATTTGTTTCTTGAGACATTAAAATGCCCTCCATTTATTTTTATAAAATAAAATCTTTTTTACTTCCTTATTTTAATTGTTGTTCAATTGAAACAGGGAAGGGTAATTGTCCTATAACGGTATCAAAATAAATATAACCCACGACTTTATACTTAATTGAAATACTATTTGTGGCAACTAAGCCGGCAATATTTTTGCCGAGTTTATCAAAAGGCACAACAACCTGCGCCTTGCCGACTTGGCTTTGCATAGGTTCAACTTGCATAGAACCAAAAGCAATATCAGCCATATCTAGATCGTTTATATAAAGTTTACCGGAAAAACGATTAACTTTTGCCGGAGATGTTTTGCTGTTATTGGTAACCAAAACACCCACAGATAAAGTTAAATTTGTTAAACTTACATCTTCGGTTGAAACACCGGCAAGAGAATATTTGCAGTTTACCATTTGTTCCTGCATATTTTTAACCGTAGTGCAGGAAGAAAGAACGATACTTGCGAAAAATACAACAAAAAAAAGTCTAAATTTGTTCATATATATATTATAATATATTTATATCGTTTTTAGGGAGGGTATATGAAAAACTTTAAGGAAGAACTTTTAAATTCTTTAACCAAATATGTTCAAATTGAATCAGGAAGCGAGTTTAATAAAGATACTTGCCCAAGTACGCCGGGCCAACTTGAACTTGCAAAAGTTTTACAGGAAGATTTAAAAAATATAGGTATTAAGCAAGTTTCCATTGATAAAAACGGCTATTTATTTGCAACTATCCCCGCCAATATTGATAAAAAAGTACCGATTATAGGCTTTTTGGCACATATGGATACTTTCCCCGGGTTTACAATCGGGCGTAAAGTTGTGCCGCAAGTTCATAAAAATTATCAAGGCGGCGATATTATAGTAAGTAAAGAACATAATGTAATAATAAGCCCTAAAACTTGCGAAAGTTTAAAAAGCGTAATAGGCCATGATATTGTAACTTCAAGCGGAGATACTTTGCTTGGCACCGATGATAAAGGCGGCATAGTTATAATTATGGCTATGGCAAAATATTTAATGGAACACCCCGAAATTAAACATGGCGAAATAAAAATTGCCTTTACCCCCGATGAAGAAATCGGTAAAGGGGCTGATAAATTTGATGTTAAAGCCTTTGGGGCTGATTTTGCTTATACTCTTGACGGACAATGCGGCGAAGGTATTGTTTATGAAAATTTTAATGCCGCCGGTATCACTATTGATATTACAGGTGTTCTTGCTCATACCGGTTATGCAAAAGGCATTATGCAAAATCCTATTAGAATTGCCGCAGATATTGTTGCTGCTTGGCCAAAAGAAATGCTGCCCGAAACAACTTCAGATTATGAAGGTTTTGTTTGCTTTAATGATTTAAAAGCCGATTTTGAAAAAGCAATTTTAAAGGCTGCCGTTCGTGATTTTACAAAAAAAGGCCTTGAAGATAAAATTGAACTTGTTAAAAAAATTGTTACTAAAGTCCAAAAAGATTATCCGACAGCCACTATAAAAGTTGAAGTAAAATATCAATATCAAAATATGGCTGAAGTTATTGAAAAAAATCCCAAAGTGGTGGAACTTGCAAGAAAGGCTTTTGAAGAAAACGGCCTTGCTCCTGCAGGCAAACCTATTCGCGGAGGAACAGATGGGGCAAGACTTTCTTTTATGGGGCTTGCTACACCTAATATTGATGCAGGTTACAGCACTCCGCACGGGCCTTTTGAATGGGCTAGTTTGGATTTAATGAATAAAATAGTCCACGCTTTAATTTCAATCGTGCAAAACAATATTAAGTAGAAACAAATAAAACATGAAAAAACCCGTTAGTAAAAATTGTTACTGACGGGTTTTTATATATGTTTATAAAAATAAACCCCCGGCCTAACCGAGGGTTTATTTAACTATCATTTTAAACAAAGAAAGTCTTTATTGTTCTATCTCAAAACCTTCTGCCTCTGGAGCAGCGGTATCGTCCTGATAGGCTTTAACTAAAAGATTGTTCGCTTCAGAATTGGTGGCATCCATACTCTGAGTAACAGTATTATAACTAAAGCGGTAATTTACAGGGCTATAACCTTCCGGATTAGGCGGCAAGGAAATATTGATAGCATAAATAGACTGGTCAGTAGGTGAAGATGATGCTTCCCATAATAATTGGTCAAAATCATTTGGATGAAGCAATTTGATTTTTTCCAATAAAGTTTTGCCTTCGGGAAGTTTATAATCTTTAACCTCTTGTAAGATATTGTTAATACGAAGTTTTTGTGCTTCCTTAAAGTCTTGCAAACTAAGTTCTTCCAAGGAAACAACTTTTTCTTCTTTCTGTTCTTTATCTCCTTTCAACTTAGCAGTTAACTTATTTAAAGTTAAGTGGAAAGGACTAAAGTCTTTATTTACGATCTTAACTTCTGCGCCAATACCCAAAATGACAACTAACAACACAAAGAAGGCTACAATTAAACCTATGAATTTAAATATATTTAGGTAGGCGTTACGTTTTTCAACTTTAGCCATGGCTTCTTCTGCCATATTAAAGTCTTTCATAAAATTATTAGAGAAAGAACTTATAGGTTGGCCTTCAACCATAGGAACCGTTTTTATTGCCGCAGGTTTTATGCGTCTGACATTTTGAAGAGAAACTTGATGTTGTCCTTTATCAGATCTAATATCTAAGATTTCTGTTTTAGCGGCGGCAGGATCTTCATTTAAAGAACCGACCTGTCCGACAAGTTGCGAACGTCCTGTTTCCTCTGGCGGAATATAATCGGAAATAAAAGCCGTAGGCTGATCTAAAAAGACGGTTTCTATATCAGAAGAAAAAGTCGTTAAGAAATTATCTTTTTCCGGAGAAAGCGCCTCTTGCTGAGGATTAGGGTTAGGCATATTAGCCTGTGCAGAACTTGGCTGCGTTGCCCCAGGTGTAGAAACAACTTGAGGTATAATTTTTTCTTCTTGTTTAGGAAGAGGACCTGTAAGTTCTTCAAGAGTTGTCGGTTGTTTCAAGTCTTCTTTCGGAGTAGAAATTTCTAAAATATTATCTTGTGCAGGCACAAGATTTTCAACTTGTTCTTGAGGTTGAACTTGATTTTGTACCTTAGGTTGAGTTTCCTGTATAAGATTTTCTCTTTGAAGAGGTTCACCAGAAAAGGCTTTTTGAATTTCCTGTTCTTCTAAGGCTTCTTCTCTTTTTTCTTCTTCTTTTTCTTTAGCAAATTCCTGCAAAACATCTGTTATTATAACATCGGAAGAATTAGGTTTTACTTCTGCAGCAATAGGTGCTTGGTTTGCAGCCTGGGGTTGATTAGGTTCTGTTTTTTGCGAAGCAATATTTTGAACAGGTTCTTGAACAGGTGCGGCTGTTTGTTGAGGTTGCACTTGTTGCGGAACAGGCTGTTCTTGTTTAGGTTGTGCCTGTTGTTGAGGTGCAGGCTGTTCCTGTTTAGGTTCTTCCTTTTTAGGCTCTTCTTTTTTTTCTTGAACAGGTGCCGCTTGTGTTTCTTTTTTTAATTTTCCGTCAAAATATTCTTCCGTTTTATCGGAAAGATCAATATTTTTATTTTTCGCTATATCTATTGCTTGTAAAGTTTTTTCTTCCGGTTTTACGGTTTCTTTATTTATTAAAGTTTTTATAGCGGTTTTTAAAACTTCTTCTTCATTTCCCATACTGGAAGAAAATTGATTATCTGCATTTAATTCTTCCACTTCTTCCAAAGATAAAATTTCCGTTGCCGGTTCTGTATAAAAGTCATTATTATTCTCACCTAAAGAAATTTGCTCTCTTTCTGTGATATTTTCTGTTGTGGCGGCAACATTTGTGCGGGTAATATCGGCCATTTTATAAGGAGTCTGTCCGCCGATAGATATTTCATTGTTATCGCTGGAAGAAGCAAAAATATTACTTGATAAAATTGTTACTTTATCTTCTTGTTTTGGGGATTCTTCCTTAATAGATTGTGATACCGCTTGCGGGGCCGGAGGCGGAGGAGGCGGCGGAACAGGCGCTCTAAAGGCGGCTATCAATGTTTTTGCAGGTACCCATTCTTGCGCTTCGCCTGCGGGCGGTGTTTCCTTACAAATTAAAGTATTTGCATTAAAACCTTGTATCGAAGACAATTCCCCTTCTTCAAAAGGTCTTTCTATAACTTTGTCATTTATATAAACCCAGTATCTCATATTTTTTCCTTTAAAAAATTTTTCCCATACACAAATAGTCTAGCAAATTATTACTAAAAAATCTTTATTTTTAAGAGAATTTATTTATTACCCTTAAAGCAGCATCTTTGTGGGAAGATGTTTGGGCATAAAAATCTCTGTAAGAATTAAGCACTTCAAAATTGCTGATATTTTGCTTATTAAGTTCTTTTAAAATATTTTCAACGCTTGTTTCCGGTGCGCCTTCTTGTAATAATTTTAGAGATGCAAGACCCCATTCCTCACTTATAGTGCCGTTTAATTGGGAAATTAAAACACTTAAGGCAAAACAATATTTTGAACTATCTTTTTGCCAAAAATCATATTGGCTTAAGGTGTTATGGAAAAAGTTTAGAACTTCTTCTTTTGATTTTGTTCCCAAATAAGAGTTTAGGGCTTCCTGTTCAAAAGCATTGGAGAAATGTTCTTTTCTTTTATCAAGTAAAAATTCTGCTTGGGCAGAAGCCTCTTTAAAAGTAATTTTTCCGAGTAAAACTTTTAGGCCTATATCGGCATTTTCTTTGCAAGCACCGCCGGCTAAACGGGCTGTAATATTTTGTAAGAGCAAAGATAAATCCTGTGTAGATATTTTGCCGTAAAAGCGCTGAGTAAGTTCGCGTGCAAACGGGGCAAAAACTTTACTTGCGCAAAGTGAACGTAAAAATAAGATTTTCCCCTTATTAAAAGAAGCAATGGCTTCTGCCTGGTTTAAATTTTCCTGAGTTGCTTCAAGCATAACTTTTATGGCAAGGGCCAAGTTTTCAAGCGGAGAATAAACATAATCAAACTTCTTTAATAATGTCTGCAAGGTTAGAGAAATTTCTTCCGGCTTTTTTACAGGGCTGTATTTAAGATATAAACTTTGCAAATCGGAAGGCAAGATAGGTAAATTTAAAACAGAAGCAAGGTTTGCAATTTCCAGTGCTTCTTTAGAAGTAATATTACCTTTAAAAGTTCTTAAACAAAGTTCCGCATTTAAAGTTTTGTTGTTATAGATATTTTGTAAATTATTAAAAAGTTTTTCCCATTCCGTTTTTAAACTAAGAGAAGTTTGATTGAAAAATAAATCAGATAAATCCAAATAAGCGGATTTATCAATATATTTTTCTTTAAGCAAATTGTTTAGGAAAAGTTTTTCTTCTTCTAAAGTTAGGAGATAATTTTCTTCTTCTTTTTGGGCATTATCAAGCAAAGTATCTATTATATTTGATAAGGCAGAAGAATCTTTTTTTAGTTCCAAATCGGGATTTAATTTATCGCAGGCTTCAATAAATAAAGGTTTAGATAAAGGCGAGCCGTAAACTTTAAATAATAGTTTAGCGTAACTTTCATCTAAAACAAGTTCTTGGCAAATTTCGCCTAGAAATTGGCGCGATTTAAGAACCTCTATTTTATGCTTTGCGCCTTCTACGGAAGTAAAGCCGAGTAAAACATCGGCCAAAAGATTATCTGCTTCCAAACTTTCACTAAGGGAAAGTTTGCTCTTTAAAGAAGCAATTTCATCTTTTAGATGGTCAATATTATGCCTTTTTAAAGCAAGCCACTTAATTGCAGCGGGCGTTGCTTTCGGCAATAATACGGAAAGGGTTTCTTCTTTAGTTTTCTCCATAAGATAAGTTTAGCAAAATTTTTTAATAAAATTTATATTTTTTTCTAAATCTTTATTAAAAACCTCATCTTTTATATAGATTTGGTTTGCTTTTATATTTTCTGTTGCGCAAAATAAAGCCGTTTTTAAAAGTTGTTTTGCGCAGTTTACATCGGATATGATACCCTTGGAAATTTTGTTTTCTACCAATTCAAGTTGTTTAATTACTTCAATAGTATCCTGTGCACATTTTACAGGAACAAGGGCTGCCTGTTTTAAACTTTCCTGCAAGGAAACGGCCCTTTCTTTGCTCGTTTTGGGCAATTTGCGCGCACTTACGACTTTTTCATAGGCTTTGGCATCTTCTTGCGCACAGATAACCAAATTCTCTTTTAAATTATAAAGATTATCTAAAGCCTCTTTTAAAGGCTTTTTTTCCTCTTGCGACAAATTAGGATTTTTTAAAGTTATTGAAAGGGCCATCATACTTAAAGCACAGGCACTGGCTGCACAAAAAGCCCCTGCAGCACCGCCGCCCGGGGCAGGGTTATCAGAAGCCAAAGCATCAATAAAGGCTTGCGCGCCTTGTTGCCAATTTACATTTACCATAAAGTTCCGCTCTCCAAATCTTCATATTTTTTTATTCTGAATTTTTTAAGGCTTTCTTCGTCAATGCCTGTTCTGCTGAAAAAAACGTGTTCTATTGCACTTGCAGGCATAATATAAGAACCTTTTTTAACGCCTTTTGGATCCGGCGTTAAGCCAAGCCACATAAACCAAAGTTTAATATCGGTAAAATCTTTTGCTTCAAGTTCGGCTGCGGCGCGAAGTAATTTTTCTTTATCAGCCAAAGAAGATTCCAAAACAACTGCGCTGTGGTAGCCATTTGCTTTTGCAGCCATAATATCGTGATGGGTATCGCCGATAATAAAAACATCTTCGGGCTTAAAATTATATTTGTATTTTTTTGAAGCCTTTTTAACTGCAACAGCAAGCATTTTTGCTCTGTCTTCGCTATCCCAACCAAAACCGCCGATAGCAAAATATTTATTAAAACCTGCCGGTTCAAGTTTAATGCGGGCGGCGCCTTCGGTATTGCCGGTTGCAAGGCCTAAAACAACACCTTTTTGTTTAGAAAGTTCTTTTAAAAAATTTTCTATACCGCTTAAGGTTCTGTATTTTTTATTTTTAATTTGGTGTTGTATTTCACCCGGTAAAGCGGCAAGATAATCTTTTAAAATTTCGTTAATAACTTTAGTTGTTGGTTTTTTATTAAAAACACTTTTATAAATCAAATCAAAATTATGCTTATCGGTTTGGCCGACAATTTCTTTTACATCATAATTTGGTTGTTTGCCGTATTTTTTATAAATAACTTCGTTTATGGTTTTTACACCGCTTGCCCCCGTATTTAAAAGGGTTCCGTCAATATCAAATAATACAAGTTTCATTTTATTTTTTACCTCTTATAACTCTTGTTAGTAAATATGCTCCGTTGAAAGCAAGAATAAGACCTGCAATCTTGTAGCAGGAAATTTGATCCATCCCTAAAACAACGGAAATTATAAAAGTAAAAACAGGATAAGATAACATAACTGCCGTTGCTTTTGAAAGGTCCATATTTCTAATTGCTTTATACCAAAATATATTACCGAAAGTATTAAAAATAGCACCCATATAAACTATTACAATTAAACTTTTTAAAACAGGTTTTACGACTACCGGCATACCCATAAATGTAAGCAAATAGGTAAGCGGAATCAAAAAAATTGCGCCGTAAAAAGCCCTGCCTGCGGCAATAAACTCAGGTGATAATTCTTTTGGCATTTTTTTGGCAAAAATATGCCCCACCTGATAAAGCCATACGCTGGATATAACAATAATATCCCCCTTCCATTGGGGCGTAAAGCGGTTCTGCATCAAAATAATTATCACGCCTGCTATCAGTAAAGCACTGCCTAAAAGTTGTTTTTTATTAGGTCTTTCACCTAGGAAAAACCAAGTTAAAATTAAGGAATATAAAAGTTCCGTTTGATTTAAAATAGCGGCATTTGACGGCGTTGTATAGAGTAAAGCAATAAACATACATAAAAAGGGTAAAGCCGTATTAAATAAGCCAACAGCCATTAAATATTTTGCTTTTTCAGGATTAAAAATTTCCTTTAATTGATTTGTTTTAATCAGCCAAGGCAGACATATAAGAAAACAAAGCAAAGCACCCAAAAATAGTAAAATGCCCGGAGAAACAAAACCAACAGCCTTTTTGCCGCATATCGGATAAAAAGCCGTAATAAATAAAGAAACCCACAAGGCCTGAACCGGTGATAAATATTTCGTCATAAATATATTATACCAATTATAGAGCAAGGCTGTTTTTTAATACTTTTTAATCCGGAACGGTATTTTCAAAAGCAAGAATAATTTCGGCTATTTCGGCCGCAGTTTTTGATTTTAAAATTCTATCCGTAACAACTTTGTTTTGGGATATAGCAGCAAGTTCTGCCAAGATTTTAAGTTGGGCGGCAGGCTCTTTAAACGGCGTTAAAATAAGGAATATCAAATGAACGGGACTTTGCTCTTTATCAAAGATAATACCTTTTTTACTAACGCCGATTGCTACCATCGCTTTAGAAAGACTTGCAATTCTTGCATGAGGAAAGGCCACCCCTTTTGCCAAAGCGCAGGACATAAGTTTTTCCCTTTGTTTGATAAACTCGCTTGCCTGTATTTTGGAAAATACGGGATGTTCTTTATAAATGGAATCTAAAATTTCGTCAAAGCAGGCAAATTTCTCCGTAGATTTTAAATTTGGGATAGAAGCATTTGCAACTAAAAAATTACTTAAAAGGAAAACGGGCTGCTTTTCATATTCATCGCGGATTTCGCCGACGAGTTCTTCCAAAACATCTTCCAGGGAAACAAGTCCGCAAACTTGGTCTTTTGCATTACGCACAAAAGCCAGGTGGCGGCGTGTTTTTTGAAATTCCCTTAAAGCACTTTCAACTGAAGTATTTTCATCAAGATTTAAAATGGGATAAGTATATTTTTCTTCAATAGGAGCTTCGCGCTTTATAATAGATTCAAGCGACATTTCTTTTACGGAAACATATTCCGTTGCATCATCAATAGTGTTTTCGTATAAAGGATATCTTGAAAATTTGCGGGAGTTGATTATGGCAAAATTTTCCTGCCAGGTATTACCTTTTTTTAAGGCGGAAATTTTTGATTTCGGCGTCATAATTTCTTTTAATTTTACTTGTTCAAAATCAAAAAGATTTTCAAACATCATAAGGCGTCTTAAGGAAAGTTTTCCCCCTTCTTGCGAAGAAGAAAACATCATTCTTAATTCTTCTTGGGAAATAGGCGTTTCTTTTGCGTGTGGGTCAATACCCAAAACAGATAAAGTTTTATATGCGACATAAACAAGAAATTTTCTGAATAAACGCGTTACCACATAAAAATAATGTAAAGGAATAATTATATAAGAAAGCGTTTTTTCAGGATATTTTATAGAAAGAAGTTTTGGCACTTGTTCGCCAAAAACCACGTGCATAGAAGTTATTAAAAGGAAAGATAAAACAAAGGAAATCGTGTATAAAAGCGCAGTAGGCAAAAAGGGCATAAGCCAAGGCATAAACCAACTTAAAAGTTTGCCTACGCTTGGTTCGCCGACCCAACCCAAAGCAAGACTTGTCATTGTTATTGCAATTTGGATAGATGATAAATAATCGTCAATCTTTTCATGTGCCTGAAGCATTAGTTTTTCTTTATAACCGCCTTTTTTGGCAAGTTCCTGCAAGCGGGTTCTGCGCACTTTGACAAGGGCAAATTCCCCAAGCACAAAAAAACCATTCAATAAAATAATTAAACCGGCAAGTAAAATATATATTAAAGTTATCATCATATAATTATGCTTTTGTTTCCTCTATGCGAATATCATTAGGAATAATCAAAGTTTTTTCCTGCGGGGTTTTACCGGGCAGTTTTTTAACTATATTAAAGAGCAAAATCCCGCTTGGATTATCATCATATATTTTTTTGTTTGCATTTTCAATTTTCCAAGGGGCGCCTTCATAGTAGCCGTCAGGAATATGGGAAATAGCCGCAACTCTGTAAATTTTTGAAGGGTCAATTTCCTTTCCGTCAATAATAAAAGATTCTATTTTAAAGATATCGTTTTTCCTGCTGAATTTTATTTTGACATTTTTTGAATAAGAAAACATGGAATAAGTTCCGTGTTCTTTATCATATTTTAAAGAATCTTTTGCCGCCTGTAAGATTTTTTCTCCGCTAATATCAATTGTGCTGACATATTCCGTATAAGGCAAAAGTTCGGCAATATCACGGCCGGTTAAAGTGCCTTCATTTAAATCTCTTCTTACTCCGGGAAGTTGGAACATAGCGAAATCAACTTTTTCTCCTTTTGTATAAGACAGCATTTCATCGGCAATCATTTTGGCAAGAGGGCAACTTCTGTCGGGGCTTTCTTTTGCGGGATATTTGGGTATAAAAGCACCTACTTTTGCAAAAACTTCGGTCAAAGATTTATCTTCTATTTTATTTAGATATTTTTTAACTTTTTCATTTTCGGGATAGGTCTTTGCATCAAGTTTGATATAGGTTGTTTTTAAATCTTTTAATTTGCCGTTTTCATCATCAAAATCAAGAAGTACTCTTGTTGTTCCTTCAAGCATAGAGCCGCTTTCAACAAATAAAATATTTTCTTCTAAAGGGGTAGAAGTTTTTAAAAGATGGGCATGACCGCCGAAAACAATAGAAAGATTTTTACGTGTCAGCGGAGCATTTTTTATAATATCAAGCAAAACAGAAGGCTTTCTTGCATCAGCAACAGAATCATGGGCTAAAATAATAATTGTCTGCGCACCCTGCTGCAAAATTTCTTGAGTAATTTTATCTAAATCCTGCCCTGTAAAATCGGTAGTTTTAATATCCGGCACAGCACCAGGTCCTGTCATGGCAAAACCGATAATACCGATTTTTACGCCGTCAACATTAAATACCTTGTAAGGTTTAAATTTTACGCCTTTTGCCTGCAAATTCGCGGCTAAAACATTACCTTTAAACTTATTTAACATTTTGGCAAGTTTTTTTGCCCCGAAATCACTATCGTGATTACCTATGGTTATTGCACTATATCCCTGATGTTTGGCATTTTTTTTATTTTTACCTGCTCTGTTTAATAAGTTTATAGAATATCTGCCGTTAGAAAAATTGGCTTCTTTATTGCCGGAACTGAAATCGCCGGAATCAATTAAAATAAAAGGTGTATTTTCTTGCTGGAGAAGAGTTTCCAAAGAGGCAAAACCTCCGATTTTATTTTTTTGCTTATCATCATGGGAAAAGTAATACCCATGAATATCGCTTGTATGATAGAGAGCAATTTCTTTGGCATTTAAACCAATAACAGCAAGAAGAAAAAAAAGAACTAATATAATAGTTTTTTGTATTTTCATAATGTTATTATACTATATATCTAAAAAATTGTATATATAAAAAAGACCTTATAAAAAAAAGAATTTTACAAAGAAATAAAATTTATGATATAATATATACACAATTTAAGTAGTCGCGCGGGTGGCGGAATTGGTATACGCGTGCGTTTGAGGGGCGCATGCCTACGGCTTGGGGGTTCGAGTCCCCCCCCGCGCAAGAAATTTAAAACCAGACTTTTGTCTGGTTTTTTGATTTATAGCGGGGAACAAGCAAACTGCTTTGCTTGTGTGGGGACGAGAAAGCCGCAGTGTTATGCGAGTTTGAGCATAGCGAAAGGCGAGCATCACGAGGCGGGGTCGCGAGCGGCGAGGGTCAACGAGCCGACTTGTGACCGAGTCCTTTCTTATATATAAATCCCCGCGCAAGGAATTTAAAACCAGACTTTTGTCTGGTTTTTTGATTTTATGCGGGGAGCACACAAGAAAATAAAAAACTGCCACCTATATTTTTTAGGCAGCAGTTTTAAACTTTATCTATAAAAATTTAATTATTGCTGGAAGATAACAACTGAATTAAATACAAGAACAAGTTAACAATATCCAGATAAAGGCTGATTGCAAAATCCAGAGCAGTTTCCCAATTATTTGCATCGGCAATCATTTTTACTTTAGCAAGTTTATTAAAATCATATAGCAAATAGCCTGTAAAAATAATAACGCCGAAGGAAGCATAAATTTTGCCCAAAGTGCCTTTTATTTTAACAAAAAGGCCTATTATACCGACGATAATTAAACCGATAAGCCCTATAAATAAAAATTTACCAAGCCAAGCAAAATCAAGGCCGGAATACATAGCAATAAGGCCTGTTGCAAAAGTTGTAAGAGCGGTTATTCCAAGTGCTTTCTGCGCGACATCGCCGGCTACAAGAGTAATAAGTCCCAAAGTAAAACCGCTTGTAAAGGTAAATAAGCCCATAAAAATCATATTTACCGGCATTATTTTACTCGTAAACATCAATATAATAAAGAAAATAATATCAACAATAATAGCAATCCAATTATAAGTTTTAACTTTGCTGAATTGCTGATTTTCTATAAGTTTTTTAAATATGTTTTGTGCAAATAAACACCCCAAATAAGCACATACCAAAGATGCGCTTAAAAGAACAAAAGTTTTTGACATTAAAGTTTCAAACATTTTTACCTCCATTGACAAACTAACTAATATATACTAGCAATTAAAATAAAAAATTGCAAATAAAAAACTGCCCTAAAAATATCTTAGAGCAGTTTTTAAGAATTGGTTTATTTAGCAGATTTTAAGCAATTTTGCGGATTTTACTTATTAAGAACATTAGGTATAAAACACCAATAGTCATAACCGCAACGGAACCTGTTTGCGAGTGTAAAGTATCGCTCGCCCAGCCCATAAATATAGGAAATATCGTTCCGCCGATAAGCCCCATAATCATTAAGCCGGAAACTTCGTTTTTCTTTTTTGGCATATTAAGTAATGCCTGAGAGAAAATAATAGGGAAAATATTTGAGTTTCCAAGACCTATTAAAGCAATACATGTATAAATTGCCATTTTGGAAGAAAGAATAAATAAACCGCCCATTGCGCAAAGCATAAATGAAACACTTACGCCGAAAACGATTTTAGCAGGCAATTTAGCAAGTAAGAAAGAACCGCTGAAGCAACCTATCGTGCGGAAAATGAAATATACGCTTGTTGCATAAATAGCCTTATCCAAAGTCCAGCCGAGCCTGTCAATCAAAATTTGCGGTGCGGCGGTATTTGTACCTACATCAATGCCGACATGGCACATAATACCGATAAAGCAAAGTAAAATCGTGCTGTTGCCAAGTAAAGATAAACACTCTGTAAAAGTGGAAGGTTTACCTGTAATTTCTTCTTCTTTAATATCTTCTTTTGAAAGCATTATTAAGGCTAAAACGGCTTCTACGGCAAAGAAAATATACATAAAAGTCCAATTTTTGAACTTTACCACGCACCAGGCAGCCAAAATCGGAGCAATAAAAGAGGCTATTGCTTTAACGAACTGACCAAAAGTCATAAAACTGGCAAGTTTATCTCCTGTGACGATATTTGATACTAAAGGGTTTAAAGAAACCTGCATCAAAGCATTGCCGATACCAAGTAAAGCAAAAGCAATCATCATAGTAGCAAAAGAATAACTAATCAAAGGCAAAACTAAAGCCGCCAAGGTAACACCCAGACTGATAAGAACGGTTTTCTTTCTGCCGATTTTATTCATTAACATTCCTGTCGGAACGGAGCAAACTAAAAACCAAAAAAATACCATTGACGGACAAAGGTTTGCAATGGTATTTGATAAATTAAAACTATCTTTAACATAATTTGTTGCTGTGCCTACGCTATCCACAAAACCCATAGCAAAAAAGGCAAGCATTACAGGAATCAATTTAGCAATTAAAGAACCATTATTTTGTTTTGGCATATATCCTCCTATTTAACTAAAAGAGACGCTTCATATTGCGGCCAGGCACCTGTTTTGGTGCAGACAAAAGCAGAAATTTCCACTGCTTGTTTATGCGCTTCTTTTAGAGATTTACCGGCTAATATACTTTGCACAAAAGCGCCGGAAAAAGAATCCCCCGCGCCGACGGTATCTGCAACTTTTACTTTAGGAGTTTCAAGATAAGATTTTTCCGTCTGGGAATAAACCACGCTGTATTTATCGCCTGCGGTTAATATCAGATACTTTAAATTATAAGTATCCATAAAGTATTTGCAAATTTCTTCTTCCGTTCCTTTTAGGCCGAATAAATCTTTAATAGTTATCAATTCTTCATCATTTATCTTGAAAATATTTGCATACTTTAATAATTCTTCAATAAGTTCTTTTGAATAATAATGTTGGCGCAAGTTAATATCATAAAATCTTAAAGAATCTTTTTTGGCATAAGATAATAAACTTGTAATAGTTTTTCGGGAATTGATATTTCTAAGAGATAAAGTGCCATAGCAAATAGCATCTGCAGTTTTTACCAAATCAATTGCCTTTTGGGTTAAAGGAATATGGTCCCAGGCGACATTTTCAATAATTGTATAAGAAGGTATTCCGTTATTTAATTCGACATTAACTCTGCCTGTTGGATAACTGATAGAGTCAATATAATAAGCAATATGGTTTTTATCAAGTTCCTGCAAGATTTCTTTGCCTAAATCATCATTACCGACTGCACTGATTGCATAACCTTGTGCGCCTAATTGTGTTGCGTGATAAACAAAATTTATAGGGGCACCGCCTGCGCGTTTGCCTGTAGGGAAAATATCCCAAAGGAGTTCCCCGATACCAACTACTACCGGCTTTTTATTTTCCATAAACATATTCTCCTAATAAATAGTGTTACTGCTAGTTTCATTCTATAAGTTTTACCTTCTTATGTCAACTTCTTTTTTAGCAATAAAAAACCCCCTTAAGCAAATTGCTTTTGGGGGTTTTAAAAAGATTTTTTAAAGACTATTGTTGTTTAGCCTTAGAATCTCTATTTTCTTTCTTTACAACTGATAATACAAGCAAAACACCTACGATACAGGCTATAATGCAGGAGTTAAACACACCTGCCCAGCCCCAGTGATTTTTAATAAAGGAAGCACCGCTACCGGCTAAGAAACCACCGATATAAGCAAAGAGTCCGCAGAAACCGCAAGCCGCAGCAACGGATTCTTTTGTGGTTAAGAAAGAAATCTGCACATTTAACAAGTTTTGAGGTCCGTCAACAAAGAAGCCGATTGCTGCAATAAAGAAGCAGGTAAAGGCTATGTGGCTGGGACCGGCAAAAATGTAGAAGCCATAAGCAGATAATGCTAACAACACAAAGTAAATAATGTTAGCAGGAGAGCATTTTCCGCGGAAAACTTTATCCGTTAAGATACCGGCTGTAATACCGCCCAAAGCACCGACTAACGGGTTTAAAGTGAAAATAAGCGGAATACTGGCTTTTGAAAGTTCGCGTGAATCTAAGAAGATGGCTGCCCAAGAAAGCGTTACATAGCGGACATAATATACACATAAGAATGCGATGGATAAAATCCAAATATATTTATTGGTTAATACATATTTGCGAAGCAAAGTTAAATAACTATCGCCGTCGCTTTTTTCTTTAACAACCAATTGGCTGACTTTTTTGTATTCTTCCACCGGGGGTAAGCCGACAGATTCCGGAGTATCGGCACCGCTTGCTAAAATGAATATTGAAGTTCCAATACCCATAATACCTGATAATACGAACACAAATTGCCATTGTATCCACGGAACGGTATTTGTTAATTTCAAAATAACGGCTGCAATAATAGCGGCGATAGAAATACCTACCGTGTGTGCAGAAGCCCATAATGTCCACTTGCTAGCCCTTTCTTTAGGAGAGAACCAATAAGCAAAAATACGCGCTATCGGAGGAAAACCCATTGATTGGAAAGATTGGTTAAGTGTCCAGAACAAAACCAATAAGAAAAACGAATGTAAATAACCGAAAAAGAGGTTAATTACAGAAGATGCAAGTAAGCCAAAAGCCAAAAACACACGGATATTACTTTTATCTGCTAACATACCGCTTACGAACTTACCGACGCCGTAAGCAATAAGTGAAATAGAAACCATAAAACCGAATTGGTCATCTGTCATACCAACAGCAGGTTTAAAGACGTGAGCAATCGGGTTTAAGTTTTGGCGCGTAACGTAATACATAGCATAACCAATATACGCACTAATAAACAATTTTACTCTAAAATGTTTATATTTTTTATCAATTTCAACAGGATCGGTTATTTTGTCTTTAGCGGGAGGCAAAGGCTTAAACCAATCAAAAAACTTCTGTAACATATTTGTTCTCCTATTTTTTATAATTTGAAGTGTTCTTCACTTTTTATTATAACATATTTTATTATAGTTTTTACAAGACTAAAAAATAGTTTTTTTCTCGTCTTTAAAAAAGATAAAAATCCCCCCTGTTTTCACAAAAAAAACGGCTTGCATTTTGTGCAAGCCGTTTTGAGATAAACTTTCTTTTTTTATAAAGCGGGCGGAATCCATCCGTGATTAGGTCCTAAAACCTGTTCTGCCCGTTTTTGTAAGGCTGAAATTGCTTTTCTATACTTTTCAATATCGTTATAACGTTTTGCTAATTTATATGCCTGAGCAGTAAGTTCTTTATGATAGAGTTGGCGCAAAACATCAAAACTGATATCAGCCTCCATATTCTTATGGCTTATTGCAATTTGTGCTTCAATTGCTTTTAAAGATTCAGCGTTAAAGTGATAGTGGCTGGCCACTCTTTCTGCTGCTGTTTCAAAAGATATTGCTGTTGCTTCTAATCCTTGTTTTTCGGCAGCCTTCATTATGGCGTCAACTTCAGTCTTCATGAATCTATCATAATTTAATTCTTTAGCGCCTTGCGGAGCAGTAGATTCAATACCTTGTAATTTTGCAAAGAGGGCATCACGCACTGCATTGCGTGTAGTTTCCTTGTTAAAGGCTGTAATTTCTCTTTCAAGTCCGCGTAAAGTATGAGAATTATTTATAAACACTGCATTTGTAACGGCAGTTACTAACTCTTCGCGAGTTCTTGTAATATTATTTTTGGCATCTTCTGCCAAGATTTTATCCTTTTGACTTTGTATGGATATTGCATTAACAGGGCGTGTAATAGCGCGGCTTGTTTCTTTAGCAAAAGTACCAATATATTTGCCGTTTATAAGTGTTGCCACAAGCAAAGCAGCAAAAGGTATAGCCAAGGCATAAATATCAGGTTCGGCAAAGCCTTGTCCTGCAAGAGTATTAGCAAATGTTCCATATACAACCGTTAACGCACCGCTTAAACGGGCTAAAGTGTAAGCCATAGTTACAGATGCCTTTTCACCGGGGTATTTATCAACGGCTAAGGAGTTTTCATATCCTGCTAAGTTAGCAAAACCTAAGCCTGCCACACCCCACAGGGCCATACGAACACCAATCGGTAAACCTGGGATAAAGGCAAGCCCGGTAGTGATAGTGCTGATTAAGCCGGAAATACCGATAATACTTTGAGGTGACATGTTTCCTTTCTTTAAGAATTTAGATAAATAATTGCGGCCTAAATATACACCTATATATGCTGTAAAGAAGGTCAATATTTGTGCAACAGCCGTAGTATCTAAACGTGCAGTTAATTGTGCCGTAAGTCCCGGGAATATACCTGCAACGGCAGCAAATACTGTTGCTACACCTAAAGTAAAGCCATTATTCTTTAAGAAGTCTTTAACTCCTTTAACTATTTTTTCCTGTTTAGATAATTCTTTTTCCTTTTGTTGAGCAGGTTGGGCTTGTGTTTCTTGAGTATTTTCAGCAGTTGCTTTCGTTTCAGTTTCTTTCGTTTTTTGTCCCCAACCGGTCTTTTTAGAGACGAATTTTCCAATTTTTTCAACTAAAGTAGCACCGACATAACCCAATGTGCCAAGTACTGCTGCACCGACAAGAGGAGATTGCTGCCAAGCAGAAACTGTTGCTGCACCGGCTTCTGAAGCAATATATTTACCGATAATAGCACCAGGACCGGAGTTAAACATCATACCTGCAAAGTGATATAAGGCGACTAAAAGCATCATGCGCAATAAATACTGAGATAACGCCGCTTTTGTCTTTACTCCAAAGAAGTCTTTTAAAGAGTTAATCATACTCTTTGTTGCTTTCTTTTGTTGTTTTATATCTTGGTTTGTAAAGACTTGTTCATATTCTTCAGTATGAGATTTAAGGTCTTTTTCACCTGTAATTTCTTCAACACGTTCTTGATATCCGCCTGATAAAGCAAATTTAGTATTATGAATAAAGTTAGGGAGGAACTTCATAAGACGTTTACCTAAAGCAATTGCTTCACCTTTAAATCCGGCTTCAGTCGTTTTTACATTAGAGAAATTATATGTTTTAGATAACAACAAACTAGTCAAGGCAATAGCAGGTCCGACTGCTGCTAAACCATATAAGGCCATAAACGCTTTAATACCGGTCAAAGCAAATAATACAGAAACGGGGAAGAATAAATATCCCATCATCGTTCCGATTGAAGCCCCTGCATTTGCAAAACCTGCGCGGGCTGTTCCGGTATTAGCATCATTAGAATTTTCTTTAATGAACACACTATTAGAAGGTTTAACTGCACCATTTGTAAATATACCTAAGAATAGTGAACCTGTTGCTAAACCTGCTATCTTAGCGGGTAAAGTAGGTAACATAAGTGCCCAAGCGCAAAGTGCTAAGCCTACAACGGAACCGGCCAAACCAACAGCCAAAGTATTTTTAAGACCTAATGATTTTTGTAAACTTGTGAAAACAGCACTTGCGAAATTACCTAATTGAGATTGAGAAACGTTCTTCTGTAAATCTTTAGGATTGTTAATACCCAATGCTGTTGCCAAAGGCGCAACGGTTGCCTGCGGGATTCCGCCAAGACCTTCTGTTATACCGGCAAATTTAGTAGCAACTTCAAAAGCACGATCTGAATAAAGTGTTATAGTAAATGCCGATTGATCAGCATTAAAGGTACCTGCCTGTATATCACCCATTACACGATAGTAATCTCTTTCTATGCTGTTTTTTCCGCCCATAAAGAATGGCTCGTAAATACCGCGGCTGCTTTTTGGTTGTGCTATAACGAGTTCATAAGCACCATTGTTTGTTTTAACTATAGTGAAGGTTTCATTATCTGCGAGATTAAGTTTTTTCCATTGAGATAAAG
>Ga0310696_10002618_pt1 | contig 23554 bp, 20 predicted proteins | sample AusTroGonzalo_MG_4_FD_203885 | JGI IMG/M metagenome (GOLD analysis project Ga0310696, IMG submission 203885) | Bovine rumen microbial communities from tropical cattle in Woodstock, Queensland, Australia - Gonzalo_02 (v2) (version 2) | ecosystem: Host-associated > Mammals > Digestive system >...
CTGAAGGTTTCACTCTCTAAAATCAACTTCTTGTTGTCTGATTTTTTTACAGACAAATTCCCGAACTGTACCACAATTGGGATGAAATCTTCCACTTCAAATCCCAGCTCCTTTATGCTGGCACCGTGTTTTTCTACAATGTGTTTCAGTCCGATTAATTTTAATGATTGAAGATATTAATAATTCAAGGCTGCAAAAATACAAAATCCTTTTGAGAAAACTAATGATAAAATTAATTTAACTAACTAAAAATCAAATATATAAAAGTTTCATTTTTCAAAATTAAAGTTGCTGATTTTGATATAAAAGTTGCAAATTGTAAAAAATAGCGAGGGATAATTCGAGCTGCGAATCGGGTTGGACGGGTGGGTTTTTGGAAAGATTTGTCGGGGAGGGACTGTTAATTGCACTGCGTGCCTCTCGCCTCTCCGAGGCGATGAGGGAGAGTGCCGTCTGTGGCTGTGGAGTGAGCATGTCGGAGACATGCAACGCGCCGTCAGGCGCAATTAACACCATACCAGCAGCGAAGCCGCGCAGTGTGGTGACAGGATGAGCGACGGGATACAGAGGTAAGGTCCACTACCGATTACGGGATGTTCCCAGTATTTCATCACCTGTGCCATTGCCGTTGCCACGCAACCGGTTACCGTATAGTCGTCTTCTTCATAGTCGTACGGACATAAGAGGTTGTATGGCCAACCTTGATCCCAATTTGTAGTCAGTAACGGAGCCACACTTGTTGTGCTTTTCGCAGGGAGATTCTCTCCTGCAAGCAAGTGTCCCCATTCATTGCGGATTTCATCAGAGCATCTGGACGCATTTGCCGCTTGGATGGCTTGCTCATAGCCCATCAGCCAATCTTTGAGATTTGGCGGCATGTTCTGAACCTCAAATGAGTTCTCCATTGAATAGCCCAAAATAGGCGTTGCCTGATCATCGGCTGAAACAATGACAAACCCTACGGCATCCACTGCCGTCAGGATATAGAAATGCTGGAACAGCGAATCCGTTTGTTCCACTCTAAAGTCGGGAACTTCTTTCCGAACTCGCAAAGTTTTGCCGTTTTTGATTCCTACAACATTGTTCTGCCTCCAAAAGTTTGCTGCAACAATTTTTGCGGTAATTGTATCAATCGGATTTGAGAAAACCCAGTTGCAACAGATAATCAATGCTAGTAATAAAGTGATCTTTTTCATGATAATTTCTATTATTTATCTTCATCCACAGGAACTCTGACCTGACGCGAGGTAATATTCCTACGGACTTTGGGTACTTTTACATATTGGGGAACTATCCGTGTCCGAGGATAATCGACATCTTTATAGGTAATGGTTTCCACAAGAGCAACCGCTTGGACACACACATCAATGGCCCAATGTTCATGTTCTTTGTTATGCAAACAAATATAAAATGTTCCCTGTGTGTTATCATTGATAAATTTAGAATACGCTCCAGTTCCGTAACCTTTTGTTACGTAAGAAAAATATTGTCCATTTATAAAATTATTCACATCGGAACTGTTGTTTATTAAATACCAATAAACAATATCGGTACCTTCAGGAAGGGTTAGGTCAGCAACTGTCCCAAGCAGAAATTTCTTCAACATCGGGATGCCAGGAATCACAGAAGAGCCTCCTTTCAAAAGTTTTCCAATTACTTGAGATTTCTTGCTGGTTACTCCTATCCAATAAGCCCAACCATAAACTCGTTGTTCTGTGTTGCTAAACATTTGATTTTTAGGCAAATCTATTTTGATATATTTGCGAGGATTGTGGTGCTGTATATAACCTACAGAATGAACATGTTCATTGTTATTCACTAGTTCTACCTCTGACATCTCTCGTGATGCTACTTCTTTCAAAGTCTCCACATAATGTACAGTATCATGTCCGACAAGAGAATCTTCCGAATAGTGGGTGTATGTGGTGTCATACAGCGTTTTCCATTCCCATCCCGTATTGAAATTCAACGTTTCTTGTGATTTGGGGATACGCTTAATGTGAAGGGAACACATCTTGTTGCCTGATCCGTTGGTTATCCTGAACAAATAGACCTTTGTTGAGTAAACATTGAGTCGATAATCAGTCATTTTCGCTGTGAACTGGCTTGTTTTAATCTGGTTAGGCAGTTCCACAATTTCAAATTGCACTCCCTTTCCCTTGGCGAGTTCAAAATCCACTACCATCACATCTCCTTCAGCGAAACTGTAGTAAAATTCTTCTGCCGTTTTGCCATTCAATTTAAAAGACAAATCTGCTACTTGAACGGGTGTTTGCGCAAAGATAGCAGCCGCATTCAAAATCAAGAAAATGCAGAGGATATGGTGTTTATGTATCATTGTTTTTGGAAATAATGGTTACTTGTCAATCCACTCTCGCGGGCACCCACACGCAGCGAACCTTGTTCCTTTCTTTCACTTCTTCATCTGCGATTTTCCCGTTGGTGAACTTCAAATTATAATATCTGCCTGATCTTACGTTCATTTCCAAAGCCCAATAGTACTCACGAGAGAAATTGCCAAACAAGTCCTTATATTGATAGATTGTTTGTAATTCTCCAATTGTTGGAAGTCTCCATCCTTTTCCTCTGCAATTACACGCACTATTAGCAACATCCCATGACATACGAGAAGGCTCATCCATACCGCTCACATAGATGTCTCTGCCAGGAATCTTAATAGTGTTTGCAGGAGCATTGGGATCACGAGGATCCTCTTCCGTGGATTGGGCGAAACATGTTGGAATCCACGACATTGTTAACAAAGTCAGTAACACCAAAGAAAACTTCTTCATTCTTCTTAGCCGTTTATTCCCCTGTCGGCTCGTCAGGTTTCCGCGCTCCCCAGCACCTCAAGAGCATATTGCACAAAAGAAACGTGGTACTGATATACCACTTCTTTGAATGGAGGTCGTAGGAAAACCTTGTAACGCAGATGCAGCAACGAGTCCACGCTATACGCGCGAACCATTACGTCTCACTTGCGTTACAATATTGGAAATTTCCTACGTTTCCATTAGCAAGACGAGCATAACGCTTCGTTTATTCAATAAAAATCCGTCAACCGTCCGGCAAAAAGCGCCTTCGAATTGACGGGGCAAAGATACAAAAAAAAGTCGGATTAACGGTGCGGGATTCGCAGAGACGCAAAATTTTGCGTCTCTACACCCAAGTAGTAGCCAAGTAGTACCCAGGTAGTAGCCATACCCACCCAAGCCCTTTGAGCTTGGGTAGAGTATGCCTGCACTATGGGTAGGACTTGGGTAAGGCTTGGGAACGTGGGTGCTGGCAGGGCGCTGCGGCTTGGGGAACAGTTCCTGCCAAAACCAGTATCGAGATTTAACAATTCAACATCGAATTGTTAAATTTAAATTCGCATTGCTTTGAAAACCAGCAGGATAAAAAAATTTAAGAAGACTTGACAAACGCTTCGTTTTGTTGTATCTTTGCAGCATAGAATTCTTTGAACCTAAAAACGAAAATCAAACAGTATGGAACAGAATAAAGACACAAGACAAAACGGCGAAATCATACTCTACCAACCCGACAGCAGCATCCGGCTCGAGGTGCGGATGGAGGAGGACACGGTATGGCTCACGCAAGCGCAGATGAAAATGCTGTTTCAAACATCAAAGCAGAACATCAGCCTTCATATCGGAAACATTTTCAAAGAGGGAGAGTTAGACAAGGATTCAGTTGTCAAGGATTTCTTGACAACTGCAACGGATGGAAAAAAATACCGTATGAGTTATTACAATCTTGATGTGATTATCTCAGTTGGGTATCGCGTGAAAAGCATCCAAGGGACACGTTTCCGCCAGTGGGCAAATACGGTGTTGAAAGACTACCTCCTTCACGGTTACGCAGTCAACCAGCGGATCGAACGTTTGGAGCAGCGTGTCAGCAAAACGGAGGAACAAATCGGCCTCTTCGTGCGCACGGCCTTGCCGCCGGTTGAAGGTGTCTTCTATGACGGTCAGATCTTCGACGCCTACGCCTTCGCCTCCGACCTGATCCGCTCGGCAAGGAAACGCATCATCCTCATCGACAACTACATCGACGACTCCGCGTTGATGATGCTGGCGAAACGAGAGGAGGGAGTAACAGCGGAGATTGTCACGCGGCGCGTCACCGAGGCGCTGACCATTGACCTCGAACGCCACAACCGGCAGTACCCGCCCGTGGATGTTCGGGAGTGTGACCGCTACCACGACCGCTTCCTCATCATCGACGACACGGTGTATCACCTCGGCGCGTCGCTCAAGGACCTCGGGAAGAAGCTGTTCGCGTTCAGCAGGATGGAGGTAAGGGCGGAGGAGATAACGAAGGGCGTTTTTACCGAATAAAATCCATTCAACCTAAAAACGAAGATTATAACAGTATGGAACAGAATAAAGACATAAGACAAAACGGCGAAATCATCCTCTACCAGCCCGACAGCAGCATCCGGCTCGAGGTGCGGATGGAGGAGGACACGGTGTGGCTGAACCGCCAACAACTGGCTTTGCTATTCGATAGAGATATCAAAACCATAGGTAAGCATGTAAACAATGCGCTGAAAGAGGAATTGCGCGATTATCCAGTTGTCGCAAAATTTGCGACAACTGCCAGCGATGGCAAGACGTACCAGATGGATTACTACAACCTTGATATGATTTTGTCGGTCGGTTATCGTGTGAAATCCAAACGCGGTATCGATTTTAGGCGTTGGGCGACATCGGTGTTGAAGGAGTATCTGCTACGTGGAGGCCATATCAACCAACGGATCGAACGCTTGGAGCAGCGTGTCAGCAAAACGGAGGAACAAATCGGCCTTTTCGTGCGCACGGCTCTGCCGCCTGTGGAAGGCGTCTTCTACGATGGCCAAATCTTTGACGCCTTCGCCTCCGACCTGATCCGCTCGGCAAGGAAACGCATCATCCTCATCGACAACTACATCGACGACTCCGCGTTGATGATGCTGGCGAAACGGGAGGAGGGAGTAACAGCGGAGATTGTCACGCGGCGCGTCACCGAGGCGCTGACCCTTGACCTCGAACGCCACAACCGGCAGTACCCGCCCGTGGATGTTCGGGAGTGCGACCGCTATCACGACCGCTTCCTCATAATTGACGACACGGTGTACCATCTCGGTGCGTCGCTCAAAGACCTCGGGAAGAAGCTGTTTGCGTTCAGCAGGATGGAAGTGGGGGCGGAAGCGCTTTCTGTGTGATATAAATCTTTATTCGCCGCAAGGCGAACCCGGAGGAAAACCTCAAATTTTGTATCTTTGCCGTATTGTTCGCTCTGAGGCTCTGACGGATAAAATGCGGCAACAGACATAAATATAATGCGCTGAATCAACGTTTTAGAGTGGTAAAGCAGCTGGGTGTTAAAGTTATACACAAACCGAATGTTACTGTAGGACAGATAATAATAAGACAGAAGAATATTTTGGTGATATGATAAAAGAAGGAGATATGGTGATGGAATACAGCCTTGACGAAAAGTTCACCCCTCGCGACCTGACCCCGGAGGAAAAGACTTTCTTGAATGGGTTGGCCAACTATACCATGCCTTTGGGCAAATCGCTGTTTTTCCAGATCGCCGACCTTCAGCAGCACACCAAATTAGAGTTCAGTATGAATGGCGGTCGTTTTAAGCGTTCCGAATCCCCCGAACGTGATGAGCTCGAAAAGGAACATACCGAACTGGCAAAGATGCTGGAGGATTTTCGGGAAAAGTTATGGTACGAGAAATTGCCGGATGAAAATTGGGATCTGTACGAGATATGGGAAGAAGGGTGGATAAGACAGAACGAGAAACTGAAGGAAGCGATAGGCAAACCTGTGAAGAGTGTGAATTCGACACCTATGGGTTTGTATCACAATAGGGATAGCAAGTCCAAGGTGGTCCTTTTTGTGGACTCTATTGAGGAGCGAGCCAAGCACAATCCGTATGACACGATGCTCCTGATGGGGAAGGTTCTGCTCCATGAATATTTCCATTCCTTCCATTTCCATGCGGGGACCGGCGCGGGTGATCCACCGAGATGTATTGAAGAGTCGATGGCCGATTACGGCAGTTTGGTGTTATTGGACAGCGTGGCATCATCGGGGTTGCCTATCGCCAAAGACGCAGAGAAAGCGCTGGAATATGCATTGGGTTATGTCAAGCGCAAACAACAGCGTACGATGGATACCGCTGGCTATGGATTCGGTGCCTGCCTTTACGAAAACCACAAGGAAGAGGCCTCCAATCTGATAGCTTTGTACGCCAATGTGTCTTGTTTGATGGAAAATGGTTGCAATATCTGAATTCTGCTAATGGCAGACATTTTAATGGAGGCAAAAAATTGTATCTTTGCCGATACAAATCAAAAGCAAAGGTCTGTGGACGATAATAATAACATTAAAACCTCGCGATGAATAGGGAATCGCATAGTAGTTATGAAAATAAACGAAGATTTTACGGTAACAGTAGAGCAGCTTGTTTGGGATTTGAGTTCAATTGCTTCTGCAAATCCAAATACTACTTTGAGTTTTAATCATCAAGGAACCACTTTGTATATTGATGATTACGTCAAATCAATGCCAGAATATAATACAGTCATACTAAGTTCTTCGCCCAAGAGGATGTTTGCAATTTCTGTCAAAGAACTTTTGGATAAACTAAGAGAGAAAGAAGAAACTGCAAAAGTCCTTTTGCAGGGCAACTGGATGTTGTATGACTTGAAGAAATCAGAGGGTGAGACTATCTTTCATTATAGTGACGCGGGAGGTGTTGTTTTTGAGTGCGAGGATTGCGACGTAAGACTTCTTACTGCTCAACAGTTGATTAACGACTTGAAATTCTTCTCGGATCAAGACCCTGACAAAAAAGTTGCATATTTGCATTTTGATAATGATATGCAAGAGAAGTTGCATTATTTAGGCGGAGTGAGTTATGTTGCAGAATACGGCATTCATGTGATGAAAGAGTCAGATGCAACTCATTGCGCTACCGTGTCTTCTCTCATGAGGGATCTTTCCGCCAATCCCGAATATGCTCAAAAGGGTGTTGTTGTATATCACAATAAGGAATGCTACAAAACTATAAAATTTGATTCTGCTGGTATATTCTTTGAAGGTAAAGATGGTGATGACGATATTGTAAATTTCCGAATTGGGAGAGCTGTGCGTAAAGATAAAGAACGTTATTGTTCGGAAGTTCCGATAGAATATGAATTGCAAAAGTGGTGTCATCGTGCCTCACACCACAAGTTTGTGGATTTAGGTCTTTCGGTCAATTGGGCGACCCACAATATAGGGGCAAAAACGCCTGATGAAGACGGTTTTTTCTTCTCATGGGGTGAGGTGTGGCCTAAAAGTCAGGACTACACAGAAGAAAATTACAAGTTTTACCATAACGATCATTACACCAAGTATTGTTCTGGGAAATATACGCTGGATCCTTGCGACGATGTGGCGCATGTTCATTGGGGTGAAGGTTGGAGATTGCCGACCAAAAAGGAGTTTAAAGAGTTGATCCAAAAATGCGAGTGGGAGTGGACTAGTAAGAATAGTCGCAATGGTTACAAAGTGACGGGGCCAAATGGGAATAGTATTTTCCTTCCTGCTGCTGGTTTCTATTTTGATGAGTTCTCATCTTATAACGATTATCGTGAAGTAGAAGCAAGCTATTGGTCGGGATTTGGCGAAGATGAGTTTGTATATGTTTTACATTTCAGATCTGGTTTAAAGCGTGTGGAAAATGATCCCAGATACTTTGGAATTCCTGTCCGTGCTGTCTGTTCAAGGATTTCCAAATAGAGCATTGACATTCTTTGGCATTTAAAGATCTATACGATAAGGCTATAGCATATTGGAGGTCAAGCAGAATGGCGAAGAGTTTTCGATAGACGTGTTTGAGAACAGGCAATAGTATTAATATTTATGATGGCGGATTTCTATCGGTTGATTTAGAACATACCCATCAATGTCAATTATATACGTTATTAATAATCAAAAAATTACAAAAAATTATGATTACAACAAATCCAGAATTCAACAAACCGCATGAATGCGTGTGTGTAAAATGTGGGAAAAAATTTATCAAAAGCCCATGGTCAGGTGCTTATAGCACATACAAGAGCAAATCATATAGATATTATACTCCCAACCCAATGGAGCCGGATTATCCTGATTCTGTGCCCCGCTTGGTGGTGTTGTGCGATTCTTGCGCTGACGAAGAACTAAAAGCTGGAAATGTCAGTATGATAATGCATTAAAAGGACAGATGATACTTTCCATAATGCTGATAAATAATGTTATAATATGCAAACATTCTATCACGGTTCACACAAGTTGTTTGAGAAGTTTGACCTTTCACATGCCCTTGAAGGTGATGGGAAGGTCAAGTTCGGATTCGGAGTGTATGTGACCTCGAAATACGAATCCGCAGTCCATTATTCGGCGAGCAACAAAGCCGCCACAGCACATTACGTCTATACCCTTGAATTGCCCGACAAAACGGAACTAAACCACATTGCGTTCAAACAGAAGGTGAATCCCTCGATACTTGCAAAAGCGGAGGAGCAGTTGGGGCATCCTGTTCCACCGAAGTACATCGAGGACGGCAAAGACTTCAGAAAGAACACACAGACGGAGTGATTGGGGAAAGATAATCGTGGATGCTATGAAACAGTGTCTTCTGTTAAAGTTCGAACAGTGTGAAGAATTTCGGGCAGCGCTGGAACGGAGCAAGGGCAAGTACATCGTGGAAGACCAAAGCACGTTCCCAAAAAAGACAGCCGACACTTTGGGGGTGAAGCTGCAGGGTGATTCCTATGTGGGACCGAATCTGCTCGGACGGCTGCTGATGGAGCTTCGGGAGGCAAAGATGGAGAGAATACCTGTGTGAGGAATGGGAAAGACCCAATGACACTTCACAACGGAATTTATTGTATTTTTGCGGCGGCGAATCCAGCATTCGCATAGTCAAGATAATAAACCCTTTTTATGGAAAATAAATACAAATTGGTCTGCACACAGTGCGGCAAAACCATTCCCGACTTCGCCACTTGGTTCTCACAAAACCAGCAGTGCGAGTGCGGATGCAAACGCGCGGATGTCGTCTATAGCGCTGATTATCACCAAATCACGGAGCTGACGAAGCCTGAGCACAAGCCCGCGAATTTCTACCACTATTTCGACTTTCTGCCCGTGATGGACAAGAAGAACATCGTCTCCTTTGGCGAAGGGACCATTCCGATTGAGGAGTGGGACTTCCTGGAGAAACTGGCAAAAGAGAAATACGGCGTGGATTGCAAGGTGATGGTCTACCGCAACGATTTGAACGGCGGCAGCAACACCTTCAAGGATATCGCCGCTTCGTTGGCCGCCTCCCTTTTCAAGGAGAATGGCGTGAAGGAGTTCTGCGTGGCTTCCACGGGCAATACCGCCACCGCTTACGCCCGCTATCTGGCTGAGGCTGGCATCAAGTTCACGGTCTTTATGCCGCATGACGCCTGCGAGGATACGGTGAAGGCCATCCGCTCCTACGGGCAGACCGTGGTCGTTTGTGACGGCACCTACGGCGATGCCAAGAAGGAGGCCAACGACTTCCATGAGAAAAACCACGTGTTGATTTCCACCGGCAATATCGACCCCATCCGCGTGGAGGCCAAGAAGACGATGGTGTTCGAGTATCTGCGGCAGTTAGGCAAGATGCCCGACGTCTATATGCAGGCAGTCGCTGGCGGTACGGGTCCCATCGCCCTCGACAAGGGTGTCCGTGATTTGCAGACCACCTTCCCGGAGACCAAGATGCCCCGTATGCTGTTGGTCCAACAAGACACCTGCGACCCGATGGTGCAAGGGTGGGAGCGTGCCACAAAGGCCGGATTCCCGGAAGGTTACGAGAAGGATTATCCCATTATCCCGAACCCGCAGACGAAGATTTCCATCCTCACCGCCGGAAATCCGGGCATGTACCCGATTGTCGCGCCCATCGTGCGCAAGAGCGGCGGCACGTTCCTTCGCATGAAGGAGAGCGAGCTGGCGAAATACGGTCGGATTGTCAAGGACGAGCGCGGCATCTATTTCGGACCCGCCTCCATTGTCTGCTTCGCCGGCTTCTACCAAGCCTTGGAAGAAGGCCAGATCCGTAATGGCGAGACCGTTTTGTTGAACACAGGAGAAGGTGCCGACCGGGCCACCTGGTTCAAAAAGATGATTGACAAGGCGTTGTAGAGACGCGGCGCGCCGCGTCTCTACGGAATAGACGAGACTTTCATTGCAAAAAATAACGGAGACGAAATCCATCGCCTCCGTTTTGTTATTGCCAGGATTTCACCCTGAACTCAGGCTTCTTTTCCAATAGCGGGTACTCCACCTTCACAACCACCTCCTCACTCGGTTTCAAATCGAAATAGTTGTCAGAATACACGATCGGATAGCCGTGCGTCTCTTCTATGCGCACGCCCTTTTTCAACGTTTTGGCCGACAGATGGATTTCGGCGCAGTGGTCGCCATATTCCGTCTTGACGGTGATGGGAGCGGAGGTTAGGTTCAGTAACTTGGGTTTTACAAAATAGGTGAGATAGGACACTTCCTGGGCGTTGTCGGGAGAGAAAGAAGCCTCCACATAGACGTTTCCGGCACTTTTTACGCCCTTTGGCAGCACCACGACGGCGGCCTTCACGCTGCTGTTCGCCGCTGCGGAAGTAAGCGCGCCCGCTGAGTTGACTAACTGTCCGTCCATTGTCTTGATGGCCCACTCGAATTGTCCGCTCGTGGTCTCGAAACTGTCGTTGATGAGGTAAAACTCGAGGGTATCTTGCGAGATATGGCGTGAGGCGATGGCCACGTTGGCGTACAACTGCGGCAGCCGATAGTACAACGCTTTCGGGTTGCCCGCTACGTCGATGCAGCTCCAGGAGGCCACAGGCCAGCAGTCGTTGAGCTGCCAGAAGAGCGTACCGCTGCATTTCTCGTGCTGGATGCGATGCGCCTCAATGGCCTGCGCGATACCGTCAGACTGTACCAACTGACTGATATAGACGAATTTTTCGAGATTGTTGGTGTCTTTGAAACCGTACAGATCCTCCATCGCTTTCAGGATAATCGGCACCCCGCGACCGTGCTTCTGGTGGTTGCGCATGGCCGGGGATTGCAGCTTGCGCTCGCCTTCAGGAATATACTCTTTCCAAAGCGACATTTCGGGATAGGCTTGAAAGCCGTACTCGGTCATGAAGCGGCCGGTTTTCTCCCACCAGATCTCGAACGGCAGCTCGCCCCACCAGACACCCCAATAGTGGCTGCAACCGTGGGTGGTACACTCGGGATGACCCCAGCCGTAAGTAGGCGAGGAATGCACGTAATTGGACTTATAGCTGTTATCCAAGCAGACTTTCGGCAATAACTTCTCGAAAAGTTGCTCGTAATCTTCATACATCTCCGAATACTGCTGGTCGGTGTAACCTAAGGCATCTTTCCAGCCCCAGTCTTCCAGACCATTGTGCACCTCGTTGTTGCCGCACCACGTCGCGATGCACGCGTGATGGCGCAAGCGTCTCACCTGCTCTTCAGCTTCGATCTTCACATTGTCCATAAAAGCTTGGTCGCCGGGGTAGATATTGCAGGCGAACATGAAATCTTGCCACACCAAAAGACCTAACTGGTCGCAGTAGTTGTAGAAAGCTTCATGCTCGTAAATACCGCCGCCCCAGACCCGTATCATGTTCATATTTGCGTCTTTGGCCTGCTTCAGAAGCTCGGCATAGCGATCGTCGCCCTCGCTGCGGGCAAGTACGCCAGGATACGAAGAGGCGGGAATCCAATCCGTACCGCGCATAAAGAGCGGTTTGCCGTTGACGATGAACTGGAACGACTCGCCGATGCTGTCCTTTTTCTGGACGAGTTCCACCGTACGAAGACCGTGCGAATGCAGCATGGGGGTAGACATGCCCTCCGTACTGAGATTGAAATAGTAGAGGTGCGCATCGCCAGCTCCATTTGGCCACCAAAGCTTCGGATTCTCGATGGTCACAGGGATGATTACGGTGTTGTCGCCCTTGTGCAATTTCGCCTTGTACTGGATTTCCTGGCTGTAGCCATCCTTGTCGGTAATATTCAGCAACAGATTGGCTGTCAGCTTTTTGTCGGCCTGGATTTCCACTTTCACCTCGGCAATCCACGGACGGTTAGAATCCTGTGACGGCTCGGTGTCTTTGATATAGAAGTCGTTGATTTTCATGTCGTTCCACGACTCGATATAGACATCTTTCCAGATGCCGCAGGTGTTGAGCTTCGGCCCCCAGTCCCAGCCGCTCTCGTATTGCGCCTTGCGGGTGAATACCCGATTGTCAGGCAATTTGTACGGCAGTTTGGAAGCCGCGATGCTGTCGAATGGGGCGGAGGGCAAGAAACGGACGCGCAGCTCGTTGCCCACTTCGTCCAGCTTCTCGGGCATCGGGAAGCGCCAAGTACGAAACATGTTGTTGGTCAGGGAATCTCCGGTTGTAGTCACTAAGCGTTGTCCGTTGATATAGACCTCCGCGTAAGTGTCCAACCCTTCGAATACCAACTCGTTATGTGCAAACGATTTGCCGTGTCCGCAGTCCTTGTCGAAGTGGACAATGTATTCCCACACGCTGTCGGAGACCCACTGCACTTTCGACTCGTTGTCGCCGTAGAACGGGTCGGGAATCAGCTTGTTGGCTAACAGGTCGTCGTGGATGTTGCCCGGCACGGTGGCGGGATGCGTTTTGAGTGGGCTCTCACTCGGAAGGCAGACCGTCCACTCGTTGTAGATGCAGCCGTACTGCGAGTTGAGGTAGCGGCGCTCGTAGCCGGTGCGGGAGTTGGTGTGGCAGCCGGCAAGGAGGAGGGCGACGAGGAGGAGGATGGGGAAAAGTCGTTTCATTTAATGATGAATTATGAATGCTGAATGCTGAATGCTGAATGCTGAATTATGAATGCTGAATAACAATATACCCCTAAACTTGAAACTTGAAATTTGAAACTTGAAACCTGAAACCTGAATCTTGAAACCTGAAACCTGAAACCTGAATCTTGAAACCTGAAACCTGAAACCTGAAACTTGAAACTTGAAACTTGAATCCTGAAACGCTAAACCCTAAACCCTTGTCGTTCAAGCGTCTCCGCCAGCACCTTTGCGAAATGCTCGTTGTCGGGGCGGGTGTAACGGTGTTTGGTGAAGACTTGGGCGAGGTTGTCGCAGTCGGGGTTCTCTTGGAGGATGTTGGCGGTTTCGTCAGAGTTCTCCTTTTCGTGGTAGAGATTGTTGATGCGCTGCTCGTCGTAGTCGTGGTAAACCTCCTGATGCACAAAGGTTTCCACGGGCAGTTTCTGCGTGAGCGCGGGCTTCTTTACGGGGTAGCCCATCGGGATGCAGGCCACGGGGATGACGTGCTGGGGAAGCTGCAACGTCTCCACGAACTTATCGACGTTGTAGGTGATGGTGCCGAGCCAGCAGAAGCCGAGTCCGAGGGCTTCGGCGGCCACGCAGGCGTTCTGGGCGGCGATGAGTGCGTCAGTGACGGCCCAGTGGTAGCTCTGCAGGTTGCTGTATGCCTCCGTGTCTGCGTTGCGGAACCGGCAGTACTGGTTGAAGCGGCGGAAGTCGGCGCAGAAGGTGAGAATCACCGGCGCGGAGGTCGCCATTGGCTGGTTGAAGTGGAACGGCGCGAGCTTGGCCTTCATCGCTTCGTCGCGGGTCACGATGATACTGAACAGCTGCATGTTGCCCATCGTGGAGCCGCAGCAGGCCGCCTTGAGGATCAGGTTCAGGGTCTCTTCCTCCACGGGACGGTCGCTGTACTCGCGCACGCTGACGTGGTTGTATAACGTTTCAAGGACTTTATCTTCAATCATTTCGGTATGTTTTATTTACGGTGCAAACATACAAAAATTACGGTTCGTTTCGGGGATGTCAAGGTCAAAAAATGTGTATCTTCGCGGCTCAAAGTTGAGACTTGAGACTTAAGACTTAAGACTTGGGACTTGAGACTTATGACTTGATACTTTGGGCTAGAATTGAGACTAAAAAAGGCTACCGTTTTGGCAGCCTTTTTGTTATGGACAATTTGTAGAGACGGGGCATGCCCCGTCTCTATTTGGTTATTCGCAGAAATGCTCGTAGAAGTGGGTGATCACCTCGATACCGCGGCGGAAATGTTCGAGCTTGTAGTTCTCGTTGGGCGAGTGGATATTGTCCTCGGCGAGGCCGAAGCCACAGAGGATGGATTTCACACCTAATACCTTCTCGAAGTGCGCCACAATCGGGATGCTGCCGCCGCTGTAGGTCGGGATAGGCCGCTTGCCATAGACATCCATATAGGCCTTCTCGGCCGCCTGGTACGCGGGCACGTCCATGCCGCAACGGTAGGCCTCGCCGCCGTGCGCGGGAATCACCTCCACCTTCACGTAGTCGGGTGCGATGTTCTCGAAATGCTTCTGGAAGAGCTCCGCAATCTTGTGGGAGTCTTGGTTGGCGACCAAACGCATGGAGATGTTGGCGGAAGCGGTAGCGGGCAAAACGGTCTTGAAACCTTCGCCGGTGTAGCCGCCCTCGATGCCGCAAACGCCCAAGTTCGGACGGATGCCTGTACGCTCGATGGTGCTGTAACCCTCTTCGCCGTACAATTCCTTGACATCCAACGATTTTTTGTACTCCTCTTCGTTAAACGGAGCCTGTGCGATGAGTTCGCGTTCCTCCTTGGAAAGCACCACCACGTCGTCGTAGAAGCCGGGGATAGTGACTTCACCCTTGTCGTTGATGAGGCCGCTAATAAGGTCGCACAGCACGTTGATGGGGTTGGCGACGGCACCGCCGAAGATGCCGGAGTGGAGGTCGCGGTTCGGACCGGTGACCTTCAAAATCATGTTGCAGAGGCCACGCAGACCGGCAGTAATGGAGGGTGTGTCGGTGGCAATCATGCCCGTGTCGGAGATGAGGATGACGTCGCACTTGAGCAGGTCGGCGTGCTGCGTGCAGAAGTCGTAGAGTTGCGTGCTGCCGATTTCCTCCTCGCCCTCAAGCAGGAACTTGACGTTGCACTTGAGTGTGCCGGATTTCACCATGTACTCGAACGCCTTCGCGTGCATGAAGGACTGTCCCTTGTCGTCGTCCGCACCGCGTCCCCAGATTTTGCCATCCTTGATGACGGGCTCGAAAGGCTCTGTGTTCCAGAGCTCTATGGGATCGACGGGCATCACGTCGTAGTGACCATACACTAACACTGTTTTGGCATTGGGGTCGACCATCTTCTGTCCCACCACGATAGGATTGCCCTCGGTGGGATAGATTTCGCAGCTGTCGGCACCGGCCTCCATGACCAGCTCCTTCCAACGCTCGGCACAGCGCACCATGTCGCCTTTATGCTCACTCTCCGAGCTGATAGACGGGATGCGCAGCAGGCTGAAAAGTTCGTTTAAGAAACGTTGTTCGTTCTCTTGAATGTAGTTTTTGATGTTCATATTGTTTGGGGTTTAAGTTTCAAGTTTCAGGTTCCAAGTTTCAAGTTCCGATTCTAAAGTCCAAAGTCTCAAGTCTTAAGTCTTAAATCTCAAGTCCCAAGTCTCAATTCAAATCCCAGCACAACGAGATGATATCCCGCCAGGGGAGCTGTAAACGCTCTGCGGTGGGTTGGTGGCAGAGGGTGCCGGCGTGGCAGAGGACCGACGACATGAGTTCGGGGGCGCGTTGCAGCGCGTAGGGGATCGAGGGCGCGTGTATGATCGTGTCGGCCAAAGGGAAGACGAAGTTCGAGAGGGCAATCTGGAAACCGGCCTCCGAAAGGGTCGCCTTGCGGATATTTTCCGTTACGGAACAGCCGTTGTCATCTCGGAGTAAGTCCAAACATAACAGCGTGATTTTCTTTTCGTTGACGGCCTCGATGTATGCTTGCGAAATCTCTGTGGGCGGGAGTATCGAGACCAGAATCTGGCTTTCTTTCGAGAGCGCAATCTGGTCGGCGGTGAAGGCATCGAACTTGAAAATGAGGTTGCTCAGCATCGTCAAATCCGCGTAATGATGAGAGAACTCCGCCCCCGCATCGGCATATTCGGTGTCGGAGAAGGGATTATGGTTGCCGAATCCGAATTGCACGAACACCTTGACCTGCTGGTCGGTGAAGTTGCTCACGGCGCTTGGGGTGAGGAACCCGCTGTCGGGATACGACGTTTCGGGTTTTGCCAACGAAAGTGTCAGCTTGCGGGTGGGCGTTTCGACAGCCGCCGCCCATTCCTGGGTTTCCGCATGCGGGATGTCTTGGAGGATGATGTATTCTGAGCTCATAGTTTATAGTGATTATTGGTTATTGGTTATTGAATGGTGATTCGGTTTTAAGGGGTCAAAGGTCAAAGTCAATGGTCAAAACGTAAAACGGCGGGTTTGGTCGTCAATTCGTTCGATGTGGACGGGGGTGTATTCGCCATTGAGTAGCGATTCCACCTTGTCGGTCCATTCGATGAAGCAGTAGCTGCCGCTGTAGAGGTAGTCTTGGAAACCGATGCGGGTGGCGTCGTCGGGGGTGTCGATGCGGTAGAAGTCGAAGTGGTAGAGGGGTTCGCCGTCGCGGGTCCAATACTCGTTGACGATGGCGAAGGTGGGGGAGGTCATTCCGCCCTCCACGCCAAGCTGCCGGCAAATCTCCTTGATAAGCGTGGTCTTGCCGGTGCCCATCTCGCCGAAGAAACCGAATACGCGCTCCTGCGGGTGCGCCGCTAACAGTTGTTTGGCAACATCCGAGAGTTCTGATTCCTTTGCTATAACAGTGTGTATCATACAGTTAGCATTTCTTGAATGTCTTTTCAGATTTCAAGTTGCAAAGGTACATAAATTTCAAATATAAACAGACATGATGAAATTGCCGTTGTAGAGACGGGGCATGCCCCGTCTCTACGTATTACGAAAGGTAAGAATTTTTCGGAAATGCAGACGTCGGTGAAATTAAAACTCCACCATCAACTTTGCGTTGATCAGACGGCCTGTCAGGTACGTCGGGATCGGGCGCTGGTAGCTGTAGATGTCCGTGACCCACATGTAGGACGACACGTTGTAAGTCCCTAACAGATTGAACACTTCGAGGTAGATGCCGGCGTTTTTGATGCTGCGCAGGAAGGCCGACTTGTGCTTCATGCGGTCGCGGCTCTGCTCTAAGAGCATGAACGAGAGGCCAAGGTCCACGCGGCGGTACCAAGGGGTGCGGAATATGCGCATGGCGGGTTCGGATTTCGGAGGCCCGTAAGGTAAGCCGCTGGCGAAGACGAAGTTAAGGTGTACTCGGAACTGCGGGAAACTCGGGATGTGGTCTTGGAAGAAGAGGTTAAAGGCCACCCGCTGGTCGGTGGGGCGCGGGATGAAGCCCACTGCCACCAAGTTGCCGTTTTGATCTTTAACGTAGTCGTCGATGATGTCCTCCTGAGTGCTCATCAGCGACACGGCGAACCACGACTCCAACCCGCGCACGAATTCGCCGCTCAAACGCAGGTCTATTCCGGTGGCGTAACCGGTGGCGTTGTTCCTGCCGTTATAGATAATCTGCACGTTGTCAACATTGTAGGAGATCAACCGGTCGAGGTATTTGTAGTAGACCTCGGCGGTGAACTTGAACGGTCGCCGCCACATTTTGAAGCGGTACTCGCCGCCGAGCACCACCTGCGCTGAACGTTGCGACAAAATGTCGGGGTTGAGTGTGCCGTCGGGGAAGCGCATCTCCCGGTAAAATGCCGGTTGATAGTAAAGACCTGTGCGCAGACTGAACCGCCAGTCCTGCCGCCAGCGTGGCTTGTAGAGGAACGCTAACCTCGGTGACACGGTGAACTCCCTCTTGTTGTAGGTCCAAAAGTGTGCGCGGAGGCCGCCGGTGAGGGTGAATCGGTTCGCGCTGTCGCCGTCAATCTTCCAGGTGTCCTGTACATAGCCTGTAAACCGCCAAGTGTTCAGTATATTGTTGCAGACCAAGTAGTTCTCCTCGCCGAAGTCGAGGATTCTCGCGGGGTCGTCCTCTGCGACAATTTCGCCGGGCGTTGTGGGGATATAGGGTAGCGTGTATCCTGACGAGTCGAGCATCGTCCACTCCTTGATGTGGTCGCGGATGTATTCATTCTGCGCCTTCACGCCCCATTCCAGCTTGTTTCGGAAAGGCAGATAGTGTGTTCCCTGCAAGTCGGCCGCACTCACCACCGAGGTGAGGTGGTTGCGGGCATGTTCCATGTAACTACCGTAACCCAGTTCGTCGCCAATCTCCACCTCGCCGTCACCGCCGAGCCGGATGTCGTTGAGCCAATACTGCGCTAAAATGTCGTAGGTTTCGCTCTCCTTGGCGTAATAGGAAGACAGAATCAACCTCAACTGGTTCTTTTCGTCGGGTTTGTAGAGGAATGTGAGGCCGCCGAGGTAGTTCTGGTAGCGGTCTACTTCCTGGCCTTCGTAGAAGGCGCGCAGTTTCATCGACTGATCCACCGTGCCGAAGTTCTTGTTCACGCTGTCGGGCTGGAACAGGTAGTAGTTGTTCGACAGGTTGCCCAAAAGACTGATGGAGAGTTTCGGGTGGACGTCCCATTTGAGTAGGAACTGCGTGTCGAAGAAGCGGGGCTTGTAGTTGCCGGCGGTCTCCAACGACTTGAGCAGGTAGGCGTTGGACTTGAAACGGAGTCCGATGAGGAAGGAGAAATTGCCGGTTTTGCCTTCGGCGTGGGCGGTGGCTCCGAGAAGGCTCGCGGAGAAGGAGCCGCCGTACATCGTGGGCTCCTTGTAGACGACATCGAGCACCGATGACATCTTGTCGCCATATTTGGCATCGAAACCGCCGGCCGAGAAAGTGACATTGCCGGTGAGGTCGCTGTTGATGAAGCTCATGCCCTCCTGCTGGGCGTTGCGCACGAGGAACGGCCGGTAGATCTGGATGCCGTTCACGAAAATCAGGTTCTCGTCGAAATTACCGCCGCGCACGTTGTATTGCGAGCTGAGCTCATTGTTGGAGGAGGTGCCAGGCAGCATCTTGATGAGCGATTCCATGCCGCCGGTGGGAGAGGGGAGCTGGAAGGTGAGCTTGGGGTTCACCTGCACGTATCCCGACGTGGTGGCCCCCACGATATTGACGGCATCCAGACGCTCGCCGTTGGTACGCAGGGTGACGAGGATGTTGCGGGTCTCCTTCGTCTTGAGGCGAAGATCAATGAGTGTGTCGCGGTGGCTCAAATGTTGGAAAAAGAGGCGTATGTCACGTTCTGCGGGCACGGAAAGGACGAACTGGCCGTGCTCGTTGGAGATGGTCTGCTGGTCGAAGTCGACGCCCCGGATGATGGCGCTTTCGATAGGGTCGCCGAACTCGTCCGTCACCACCCCCTTCACGGTGGCGTTTTGCGCAAAGGTCACCACCGTACAGAGAAGTATGGCGAGGGTAATAAGTATCCTATGTCTCAAAATCTTGAACATGAAATATCTATTACGAACAAACGCCGGATTTATTGTGTCTTGACAAAAAAAAACTGCTGTGTGGATACAGCAGTCCTTTTTTCTTTCAGTACTTATATATACAATTATATGTTATAAGATACCTTTCTCGCTGGCTTCAATCAGGCATTGATAGATGCCTTTCTTGTTGATGTGGCGCATACCGTGTGCGGATACCTTGAGGTAAATCCACTCGTCCAGTTCGGGGACATAGAACTTTTTGGTATGCAGATTGGGGTTGAATTTTCTTTTCGTGCGAATATTGGAGTGGGAGACATTGTTGCCCACAATCGCTTTCTTTCCTGTGATTTCGCAAACTCTTGACATTGTTATCTTCTTTTATTTGTTATACTTACACTTGATTTTTTCGAGCGGCAAAAATACACTTTTTTTCGATACGCCCGTCACTCGTTTTTTTGATTTTTTTTGCGTCATTTTAATATGTCGAATACGCGATTTCCAACCGCAGCCGCGTGGGCGAAGCTGGGTCGGTTCCATCGAAGATCAGGCGGTGCGGACGTACAGCGGCACCGCGCACAATGAGGTTGATGCTGTTGCTCCAGTCGCCTTGTCCGAGGATCAGTTGTTGCACATATTTGGTGATGCGGAAGCGGTATTCGCGTTTTGTGGCGTCGTATATTCCACCGTAGTAAGCGCTGTAGGTGTAGTAGTCGTCGTCTGGCAGGAAGCGGATCGCGCTGTCGGACTTGCCGATGCCTTGCAGCGTGAGTGCGGTGGGCGGCGTCAAGTATACTTCGTTCAGATCCACGTTGGTGATGACTAATTCGGCGCGGTGGATGGCCACACGTTGGTCGTACTGGTCGAAAGCGTGCTCCAAGTACGGGAAGACGATGCGGGTTTTGACGCCGCCGCCACCTTGGACAAAGAGTGTCCGATCGCCGATGGAGGTCTGGTGTTGCAGCACTTCATTCAAGAAATCGTTGTTTTGCGTACTTGTATAGTCGTGGTCGAAGTGGGTGAATCGTGCGCAGTTGTCGGTGCAGGAGAGCGTATAGCGGGCATTCTGTGTGCTGTCATTATGATAAAAGAGCGTCAGACCGGTCAGGGCGCTGGTCAAGTTGGACATGAGCATGTAGCCGCGCGTACCGCTGTGCGACACGGCCTGGATGTAGAACCCCTTCAGGTAGTCGCGCAGGTTGTTGTTGAGATCGCTCTGATGGTTGAGCAGTTCTTGTCCGAATGATTGCGACAAACGGATGCGCATGTGCGCGTTGTAGACGCCGGTGTCCACCACCACGGCGGTGTTGGGCTTCAGCGTGTAGTTGATGAGCTGGTAGTTGAGCGGTGTTGGGTCGAAGCCGACGGTGCTGTTCTGGTAATAGGTCGCTGTGGGATCCAGATTCTCGTTGAGCCGGTGCACGCGGATGCCCACGGCGGAATTGGTGTCGCCGTAGAATCCTGATATTTGCAAAGTTAGCACGGCGGAATCGATGACGGGATGTTCACCGAAGTTGACGGCGGCTCCGCCAAGGATCAGTTCCGTGCAGATAGCCGCGCTGCTGTTTCCGAACACAGGGTCGGCGAGATGACCAAGGACATGCGCCGACGTCTTGGTGGTGTTGAGGGTGTCTTCCAAGACAGACCACGCCTCCAACGTGATGGTGTCGGTGAAATCGGTGCCCACCAGGTTGTCGAGCAGGTCATAGCCGATAGGTGAGCTCTCGTTCTTGCAAGAGGACAAAAAAATGCACGTTAGCAGGACTAATGTGCAATAAAGGGTTCTTTTCATGCGGGTAAGCATTATAAAACGTTCGCTTTTTCGAGAAGTTCGTCGTAGAACTCATCGTACATGTCCACGTAGTTGTCATCGTCGGGGTGTTGGAGCACGGGCTTGCCGGACTTCTCGACGTAGGTAAGGAGTTTCTTCTTGATGTCCTTGGTGAGGGCGATGCCGTCGGAGTAATCGATGGCGGCCTGGACAATCTGGTCGTAGCCGGCCTTGCGGAAATGTTTAAGACCGGCGGTGGGGATGTTGGTCTGTTTCAGCTTCTTGGCGAAGTTGGGGGAGAACTTGTCGGGAAACTCGTCGGGCAGGATGGAATAGACCACCTGAGTGCCCTGCAACAGCGGGTCGTCCTTGTAAACAGTCTTGACGAACAGCGGCACGAGTGCCGAAATCCAGCCGTGGCAGTGGATGACGTTGGGGTCCCAACCCAGCTTCCTGACGGTCTCGATGACGCCCTTCGCGTAGAAGATCGCCCGCGAGTCGTTGTCGGGGTAGAAGTTGCCGTCGGCGTCGTGGTACTGCGTCTTGCGCTTGAAAAAGTCCTCGCTGTCGATGAAGTAGATCTGCATGCGGACGTTCTGCAGCGACGCGACCTTGATGATGAGCGGGTGGTCGGTGTCCTCGATGATGATGTTCTGTCCGGAGAGCCGGATGACCTCGTGGAGCATGTGCTTGTGGTCGTTCACGCAGCCGAATTTCGGCATGAAAGTGCGGATTTCGTTCTCCCGCTCCTGGATTCCTTGCGGCAGGAAGCGGCAGATGTTGGCGATGTAACCCTCGGGAAAGTAGGGAAATATCTGGGGTGTGATGAATAAAACCTTCTTCTGAGCCATTATAACAAATTTGTCGGCAAATATACGATTTTTTTAGATATAAAATTTTTTTTTTGAAAGTGCGCTGCCATATCAAAAAAAGTGTATTTTTGCCGCGTCTTTCAGCCCAGGTGGTGGAATTGGTAGACACGCTACTTTGAGGGGGTAGTGGGAGTACTCCCGTGCAAGTTCGACTCTTGTCCTGGGCACCAAAAAAGCCGTTCATTCGAACGGTTTTTTTTATGTCCCTTTGTAGAGACTTTGTGCGCCATCTCTCTACAAAACGCGCTGAAAATCTGTAGATTACGCCATCTCTCTACGGCGCGACAGACACGATTCGTCGCAGTCCTTCCAGCACCGTTTCCCTGTTCGTCCCGATGTTCATCCGCATGAATCCCTCGCCTTCCGGACCGAAGTCCGTGCCGTTGTTCAAGCCCACTTTCGCGTCGTAAATCAGCTTGTGGACCAGCTCCTTTTGCGGGAGATTCCAGGCGCGGAAGTCCATCCAGAGCAGGAAGGAGGCCTCCGGGCGCATGAAGGTGATCTCGGGACAGTGCTCTTTCAGGTACTGCTCTGCCGCGTCGATATTGCCTTGAAGATAGATTAGCAGCTGTCGCAGCCATTCGCCGCCGTGTGCGAAGGCCGCCTCCGTGGCGTGGTAGGCGAAGATGTTGCCCAGCGACAGTTCGTTGCCGTCCAAGAAGCCGAAGAAGGTTTTGCGGATTTCCGGGTCGGGCACGTAGCATATCGACGAGGCAATGCCCGCCATGTTGAAGGTCTTGCTCGGCGCGAAAAAGGTGATGCTGTTGCTTTTCGCCGCCTCCGACACGGTGGTGAAGGAGGTGTGCTGGGAACGCCGGTAGGAAAGGTCGGCGTGGATCTCGTCGGAGATGACCAGCACTCCCTTCCGCAGACAGATGTCGGCCACGCGCGCCAGCTCCGCTTTCGTCCAAACGGTGCCGCCGGGGTTGTGCGGGTTGCTCAGAATCATCACCTTGCAGCCTTCTGCCTTGCGCTCCAAGTCTTCGAAATCGAAGGTGAATCGTCCGTCCACGGTCTTCAGCGGGCTGCTCACGAACACGCGGCCCGTGCGGTGCGGCACGTTGAGGAACGGCGGATAGACCGGCGTGGTGATCAGCACTTTGTCGCCTGGCTGTGTGAAGGTTTGCAGCACGAAGGCGATGCCCTGCACGATGCCCGGGATGAAGTGCATGCGGCTCCACCGCGTCTCGATGCCGTAACGTTCGCGGAACCAGTTGAGCACGGCCATCTTGTAGCCGTCGGGCGCGAAAGTGTATCCCAACACCTCGTGCTCGCAGCGTTTCCGTATCGCCTCCAGGATGAAGTCCGGAGTCTTGAAGTCCATATCCGCCACCCACATCGGCAGCAGGTCGTCGGTGCCGAACACCTCGGGGGTCATGTCGTGCTTGACGCACCAGGTACCCTTGCGGGCGGGGATGGTGTCGAAATCGTAAACTTTCATAATGTAAAATGAAGAATGAAGAATGAAGAATAGGGTTTTACTTGTTTGTTATTGTTTTTAAATTTCGTCGGG
>Ga0310696_10002619_pt1 | contig 23552 bp, 18 predicted proteins | sample AusTroGonzalo_MG_4_FD_203885 | JGI IMG/M metagenome (GOLD analysis project Ga0310696, IMG submission 203885) | Bovine rumen microbial communities from tropical cattle in Woodstock, Queensland, Australia - Gonzalo_02 (v2) (version 2) | ecosystem: Host-associated > Mammals > Digestive system >...
GTGGGCGTGACCATGGCCGTTCCCAAGAACCGCAAGGCCGACGACTCCGTCTTCAACTTCCCCGTCATCAGATATCCCGGCATCGACATGACCAAACAGATCGGATATGTGGTGGGAAACCCCGTAGCCGCAGCAACGCTAAAACTGTTCAACAACACCAAGGCCGAGCTTCTTCACAGCCACTGCCCCACCATGTCCCAGGTCCTTGCCATGGAGCTCCGCTCGACCCGCAACATTCCGATAGTCATGACCTACCACACCAAGTACGACATCGAGATCAAGAAGGCCATCCGCGGCAGGATGCTCTCGTCAATGGCCATCAAGGGCCTTGTGGACATCGTAAGCACATGCGACGAGCTGTGGGTCGTCAGCAAGGGAGCCGGCGAAAGCCTCAGGAGCCTTGGCTACAAGGGCGACTACATCGTCATGGAAAACGGCGTGGACATGAGAAAGCACATCGCCGAGCCATCCCTTATCACTTCCACAACATCAGGCTACGACCTTCCCCAGGGAGTGCCGATGTTCCTCTTCGTGGGAAGACTCCAGTGGTACAAGGGCATCAGGATCATCCTGGACGCCCTCTCCGATCTCAAGGCCCGAGGTACAGACTTCCGCATGGTCTTCGTCGGAAAGGGCCAGGAGGAGAAGGAAATCAAAGCCTATGCCAAAAAGGCGGGCCTGGACGACAGGTGCTTCTTCACCGGGGCCGTCTACGACCGCGAGGTCCTTGCAGCCTGGTACTCGCGCGCCGACCTCTTCCTCTTCCCCTCCACCTTCGACACCAACGGTCTTGTGGTCCGCGAGGCCGCAGCCTGCTCACTGGGATCGGTCCTTGTGAGAAACAGCTGTGCCAGCGAGGGCATCACGGACGGCGTGGACGGGCTTCTCATCGACGAAAACGCCACATCCCTCGCCTCCTGCCTTGCAAGGGTCATCGAACACCCCGAGATCATGCGCACCATAGGCCGCAACGCCTCCGACAACATCTACATCTCCTGGGACGATGCCGTTGAGCGTGCCATGGCCCGCTACGAGGTCGTGATAGACAACTACAAGTCCGGGAAATACCGCAGGCACACGCTTCCGGTGGAAAGCTTTCTTGCCTTCCACGCCAAGCTGTTCGGTGCCCGTTGAAAGCTCAGATCTGATTCACATCGATGATTACGAACTCGGAATAACAGCCCGTTTTGATGGGAATGGCCCAGCCGGAGATTCCCGATGTCACGACGAACGTGGTCTTTCCGCGAACCTCGGTTCCGTACTCGCGGTCGTTCGCACCCGAGAGAAGCCCGATTATTCCCGCCGGGAAGATGTGACCTCCGTGGGTGTGCCCTGAAAGAACCAGATCCACGCCGGCAGAGGCCTCGTTCTCATAATCGTTGGGCTGGTGGTCCAGCACGATGGAGTACTTGTTTTCATCCAGATCCGAAACCAGATCCGCCATTGCGGCCCTGTTTCTTGCCGAGCGGTCCTGGCGGCCTATGATGTAGAACCTGCCGTCGATCAGGACGCTCTTGTCCTCCAGAACCACCACCCCGTTTCCGGAAAGCTCATCCTTGAGCTGCTTCACCGTGAAGTTGCGCGAGTCGTAATAGCCCTTGTCGTGGTTGCCGAACACGTAGTAGACGCCGTACGTTGTCTGAGCCTCACCCAGGGCCCTGCAGGAGGCGACCATATCGTCATATGTGGTGTCGTCGTCGACGAAGTCGCCGGTGATGACAAGGACATCGGGCTTGTAGGAGTTGATGCGCTCTATCTGTCGTGAGAGAGAGGTGCCGTCAAGGGTGGCTCCGATGTGGGCGTCGGCTATCTGGGCGATGCGGATGCTTCCCACGTCCTTGGAGGTTTCAAGCGAATAGCGGGTGACGAAGATGTGGTTGGCCATGAACCAGCCCACGGCAAGGTACACCGATGTGAGGATGATGGCCGTGAGGTTGCGCACCGTTTTGCTGACCTTCTTGTGTGCAATCCTGCCGATGATGAAGAACACCAGGTCGCAGAAGAGAAAGCCGATTGCGAAGTGGATCAGGACTATCAGCATCGTGGCAGTGTTCACAAAGGCGAAAAGCCCTATGGGAAGGACCATGGCAACGGCTGCCAGCCATGACAGAAGCCTGCTTTTTCCGGCGAGTTTTTTCAGAAAAGGAAAGCTGTGGAGGTGCGCTGCCACCAGCAGCACCGAAGCCGAGGAAAGAATGAGAACGGCTGTAACGATTGCACCCCACATTGACATTGTCATAGATAAACCCGCCTCAGATGATACAGGACGGATGAAATTACTTCAATGCATGACAATCAGGAGATTTACATGCTAGTATTGTAAAGACGCGGTTCAGCGCGGGGAGCAGGCGGATGGCTGGAAAGAACGGACAGGTCGGAATAGTCAAACACATCATAGTGACCTCTTTGGTCGGAATGCTGGTGTTCGGCCTGATCACCTGGGCCATCCAGCACAGCATGGCCAACGATTCTGTGCGCAGAAGGACCGAGGAATTCTCCATGGACATCGCCGACGAGGTGGTGAACACCGTCAAGATCTACCCCGCATACAAGTGGCTATTCAACTACTGGTACACCCACTGGGACACGATGGACATCGAGTACGACGTGGACTACACCACCGGAACCCGTACACGAGAGAAGGCCGAGCTCTTAAGCCGCCACAACCCCGGCATCCAGATTCTCTACGTCACGGACGAAGAGGCACAGGCGCTGTCGGAGGAAGACCAGAAGCTGTTTGCAGAGGTCACCTACTCCTGGCTCATCTACGACCTGAACCTGATCAAGCGCAACTTCGATATCGATTACCTCTTCGGAGTCATCACGGAAACCGACGAGGAGAACGATGCGTACAAGGACCAGTTCTTCCTCTTCAGCGCCACGGACCCGGGTGACATCCGCGGAACCGAGTACGAGCAGGTCTACACCCTGGGCGTCATGGTCTCCGTGGCCGAGAACGAGAGCCAGAAGCAGTCGATGCGACAGGCCGTCGAGGAAGAGGTGAACCGCAAGTTCTCACAGACCGTTTACAACTTCAAGGGCAGCCGTCTGGCAGCCGCCGGCGACTATGTGGACTACTACATCTTCATCGACATGATGGGTGACAAGGCCGTCCTTCTGGGAATGACATTCAGTCTTGAGAAAATGAAGGCGGAGATTGCCAAGCAGGCCATGACTTACACAGTCCTGTGCGTCATCCTCGAGGCCCTGCTGATCGCCCGGGTCATCTTCCACCTCCTGATCTTCCTGCTGCGCCCCCTCAAGGACATCCAGAAGAGCATCAGGCTCTACCGTGACAACAAGGACAGCAAGGCCGTCATAGAAAGCCTGAACAAGATTCTCAAGGGCCACACCTCCATGATCATCCGCCGCAACGAGATCGGAACCCTGGCCCGTGACGTCATCAGCCTGGCCAAGGAGATGGACGAGCACACGAAGAGGATCCAGAACATCACCGCCGAGAAGGAAAGGATCGAAACCGAGCTCTCGCTCGCCGCCGAGATCCAGGAGGCCATGCTGCCCACGGAATTCCCGCCCTTCCCCGACAGGCATGAGTTCGACCTGTTCGCCGTGATGAATCCCGCCAAGGAGGTGGGAGGCGACTTCTACGACTTCTTCCTCATCGACGACGACCATCTTGGCCTTACCATAGCCGATGTCAGCGGCAAGGGAATCCCCGCCGCCCTGTTCATGATGATATCTAAGATCGTCCTTCAGAACTGCGCCAAACAGGGCAATTCGCCCGCCATGGTCCTTGAGCAGACCAACCGCATCCTGGCCGCCGAGAACAGGATGGGAATGTTCGTGACGATGTGGTTCGGAATCCTCGAGATCAGCACCGGAATACTCACCGCCTCCAACGCCGGCCACGAGTACCCATTCATACGCCGCAACGGACACTACGAGATGTTCAACGACAAACACGGCGTGGTGGTCGGAGTCATGGAGGATGCCAAGTACACGGAATACAACGTACAGCTTAAGAAGGGAGACTCTCTTTTCGTCTACACCGACGGAGTTGCCGAGGCAAACAACAGGGAGCAGCAGCTGTTCGGCCTTGACAGGATCAAGGAAGCTCTGAACAAAAACCCCTCCGCGGATTGCAGGGAGCAGATTCAGAACGTGACCAAGGCCGTCGAGGACTTCTCCGACGGAGCCGCCCAGTTCGACGACCTTACGATTCTGTGCCTTGAGTACAACGGCCCTGCATCAGATTCGAAGAAAGACTGATTGTTCTCAGAAATCCGATGTGGCGACCATGCTCACATCGCTCTTTCCGACAGATCCCCTGAAGACCTCGTCCCCTGCCTTCACATGGCCCTTGACATCCACGTCCTTAAGCGAAGCTACGACGTCGCGCACTACCGTCCTGCTGACAGGAGAAGCCGTCTTGACGGGAAGAAGAGTGCCGTTGCATCTGACGGTGGTGGTGACGGTCCTCATCGGAGAGGTCCTCTCCTGCTCTGCGAACTTCGCGCCTCTGGGGCACTTGTTTCCCGAGTATGTTCCGGTCTTCTCGTCCCATCTGACCTGACAGCCGTTGGGACAGATCGTGCAGGTTGTCGTCCCCTTCTCGGGAAAGCCCTTCTTCATGCAGTTGGTCTTCTCCTCGTCCCAGCTCTCCATCTCCTGTCCCTTTGCATAACGCACGGCATTGAGACCGGCAAGCTCGCCCTGCTCCGACACGTAGTCGGCAAGATCCATCACATGGCGTGAGTTTCCGCAGGAGAAGATTCCCTTTATGTTCGTCTGAAGGTATTTGTCCGTGTCCACCGAGTTGTTCGGCTGAAGAAGGACCCCTGCCGTCTGGGCAACCTCGTTCTCGGGGATAAGACCGACAGAGAGCACCAGGGCGTCGCATTCGATGATCCTGGCAGTCTCAGGCCTGACGTTGCCCTTCTCATCCAGATCGGACAGCTCAACGGCCTCAAGCTTCCTCTTTCCGATGATCCTTGAGACGGTCGTACGCACGTAGATGGGGATGCCGAACTCGTACACGCACTGCTCAATGTTTCGCGCAAGGCCGGTGGGCTCTTTCATGATTTCGGCGATTGCCAGAACCTTGGACCCTTCCAGGGTCAGGCGCCTTGCCATGATCAGGCCTATGTCTCCGGATCCCAGGATCACCACGCGCTTTCCTATCATCACGTTGCGGATGTTAACAAGGTTCTGCGCCACACCTGCGGTGAAGACGCCGGCGGGTCTGCTTCCGGGGATGGAGATGTTACCCCTGGTCCTTTCCCTGCACCCCGTGGCGATGACAATCGCCCTGGTCTGATACTCCTCTATTCCGTCCCTGGAATAGGCGGATACGAGAAAACCTTTCTCCTTTCTGTCTATCCTGCTCACATGGCGCGAGGTCAGAATCTCAGCCCCTGCATCCTGGGCCTCCGAGATGGCCTTTCGGGCATACTCGGGCCCGGTCAGGGCCTTCTTGTAGCGGATAAGGCCGAAGCCGTCGTGTATGCACTGGTTAAGGATTCCGCCGGCCTTGGCATCACGCTCAAGGACGATGACGCTCCCCGCCCCCTCTTTCTTCGCCTGACATGCGGCGGCAAGTCCGCCGGGTCCGGCTCCTATGACAAGAACATCGCAGTCTCTTTTCATTTGACCTTCCCGGAGAAAAGCTCGCTGCCGGCACCACGGTAGGTGATCTCCTCCGGCTTCATGTCGTAATCCTTGATGAGCATGTCCACGATCTTGGCAAGGCAGTAGCCTCCGTTGCAGCGCCCGGTGGTGGCCCAGGCCCTGTACTTGATGGCAGAGATGCTTCGGGCTCCGAACCTGTTCTCTATGGCATCGCGGATCTCGCGCTTCGTCACGTTCTGACAGCGGCAGATGATCTCACCGTACTCGGGATCCTTTTCTATCAGCTTTTTCTGCTCGGCCTCCGAAAGGTCTCTGAAACGCACATGGCCCTTTCTGATGGGATTGAAGTCCTTCTTCCGTTCAAGCTTCACATGCTGTCCCAGAATGTCGCGCACCATGCGCGCAATCGGAGCCGATGCGGTGAAGCCCGGGGACTCTATTCCTATGAGGTTGATCAGGCCGGGACAGGTCTCTTCCTCTTTGATGGTGAAGTCCCTGAAACCACCCTCTCCCGGAGGTGCCTGCTTGGGTCTGATTCCGCAGTAGTTTCCGATGATGTACTTCCTTTCGATGGCCGGAAGAAGGGCCTTTGCCTCGGAAAACAACTTGTCCATTATCTCCCGGGTCGTCGAATAGTCGTCAGGGTCGTCCTGATACTCCGCGCTGGGACCTATGATGATGTTGCCGTCGATCGTCGGAGTAAGGTGGACTCCCAAACCTCCGATTCCGGGTCTTGGCACGGGATAGGCGGGGATGTCCAGAAGGTCCTTTGCAACCTTGTCCAGGATGTAGTACTGGCCGCGGCATGGGTAGATCTTGTATTTGTCCACACCGAGCATCGCCGAGATCCTGTCGCAGTACAAGCCTGCCGAGTTTACTATGTACCTTGAGCGGAAGGTTCCCTTGGGAGTGCTGACGCAGAAGATTCCGTTGTCCCTGGAGATTGCGGTGACCTCGCTGTCGAACGAGAAGTCCACCCCGTTGTCCATGGCGTTCTCCGCATGGGCGATGCAGAACTCGAACGGGTCGAAGATGGCCGTGTTCTCGGAGAACATGCCCCCTATTCCGCCAAGGCCGGGAGCTATTGCACGGATCTGCTTCTCGTCAAGAAGCCTCAGACCCTCGCAGCCGTTGGCCTTTCCCGTCCCGATTATCTTCTCCAGGGCCTTGAGGTCGTTCTCATCGAACGCAACAAGGACCTTGCCGGTCTTTCTGTACGGGATGTCCAGCTCGCGGCAGATCTGTTCAAAACCGCGGCTTCCCTCCACGCACATCTTTGCCATCATGGAGCCCGTTTTGTTGTTGAAGCCCGCGTGGACGACACCGGACATGCGTCCGCTTGTACCGTAGGCCACATCGCATTCCTTCTCAAGAACAAGAACGGAAAGAGTGTAACGAGAAAGCTCACGGGCTATGGCGCAACCCACTGCGCCGGCTCCGATTATTATGACATCGTACGTCCTATCCATGGGCATATCATTTCATAGCAGAGCGCAGAATTTCAAGGATGTCCTTCTTCTCAAGTGTGACGAACTGTCCCGGCGTCCATTCGAAGGCGTCGGCGATCTCCTTTGCCATATCGTCGGTGAAGTCCTTCACGTCCCTGAGGCTGCTTCTCAGACCCAGAAGCCTGTACCAGTTTATCTGACGCTCAATGGCAAGCTCCACATCGTAGTCGCCCTCCTCGGGGAACTCGGCTCCCCAGACGCGCGAAGCGAACTGCTTCATCCTGTCGCGGCACTGCGGATGCCTGGCAACAAACCGCATCCATGACGGTGTGATCATGGCAATTCCCTCGCCGTGGACAATCGGAAGCCTTGCGGAGATCTCGTGCTCTATCATATGACAGGCCCAGTCGCCTCCGTTTCTTCCCACGTCCAGAAGGCCGTTGTGGCCGATGGTGGAGGTCCACATAAGCTGGGATCTGAGGTTCAGGTCGTCCGGATGGATCAGAAGAAGCTCTGCCGTCTGGATGGTCAGCCTCATGGCAGCTTCCAGAAAGCGGTCGTTCAGATCGTTGTGAGGCACTGTGACGAAGTAGCGCTCCTGAAGGTGGCTTAAAATGTCCGCAGCACCGCAGGCCGTCTGGAACGGAGGCAATGTCAGAAGGTTCACAGGATCCAGGATGGCGAAGACGGGCTGGCAGTAGGATGAGGTTCCGATCTGCTTCTTGTTGCCGTAGGCTATGACGCAGGACTCTCCCGTCTCGCTTCCAGAGGCAGCAGTGGTGAGGACCACACCGGACCGGACCGGAGTCTCAAGGGCCTCGAAATTGAGAAACACCCTGTTCCAGAGCTCCTCGAGCGAGGCAGTCTGCGTTCCCAGGGCAATGGCCTTGCCGGTGTCTATGGCAGAACCTCCGCCGATTGAAAGGATGAAATCGCACTTCTCCTTCTTGAAGACATCAAGGCCCCGGCCTACGCTTTCAAGCGTGGGACTTGGGACAACATCGCCGAACTGGGCGTACTGGAGCCCATTGGCCTTTATCGAGTCCAGGATCCTTCCGAGAAGACCGCTCTTCTGAAGATAGTCTCCGCCGTAGACGACCAGAACCTTTTTGGCTCCATATCTCTTGCAGAGTTCTCCGGCGGCATCGCTTCTGTTCTCACCGAAGACGATATTCGTTTTAAGACTGTATTCGAAATCAAGCATCTGTCTCCTCCTTTCCGGAACGGACATGTGGTATGCAAATGAAGATGATCATCGCGACGATGATCGCCGAAAGGCCGAAGAGCCAGTTCGGGGATATGGTGTAAAGGACATCGATCAGCTGCAGGGCCAGGATCGAAAGGATCGAGCACAGGACGAACGACAGGGCGTAGACCCCGGCTCCGAACTCCCCTTCCGTCTCCATGGCCAGAAGTGCGTCGGCTGCCGACTTCAGGACTCCGTAGCCCAGTGCCACGAGGACCACGGCTCCTATGAGAAGGACGGTGTTGCCCATGGGACAGAGGATTATCATGGCAAAGCCGCACATGGAGACAAGACCGGATACAAGGACGTAGGTGTGGATCGACGCCCTGTTCATGTGCGGGTTTATCACCAGCATGGAGAAAAGCGTTCCGACGGAGTAGATGGCTCCGACCGAAGCCAGGACCACGCCGGTCAGGTTCCTGTACTGGGCGAAGTAAGGTGTGAACAGCATGCTGATCGTCGTGCCAAGGTTGTAGTAGACATACATCAGCGCGTTTATCATCAGTGCCGACAGCAGCTTTCTGTTGTTCTTCAGGTGCTTCAGAGTGCCCTTGTAGGAATCAAGGACGCTCTTGAAGCTGAACTTCTGATGGGAAGCCTTAACCTTAAGGCCCGTGGGTGTCTCGGAGATGAAGAAGTGCCTTAAAAGCGCCTGGCTTGTCATCAGGACCACCGAGACTATGAGGAAGAGGTTCTCTCCCCTGATGATTCCCATCTTCTGGACTATGACTCCGGCAACGGGTGTGGCCACGCCTGCAAGAACTGTGATTATGTTGAACATGTTCATGCTGGCAAGGCTGTTGGCATCCGACGTATCTTCTATCAGGATAAGATAATAGGCTGTGCTCATGACCCTGTTCAGTCCCGTCAGTGCCATGGCTATCATGGCAGGCACGAAGCTCTGCGAGATCAGAAGGATCGCACACGGGATGGCCGATGACATGAGGTCGAAGATCAGAAGCGTGTTCTTTCTTCCCAGTCTGTCCACAATGGGCGAGGCTATGAAGGAGAAGACCAAAGACGACGTGTTGGTGACCGTCATCAGAAGGGTTATCTGACTTGAGGTGAGCCCCTTCTCCATGAGAAAGAGGCTCAGATAGTACATGTAGAATGTATAGGGGATCATCCAGAACGGAAGAGCCTTCATACAGACAGATGCGTTTCTCTCAAGTTTCATGGCGTCCGTATCAGAGGACCGAAAGGTCGTTGTGTTCAAGAAGGACGGAGGAGATCTCCTTGGGAAGCTCCTCCTTGGTGTTCATCATGGCTATCAGCGAGCAGGCCAGGGCCGCGATCGTGTCCGTGTCCCCTCCCGTCTCGGCTGCAAGGAACAGGGCCTTGACCGGAGAATCGGTATGTAGGCACAGAGCCGCAACGGCAGCGGATGTCTCGTAGCTGGGAAGACCTGTACCAAGAACCCCGTACATGAAGCTCTTCAGATCCTCGTCCTTCCACGAGGGAAGATCAAGCTTTCTGAGGTACTCCAGCCTCGGAAGAAGGCCTGCGGATGCCCAGACCCAGGGGGCCTTTGTAAGACCCGTCCTGCAGCCTGAAACGGCCTGTTCAAGGACATCGGCCTTGGGCCTGCCCTCGATTGCGGCGCGAAGTGCGTAGGCGTAGGCGTAGGCGCTTTCCATGGCGACCGAGGTGTTGTGTGTGGGAATCAGAGCGTTGTAGACGCACTCGTCCAGGTCCTGTCTGAGGAGGATGGAGGCCCACACGGCTGCAGGGACGCGCATGATGCCTCCGCATGTCGTACCGTTGAGGCCCGTCGTGTGGGGGTCCTTGCCCTGCATTATGGATTCAAGGGCCGCAAGACTGCTGGGCCCTATGTATTTCTTTTCAACCGCGCCGGTGCCCCGGATCCATGAGACCAGGGCATCGACTGTGTTTTCGATTGTGACTTTCCCGTCCTTGAGATAGCGTCTGAGAAGCCAGAGGTTCTGCTCCGTGTCGTCGGTGACCTCCCAGGGAAGGAGGTCGCTGTGGTTCTGGCTCTGAGAGCTGTCCATCAGACCGCTGATGCGGCCGATTTTCGAGGAAATGTCGGAGAGGGTCATGAACTCCGTCGTCTTGCCCACAGCATCACCTGCGGCGAAGAACAGGTAGTACCTAGACAAGGCTTGTGATGTATTCATAATCCTTCCTGAGCTGTGCATCGACGTCGTCGATGTAGTACTTGTAGCTGGGCTCGAGGTTGTAGTAACCGCAATAGCCCTTGTCCTTGAGGGTCTTCACCACGGCCTTCCAGTCCACATCGCCCGTTCCGATGGGAATGTGCTTCTGACCGTGACCGAAGTCGCTCATGTGCAGATGGCACGGAGCTTCGTCCAGGCCCTTGATGAACTCGATCGGGTCCCCTCCTCCCTCGATGACCTCGGTGGTGTCCACCATGATCTTCATGTTGGGGATGCCCATCTCCTTCACATATGCCTGAAGCGTGTCCGGATGCTGGCCCACGCCCGAGGGATAGTTCTCCATCGCCAGCGTCACGCCGACCTTCTCCAAGGCCGATGCCAGATAGACGATGCTCTCGCGGATGGGCTTTCCGACCAGGTCCGCGAACCTGCCCTGGTATTCCTGCTCGGGATGGATCACGACGTACTCAGTCTGTGCCTCCTCGCAGAAATGGGCCAGGTTGTCCGAGAACATGCGGCTTTCGCGCATCATGCCCGGGTTCGCGTTGTAAAGTATTCCGAAGAAAACGAGAGGATAATGGATCGAAGAGATGTGCATTCCCTGCATCTTGATCTCCGCCAGGGTTCCCATGCTCAGGTCATCATGGCACTGGGGCATAAGCTCCATGTGCTCGAAGCCTGCTTTGCGCAGCTTGCGCACGGCCTCCAGAGTATCGTACGTGTAGAACGCACCTGTTGAAAAAGCTACTTTCTTCATGTGTTTCTCCTTTCCCCCCGTAGATTACAAACGGTATTCCGGGATTGCTCCCGGAATACCATGAGTCAATTTGATGACGTTTTCGTCAGAGCTCTGCGATAAGCTGCTTGGAAGCATTCTTCAGGGCTGCCTCGGGAGTCATCTTTCCGCTCTCGATGTCATCCAGTGCATACCAGAAGAATGTATCCATCGAACCCATTGCTCCGAAGTGGGTGTAGGCCCATGCATAGGAGAGCTGGTCCGTTGCAACTCTGTAAAGCTCGCTGTCGTTGATGTAAGCCTTGACGTCGGCCTTCTGCAGAACGCTCTTTCTGATCGGCAGATATCCGCTGACCAGTGAGTACTCGGCCTGGTTGTCGGTGGCAAGGACATACTTGAGGATCTGCCAGCAGGCGTCGCTCTTCCACTTGTCCTGGGTGAGGATGGTGGCTGTGCTTCCGCCGAGGAAGACTGCGGGCTCCACGAAGTAGGGCATCTCGATTGCGCCGATCTCGAACTCGGTGCTTCCGGGCCACTTTGCGATCCTGTTGCTGGTTGCGGCTACGAAGGCAAGGGTTCCGGCAAGGAACTTCTTCTCTGCGTTGTCATGCTGCTGTGCGGGCATGATTCCCTTGTCGACCAGGCTCTTCCAGAACTCACCGACCTTGACGCCGGCTGCGTTGTCGAAGATGGGAGTGATGTCCTCACCCTTGGCCTCGACGACCTGGTTGCCGTTCTGCTTGAGCATGCTCTTGAAGAGCCATACTCCGTCCGATGTGTCGAATCCCCAGACTCCCGGGTTGGCTGCCTGGATCTTCTGGCAGACCTCTACGAACTGGTCCCATGTCTTGGGAGGATTCTTCTCAAGGTCGAGTCCTGCCTTCTTGGCGAGGTCCTTGTTGTAGTAGAAGACCTGCGTGGAGATTGAGAACGGAAGCGATGTGAGTCTGCCGTTGTACTTTGCATACTCTACGATACCGGGCTGAAGGTCGCCGAAGTCGAAGTCCTTGTCCTTGACCAGCTCCTCCATCTCATAGTTTCCATCCTCTCCGGGATAGATCTGGGATGCGGATACGATGATCAGATCGGGAGCATCGCCTGCAAGCCTGGCAGCTGCGATCTTCGTGTTGGAGTCGGCATATGAACCGGTGTAGGTCAGCTCGGCCTTGATCTCGGGATGAGAAGCAAGGAAGGTGTTGACCTGCTGCTCGAAGAACTGTCCTGATGCACCTCCGATCGAATACCAGATTCTGATGTTCACGACATCGGGTCTTGCCTCCTGCTGTGCCTCAGCAGCACCGGTGGCAAATACCATAGCCGATGCGAACAGCACGACCATTATTACCAAAAATGCCTTTTTCATATGAAACCTCCTTGTTTCAAATAAAAATCACTATGCTTTCATGCCGGTGAGTGTTACGGATTTCACCAGCTGTTTCTCGAATATGACGAACAGGATCAGAACCGGCAGTATAGCCATGACGGCGGCTGCCATCATGACCTGGTACTCGCTGGACGACTCCTGAACCAGATACTTCATTCCTATGGGCAAGGTCCTGAACTTGTCCTTGTTCGTAATGATCAGAGGCCAGGTGTAGCTCTTCCAGTGTCCCAGGAAGGCGAACAGCGTGGCCGTGGCGATTGAGCTCTTGGCGTTGGGTATGACGATCTTCCCCATGATGGTGAAGTAGCCGCAGCCGTCGATCCTCGCCGAGTCGATCAGGTCCTTGGGAATCGATGCGAAGAACGATGCCACCAAAAACAGCGTGAAGGCCGAAAGCACCTGCGGAAGGATGATTCCCGCGTAGGTGTCGATTCCGTGCAGTTTGCTGACGATCAGGTACATCGGAACCAGCGTGACTACCATGGGGACGAACATCGTGCTTCTGATCAACGTAGTCAGGAACTTCTTTCCGGGGAAGCTCAGGAAGGTGATGCAGTAGGCTCCGAAGACCGACAGGGCGATCTGGATCACCGTCTGGGCGACCGATGTGATGATGCTGTTCAGATAGTATCTTCCGAACGGAATCAGGCTGAAGACCGACGCGTAGTTGTTGAAGTTCCACTCGGACGGAAGCCACTTCGGAGGATAGGTGTAGACATCGCGCACCGTCTTGAAGGACGAGAGGATCATCCAGACGAACGGGAAGATCATCGTCACGGCGCCGACGGCGAGGACTGCGAAAACGACCCAGTTGTATCTCTTCTTACTCATACGACACCTCCTTGGAGGAATCCATCTTCGCCCTGATCTGCGTGAGTATGAAGATGATAATAAACAGGATGATGGATGCGGCGCATGCGCGGCCCATCTTTCCTCTCTGGAACGCCTGCTCGTAGATGTAGTTCACAATCATGGCGGTGGAGTATCCCGGTCCGCCCTTCGGAGTCATGACGTTGACCTCCGCGAACACCTTGAACGTGTTGATTATGCCGATCATGATGATGAACGACGTAATTGGCCTGAGCAGAGGAAGCTTGATCCTGAACAGAGCCTGCCTGTTTGAGGCTCCGTCGACCTTGGCCGCCTCGATGTACGAGTCGGGGATGTTCTGCAATCCGGTCAGGAACAGCATGACGTTGTATCCCACGCCCTTCCAGACGGAGAAGATCAGGATCGATATCAGGGCAGTGTCCTCGCTGTAAAGCCATCCCAGCGGCTTGAGACCCAGGGCAGTGAGTATCTGGTTCAGAGGTCCGATCTCCGGATCGAAGAACCAGATCCAGATCAGCGACGAGGCCACGACCGGGACCACGACGGGAGCGAAGTACGTTGACCTGAGGAATTTGCGAAGCGGGATCTTCGAATCGAGCATCAGCGCTATGACAAGCGCAAGTCCCGTGTCGAAGACAAGCTTCAGGACGGCGAAGCACAACGTGTTGAACAGGGCCTTTCGCATCTTGCTGTCCTCGATCAGGAACTTGTAGTTCTCAAGTCCTATGAACTTCCCCTTTCCCGTGGTGGTGTTGAAGTCCGTGAAGCTGTACCTGATGACCTGGAACACAGGCAGGATGAACAGCATGAAGACCGCCACCAGGACGGGGAGCATGAGGACTGCCGCGCAGAAGAGCTGGTCCCTGTCGTAGTACTTCCTGAAAATCTTCACCTTGCCTCTGTAGTGCAGAGGTTCGGCAATCACCTTACCTTCCATACCTTCTCCCTAATCCATACACCTCGACCGATTCCGGAACACACCGGAAATCGAGAGTGTCCTTCTCCAATACGAACGGGTTTCCGTCTATGACCACGCAGGCCGCTTCCGCAATTCCGCTGATCCGGATGCTGTCCTTCTCATCGAAACACAGATGGGTCGTGGTCCTGAAGTCCTTTGCACCCCAGGTCTCGGGTCTGGCGTCCGTGGAGACCTTGTCCAGAAGAGCCAGGGCCGCAGGATGTTTGAAACCGCAGGCCTCGGTCACACCGCCCAGGACGGTCCTTCCGTACAGGTTCTCCTGATGCATCGTGGAGATGCAGATCTGCCTGACCGGAACATCGGGAAGGGCCGTCATTTTCTTTCCATTGAGCAGAATCGAGAAGTCCTTTCCGGTGATGATCATGTCCGGATCGGGCTCCTCCACGGCCCTGCCCTCCTCCGCCATAGCCCTGGCGTTGAGGTTCACCATGCGGCCGTCCACCGTCCCGAGGAACGTGCGGCCGATGATGATGTCGTTGAACCCATAGCCTAAAACCTTGCCACCGCATGTCACCTCTATGGAGTCAAGACGGTGCCCCTTTGTAAGCGTGGGTACGACGTTCTTGGGAAGGACTATGGGTCCGACGTTCGCCGTTCCCGCGGCGAAGCCCAGAATACCCATGGGAACCTTCACCTTGTCCTTCTGCCTGAGGATGGCGGTGGCCATGTAGCTGGCAATCCCGTCTCCTCCAACTGTAACCACGACCTGGACGCCGTGTTCACCTGCCTTGAGGACGAACTCGTCGAAGCGGTAGGCATAACGCTTCTCATTTATTCCTCCGACCGAGACGACCTTGACGCGGCTTCTTCTGAGATTGTCAGAGAAGAACTTTCCGTCCATGTCGTCCGAGACCACAAGGGTTTCGAACTGCTTGAGCAGTGAAAACAGAGTGGCCTTTCTTGCCTCGGTCAATGAGAATCCGGGTTTTGCAACAACTGCGCCTATCATCGTCCTCTTCTCCGGCTCTTTCTTACAGATCGTTTCCAAGAAGCACCTTGAACGCTTTGCCCTGTCGGAGAAGCTCGAAAGCCTTCTGACCGTCCTTGAAGCCGAACTTGTGTGTGATCAGCTGTCTGTACCTCTTGGGATCCGCCTTGATTATCTCAAATGCCTTTCTGAAATCATCCAGCGCAAAACCGCTGCATCCTTTTACCGAGACCTCGTTGTAGTGCACCGCTCCGGCATCGACCTCAAGGACCTCTCCCTTGGGAAGGCCCGCGAATACCAGGACCGTTCCGCCGTTTCTTACAAGCGGAAGGTACTGCTTCACCAGAGAACCGATGTTCACGGCAAGGACGACGTTGTCGTACTCGCCCTTCTTCACGTCCTCGAACTTCACCGTGTGGATTCCGAACTCACGGAGCTTGGCGGCCCTTTCGTCCGAGGGTTCCACGACGGATACATCTATTCCTATCTGTGAGTAGTAGAGTGCGAAAAGAGCTCCCATGGGGCCTCCGCCGACTACCAGGACCTTGCTGTATCCCTTGATCGTCTCCAGCCTTCTTGCTCCGTTGAGGATGCACGAAAGCGGCTCGGTCAGAGCGTAGACGTCGTAGTTCGCAGGGTCTTCCTCATGGGGCAGGACGAAGATTCCGTCCTCGTAACCCTCCGGCACTCCCTCGTATTCGGCGAAGCTTCCGGCCTCGACGTATTTCTTGTTGGTGCAGAGATCGCCCTTTCCGACCTTGCAGAGCTCGCACTGGCCGCACTCGTAGTACGGAGCCACGACGACCCAGGTCCCGACGGGGATCCTGAAGCCCTTGGGGGCCTTTGCGATCCGGCCGTAGAACTCATGTCCCAGAACCGTGGGCGGGACGAAGTACTTGTGGCCCTTGTACACGGCCTTGAGGTCCGTTCCGCAGATTCCTGTGGCCTCCACCCTGACCCAGATGGGGTCGGTGGGCTCGGGCATGGTGCCCTCTTCCACAATACCGAGTTCCTTGTAAATCAGACACTTCATGGGCATCCCCTAACTCCTTAATATCTCCTCCGCGGTGCGCGAGTCCGTCACCAGAACGTTGAACAGACCCAGATCCGCGGCGGTCATTATCGACCTTACCTTCTCACTTCCTCCGCAGAGACAGATACGGCGGTTCACCTTCCTGAGCCTCTCGATCGAAAGACCCAGATATCCGTCCTCCCAGGAACACTTCATCATGCCGTTTTCGGTGAAGAACTGGCCCAGGATGTCTCCCACGGCATCCTTCACACCCTCAATGCTCTGAACCGGGGTCCCCGATTCCAGATCGAACGGGATCCTCTGCTCCAAAGGCGAGGTCCCCAGCCCGAACAACACGGCATCCAGCTCGTTCCAGATGGCAAAGAGCTCGCCGTACTTCTTCCCGAAGTCCTTTCTGTCCGCCTCCGCCGAGTTGTAGAAGAAGACCGAGCCCCCAAGAACATGCGCCAGAAGACTGACGATGATGTTCACCTGGTACTGGACCTCCCTCACACCGATGCTTCCGACTATCGGAACGACGTTGTGATCCGCCGAATGGTCGGTGACGGACTTTTCCACCATCCTCATGACGGTTCTGTAGACCGTCATGCCCCAGCCGACTCCTATGTTCCTGCGGTTTCTCAGCTCCGAGATCAGAACCTGCGAAGCATAGTCCGAGATGTCCTCGATCCTGTACTGCATGCTGTCGCCGTTCTGGCGGGTGTTCGGTGCGATGTACGCCCTCTCCACACCCAGCTTCTTCTCCAGGTCCGCCGCAAGGCTTTCTATCGGCTGCGGTTTTCTAACGGATATTCTGACAATGCCACACTCCTGAGCCTTTGCAAGAAGCCTCGAGACCACAGGCCTTGAGAGGTTCATGCGCTTGGAGATCTCCTCCTGGTTCAGGCCGTCTTCGTAATAGAGGACCGCTACGGCATACAGAAGATCCGAATCTTCCTTCATTATCTCAGAGCTCCGTCCAGATCTTTGATCGTCTTCTTGACATCCTTGCTCTGGAAGATGTTTCTTCCGAAGGCAAGTCCAACGGCTCCCTTTGAGACCACTTCCCTGACCACGGCCAGGATGTCGCTGTCCTTTGGGCCTCCTGCGAGGATCACCGGGACGGGACAGTTGGATGTGACCTTGTCAAAGCCCTTGCAGTAGAAGGCCTTTATCATGTCGGCTCCCAGCTCGGCTGCGATTCTTGCACCGCTTGCAATCAGGTCGGTGTCGTTGTTCTTCGTGTAGTCCGCAGCCAGAACCTCCGCTATGACGGGAATTCCCAGCCTGTGGTACTCCTCGCACACGCGGGCAAGCTCAATCTCGCTCTCCATGTCCTTGGCACCGCCGATTACGAACATGACCAGAACCGCATCGGCATCCAGCTGTGCGGCCAGCTTGGCCGAAGCGATGCCGTAGTGGACGTCCGAGTACACCGTTCCCATCATGGTTCCGCCGACGGAGCCTCTGAGCACAAGAACCTTGTCCTCGACGGCCTTGGGGCAGATGCGGGCGAACATGCCGGGGTTCAGGATGAAACCGTCAACCTCGCTGTCCTTGAGAGATTCAACCAGAGCCGGAGTGTCCTCAAGGCCCTCCATGGTTCCGTATATCTGAGGATGATCGAAAGCCGCAAGAAAGAGCTTTCCCTTGTTCTTAAGCAGTTTTGCCATCCTTCTCTGAATGCCGGTCATATACGCCTCCTGAAAGTTTAGAAAAAAATTTCTGAACAAAATTACTGGATAATACCAGTTTATTGCCATTCAGACGGATTTGCAAACTTTTTGTTTGTAAAAAAATCAAAGACAAAGAGGCTCCATGCAGCGCACGGAGCCTCCGGAAAACAAAGTGCCGGAACCTTATTCAAGCTCCAGATACAGGGCCAACTCCAGGTCCTTGTTGAAGCCCACGCCCAGAACCACGTCTCCGACGAAGGTGGACAGTCCGAAGCCGACTGAAATGCCAAGGTCCCATTTTCCGTCGAAGCAGTCGCCGAACGGTGTCGGTGAGAGATTGTTGAGGAAGGACTGGGCGTCCCAGCCGTACATGTAGTCCGACCTTACGCCGCCTCTGATGACCACCGAGACGTAGGAAGCTGCGAAGCTCTTTGCCAGATTGTACTGGAAGCCGACTCCGCCCATGATGAACTGGCTGTACCTGATGTCCACGGAATAGCCGGGCATGCCGTCCCAGCCTCCGTAGCTCAGATAGGTGTTCCTGCGGTAGGCAGAGCCGTATCCGCTGAAGGCCGTACCCTCTATCCACATGGAGGCCTTCTTGCTGAACTCGAAGTTGTTCTCGCCCGCAAGGCCGATATTATAGGAGAACTGGGAAGTCGCGGTGTTGTAGCCTATGGTGCCCAGAACATCGACACGGCCGCCCGTCATGGAGAAGAAGCCGTTCTTGTAGCTGGGATAGTACACGAAGTCCAGTCCTGCGCTCGGCTCGAAACTGTACATTCTGTCATAGGTCTCCATGTTGTCCAGGCTCCAGAAGTTCATGGCGGAGGCGTAGATCTGAAGGATGTGGTTTGATTCGTTTGTGACCATCACTCCCAGATCGGCTCCGACATTGGCTTCTATCTTCTTGAGCCTGAACTCCTCATGTCCGTCCGTGTAGCAGGTCAGAGAACCGATTTCGCCCTTGATCCTTGCAAGTCCGTATACCCTCTCGTCAGCGTCCTTGGTGAATCTGTACAGCATCATCGCGGAAACGTCGGTCGTAAGTCCGAGAGTGTTCTTAAGCCTCACGTCCAGGCTTATCGGCGTTCCGTAGAGGTCCTTTACGAAGGCCCTTGCGCTGAAGGTCGGAATCAGAACCCTTCTGGTGTACTGGGTGAACGACTCCTCGTCCGGATTGAGGAAGAACATGTAGCCGCCGCTTCCGTACAGACCGAGCGAGACACGCGTCCTTCCCAGGAGGTCCTCGTGCCTGTAGTCCTCGGCCGAGGTGTATCTTGCCTGGGGGCGTTCTTCGAACCAGGTGTGGTACTCTCCCACCCTCTCAGGATCCTTGTATACCTTCTGCTCTTCGGTGAAGCGGCTTGCCAGATCCTCGAAGACCTCGGCTCTGGCCACGACATCCTCGTAGCCCTTCTCAAGTATCTCATCGACCTTGGAGAAACTCAGTGTGCCGTAGTCCGTCGTGTCCGGCGAGAACCAGTAGTCGGCATAGCCCAGCTCACCCTTGGAGGAGTTCTTCAGAAGAATCGAAAGCGAGGAACCCGCCACGCCGGAGATGCTCTGGTAATCCTCGGCCGTAAGCGGCTTCTTGCCGTAGCCGTTCAGAGTCACGACGATGATGATGTCGTAGCCCTCAAACGACGCCCTGTGGGCGATGTAGTTGCTGACCACACCGCCGTCCATGTAGATATTCTCTCCATCGACAACGGGCTCGAAGACAAGGGGGATGCTCATGCTGGCGCGCATAGCAAGGATAAGCGACCCGTCGGTGAAGATGTGCTCCGAACCGTCGAGCATGTCCGTTCCGTTGCACTCGAACCTGACCGGAAGGTCCGTGTCGAAGTTCAGCGTGTCCGGGACGTTTCCGATGCACTGGTCCAAAAAGTTCAGGACCTGGTAGTCGTCGATAAGTCCGCTGACTCCGCCGATTCCCTGTCCGAGTGAGAGTGAGATGATGTTGTTAGAGTTGAAGTCGAAGGCGTTAAGGACCTCCTTGTAGCCGGAGGTGTCGAAGGTCGTGAACAGACTCATCAGATCGTTGTCCAGAACGATCTCCTTCATCTCACGCGGGGATAGACCCGCACAGTAAAGACCTCCGACAAGGGCTCCCATGCTTGTTCCGAAGACCTTGTCGATCGGGATTCCGTACTTCTCAAGGGCTTCGATGATGGCGATGTGCGCCACGCCCTTGGCTCCGCCTCCGGAGAGTACCAGAGCGACGGAGGGACGGCCCAGATCCTTGGGTGCACTGTTTCCGTAGTCGGTGAAGTTCCATGACAACGTGGCCAGTTCGACCTGCATCTGGTGATACAGCACATCGTCATTCGGCCGTTTGTATGTGAACATCTCCTCACTCTCCTCCTCGGTCGGAACGGAGCTCAGCCCGCCGTCGTCCGCAAAGAGAAGCAAAGCGGTCATGAGAATGAGAATAAGAGCTACGGTTTTCTTCATACGCGCCTCCACGAACTTAAATATAGTACACCGAACCCGTATGACGAAACGGTTTTTTCTTCAGATCGAGGCCCTTCGCCTGAGAAAATGCTTTCTGGCCCCTCCCAGAAACAGCGGGATGGCCATGGCAAGGGCCCTGAAGGCGTTGTCGGCGAACATGCAGATCCAGACTTCGAATAATCCTGTGTGAAGCACATGGACGCAGATGACCGTCGACAGGATCCTGATTCCCCACGAGCCGATGGTGGTCACGACGAAGGTGCTCTTAGTCTGGCCAAGGCCGAAATAGATTCCTTCGGAGACTATCATCAGACCGAACAGAGGCTCTGAGACCGCAATCAGTTTGAGGACACTGGAGCCCAGCTCTATTACCTGGGCATCGGGTGTGAAGATCGCCATGATGTTCGGAGCCAGCAGGAAGAGAAGAAGGCCCGTGAACGTCATCATTGAGACTGTAAGGAGTACTGACTGACGGGCAACGACCTTGAACTTCTCATAGTCGTTCTCCCCCACCGATATCCCGATGAGCGTGGATGTCGCATTTCTCAGGCCATAGCCCGGAAGATAGAACATCGATTCGGCTGAAAGGGCTATGGAGTGCGCGGCAAAGACCGTCGTTCCCATTGATGACACGAGCGAGGCGAAGACCACGTGTCCCATACAGCTGACCATGCTGGTGGCAAGGGCAGGAAGGGAGATGTGCAAGGCCTCCGTCACAATCGGTTTCTCGAATGAGAAGAGCTTGATCGTTCCCTTCAGAATGCGGTTTCTCATCATCAGGATGAACATCACCGTTCCGCAGAGAAACGATGAGATTGCCGTTGCAATCGCGGCCCCTCTGACACCCAGTCCCGCCGTGTAGATGAGAAGGTAGTTGAGAATCACGTTCAGGATGTTGGCCCCGAGATTGACCATCATCGGGGTCCTTGTGTCCTTAACCGCCCTGAGTGCGCAGGCGCAGATTATCGTCGAGGCGCGGAACAGAATCGGCAGGGAGATTATGAGGAAGTACTCACCGGCCTGGCGCCGGATGGAGACATCGGCCTGCATCCAGATCGGAATGAAGGGAGAGAGTCCAACGGCGATGGCGCTGACTGCAAGGCCCGAGATGATGATGAAGGAGACGGTGTGGGACGTGATGCTTCGGATCTTGTCCTTATCCCCTGCCCCGTACGATGTGGAGATCATGGCCACCACGGCGATTCCGATGGCGGAGAAGATGCTTCCTATGAGCCAGTTGACGGTGGTGGTGAGGCTGACGGAGGCCGTTGCGGCGGCACCGAGTCTGCCCACCATGGCGGTGTCCACGTACTGAAGCAGCGTGGTGAGTATCTGTTCAAGGATGACGGGGATGGCGAGTGTGACAAGGACCCTGAGGTTCTGACGCCGGTAGCGGTCGATCATGCCTTCCGCCTATTTGATCTTCTTGAAGTTGCCGTATGTTCCCGCGACGGAGGAGACCACGACGAAGGTGTCTGCGTACTTTGCCAGAACGCGCTCGAAGTCGGCTATCTGCATGTTGTTGACGACGCAGATCAGAAGGCTCTTGTCCTTGTGCGAGTACATTCCCTTTGCGGCCACGACGGTGCATCCGTGGTGAAGCTTTGCCATGAGCTCGGCTGCAAGTTCCTCTGGCTGGGATGTGACGACCTCGAACTTGGCCGCCGACTTGGTTCCCTTCAAGATGGTGTCGTTGATTCTGGTCGTCACGAAGCTGTAGACGATACAGAGGATGACGGGGACATAGTCGCGTCCGAATGCGAAGAACGAGAGGACGGCCACGAAGACGTTGATCAGAAAGATCACCCAGACAAGGCTGAACTCCGGCTTCTTCCTGTGGATGAAGGCGGCCACGATGTCCATTCCGCCAGTGCTTCCGCCGAGTCTCAGGGCCACGCTGTAGAAGGCTCCGTTGAACACACCTGCCGCAATGGCGGCCATAATCCTCTCCCCTCCGTCCTTTGCCTGGAATGTGAAGCTGATGTTCAGGTCCTTCAGCGCAAGGCTTGTCAGCGAGAAGACCACGACATATAGGGCCGTGTAGATGACATAGTGGTGCTTGAGGTATCTGTAGGCGACTATAAGAAGCGGGATGTTCACAATCAGGGACATGTATCCGAAGCCGAAGCCCGTCAGGTGCCTGATGATGGTGAGAAGACCGTTGAGCCCGGCCGGCGCGAAGTCGTTGGGGAAGACGAATATCTCATAGTTGAGCGCACCGAGCATGGCTATGCCTATGACCAAGAGATATCTAAGACTCCTGCTTTTGACTATCTGCATCTTCCAATCCGGTTTCCCGTTCTCCGAGGTGAATCCTACTGTGTTTTCTTCAGATTCTCAACTGTTTTCACCAGACGGCCACACGGTCTTCCGGAGCCACGTACATGCCGGTGCCCTCGACGACCGAGGGATAGGTCTCGTAGAACTCGTCGAACTGCTGGACGACGTAGTTGGCTCTGACATATCCCACGGGATGGGAATCTTTCTGGTACTGCTCGATGACAGCGTCCTCGCTCTCAAAGACGTCGTACCACATGTAGGCGTACAGGCGGAAGAACTCGTCGTAATTGAAGTCCTCTATGTTTCTGGCAATGTCCAGCGAAAGGACCAGACCGCCCAGGTCGGCGACCATCTCGTCGATGATGAAGTATCCGTCCTGGCAGAAACCGGTTGCTATCTCGATGTTGCTCAGCTGGTCGGCAATGACGGAGGCCTTGTCCTCGAACATGGCACGGTCCTCGTCCGTCCACCAGTTCACCATGCGGCCCGTTCCGTCAAAGGTACTTCCCGAGGTGTCGAAGCCGTGGGTGATCTCGTGACCGATTGTAGGTCCTATGGTTGCAAGAAGAGCCTCGATGGAATCGTCCTTGTACAGGGCCTCATCGAGAATGCCTGCCAGGATGTTGATCGAGTTCTCACCCGGCATGTAGTAGGCGTTGGCCTCGGTCGACTTGGTATCTGTCATCACCCAGTCGCCGCGCTTTATGGGTTTTCCGAGGAACGACGAGAAGTAGTCGCGGTAGTAGTCGTCGCGACAGAGTACGGCATCCAGAAGGTTCTGGTCATGATCCCCCACCAGTTCCAGAAGTCCGCTGAAGTCCAGCCATTCGTCGGGATAGACCACGACG
>Ga0310696_10002621_pt1 | contig 23543 bp, 19 predicted proteins | sample AusTroGonzalo_MG_4_FD_203885 | JGI IMG/M metagenome (GOLD analysis project Ga0310696, IMG submission 203885) | Bovine rumen microbial communities from tropical cattle in Woodstock, Queensland, Australia - Gonzalo_02 (v2) (version 2) | ecosystem: Host-associated > Mammals > Digestive system >...
GGACGCTGGTTCCTGGGCACCAGGGCTGCATCAAATACACGTCAATTGCTTCGGTTTCTAATGCGCCTGTATGGGTTTCTCATGATGGAATCTGCCTGTGGAATGGAGAATCCATTCAGGTCGTGAACTATCGGAGGCTCAAGCTCAATTCTCCGCAGATCATCAACGCCTGTTCCACTGGCGACAAATACTACCTGTTTCTGGAGACTGGCGTAGTGGTCTATGACCAGCGCAACGGCGGGGTGTTCTACTGGCTTTCCGTGCATGTTGACTATGCCTGGGTAAACGAGCTGGACGGGATCATCTACTACCAGTCTGGCAAGCATGTCTATGTGCTGGAGGGAAGTTCTCTTCCTTTGGGCTGGCGTTATGTGTCTCCCTACATCGGCGGCACGGAAATGCTCCAGCGCATCTATCGGCAAATCATCGTTGCCTGCGACAGCGATACCATCCTTACGGTGTATCTGGAGGACAAGAAGAAACTTGCGGTATCGCTTCCCGCTGGAAGACAGAGGGTGAAGCTCCCGTTGAATTTTGTCGGACGCTGGCTCCAGATAGAGCTTTCTGGCACTGGCAAACTTTCAGAAGTTTCTGCAATCTATGGAGATGACTGATGACGGACATTGAAATCAAACGATACATCGACCAGAAGCTTGCGCAGCTGGAGAAGAAGCTGATTGCCATGATCAAGGGAGGTAAATAGTGGAATACCAGCCATGCGCCAAGGTTGTCAGACCTCCCATCGGCCCAGAGATACTTTCTCTTTTTGCCGAATTGATTCTGAAGGACCATGTTTTCTGGGCGGTGCAGGAGCCGCTTCGCTCCGTGACTGGAATACACTATTATTTCAGCGATTTGGAGAAAGGCGTCTCCCGTCTGTATGCCTGCTATGGCGAGGACGAAAAGTTCCTTGGCTGCATCACGGGCACGGAAACAGACGGGGTGTTCTTTGGCCATCTCTTCTTTGACGTGGGCGCGTCCGCGCTGGAGTGCATGACGCTGGCCGAGCCAGTGATTGTAAAAGACTACGCAAAGGACGGAATCAAGCTTGTGGCGACGGAAGCGGGAATTCCCGAATACAATCAGGCGGCACAGCGGGTGGCAAAGCGATTCGGGTTTGTTGACATGGGAATCCTGCCCGACGTAGTTGAACGTCGTGGCGAGAAAAACAAAGAATTTCAGGTCAGAAGATTCAGGAAAGAAATAGGAGGTTGACCATGGGGGTGTCCGCAAACGGAAACGGTGGGAAACAAAACAGCAAGAGTAAAAGCACTTCGTCTTCCAAGACTTTGGAAAGCGCTCTTTCCCAGGAGCAGTTGAAGATTCTTCGGCAAAGGCAGCAGCAGTACAACGATTACTTTCTGCCTCAGCTGAAACAAGGGCTGGAAGCATCCACGCCTGGCTCTTCCGTCTTTACTCAACAGCTTGGAAACAATGCGCAGCAGGTGAACGCCGCGTTTGATTCCTCCAATGCGGCGACCAACCAGATTCTTGCACAGCACAACTTGGCTGGGGGGAACGACGGGGGCACGGCTGCGGCATTGAAGGCGCAGAATGAACGCGCCAGAGCGTCGGCCTTGGCCAACGCCTATTCTGCCCAAGTCCAGACCGCCAATGCGGACAAGCAGAGATTCCTCCAGCTTGGACTGGGCATGTCCCCGCAGACCACGACTGCCGCGCCGTTCCATCAGGAAAGCGAGTCGAAATCCAAGGGGACTGGTTCTGGCTGGAGCGCAGGTGGCGGTTTCGAGGCCTCGGCAAGTAAATAATAATTCATAATTTTAGTTGCGAAAGATGAACGAAGACCAATTGCACCAGTTCTACGCAGAGCAGGCCGCTGCGGCTAATTCTTCTAATGCCAATTCCAGCGATGGCAACAACATGGCAAGCGCCTTTGTTGATTCCAATGTCCAGGCTCCTTCGCAAGATGGCCAGGAACGGTCCTGGGGAGAAACTTTCCGCGACATGGGCATGGCGTTCCTTGACGCATTTGAGAATCCAACGTCTGTTCTTTCGCCTATCATTCGCCCCATTCAGGCGGGTGTGCAATCTCCTGACTGGATGAGCCGCCAGGCCAGGCGGCAGGCCCAAGATGCCATGAGCAATCTGCAAATGGCACAAGCACAGGCTAAAATACCGTATGTTGAAGCTCATGAAGCAAACCAGGCAATTCTGGAACAGAATGCAGTCAGGAAGTCCGACCTTGATTTGCAGACCAGCAATTTCAATCTTGTCAACAAATATGTAGAGGATGCCAGCGTCAACGGCTTTATCGGCTCAAACAGTTTTTTGAATAACCTGCAAGAATATAAACTGATTCAAGACAAGGCAAGCAGGGAAGAAATCAGGAATAGTACTCCATTTGTCGAATACAATACCTTCAACGCATTGTCGCAGCTTGCTCCACAGGCCATGGAGGACTTTGTTAACGGCAAGTACGACAGCCATGCGATCCAGGCTATGCAGAGGCTGGCAGGAAGAATTGGCTGCCGCTTCGAGCAGGACGAGAATGGGCTTCCCTGTCTGGTTGACCGAGATGGGAATGTTCATGAATTGACAGTGGAGAACCTTGCCGCATTCCGACAGAACGCGGAGAAGGCCCTTGTGGAAAAAGTCCAGGAGGTGCTTTCTGGCGACACTGGTGTTAACGCAGGTCATTTCACAGGGGAGGCTCATCTTTCCATCCAGGAGGAATTGGCTGGCATGGGCGTGTCGTTGCCAGAGGCAAGGAATTTCGTGAAGCAGCTGGAGCAATATGAGAATGCGGATAAATCCCTTGGCAATCTGTTCCTTGTCCGCAGGGCAATGCAGAGCATCCTCACGCGGTCCCCGCAAGTTCTCAAGCCGTCGAAACTCAAGTCTGGAGAGCTGACGGCCCGCGACGTGAGCACGCTTGAGAGTTTGCAGAAGGCTCTTTTCGACTTGGGCTTCGAGGTCACAGAGTCTCCTGATTCCGACGAATATATCATCAACGACCAGTCCAAACAGCTTGGCCAGGATAAGACGCAATTCAGCGTCAAGGAATTCATTGAAGCGTCCGCGCCGATTGACCGTTTTGGGAAGGTGTATGAAAACCTAGTGGGAGAAATCCGAAGAAAACTTGACGATCAAAGACAAGCAGAACTGGATAAAAAGAATTCCGACATGCTGCGACTAATAAATTGGCGGTTGCGAAATGAAGGGCAGGAATTACTAAACAAAAATCGTAAAGCAAAAAACGAAGCGCAAGCACAGCAAGCCCAAGATTCCCAGACGCAAAAAAAAAATGAAGTAAGCACTGCTCCTGGAATGCGCGAGCAGATTCAGGAGCTTACCAGCCAAAAAACAAAGAATTGGACAGACGACCAGGTTGAAGATTACAGGCAAAATCTTAGACTGCTATATGACTTGGGTATTAAGCATGGCATTTTCACCAGGGACGGCAAGTTTAACAACGAGATCCCCCTTTCTTCATATGAAAAACTTCTTGATTTAAAATACATAGAAGAAGATTTAATATCCAATGAAGACCAACGCCAGCTTGATGCATTGACCTCACTGGTCGAGGGGGCATTGCGGAAAAAGATTGACACGCGGCGCAAGAATGACGTCGTTGACGCCAATGCGTTCAAGGTGGAAACCCATAGAGAATTGCGCGATTGGCTGAAAGGGCAAAACCTATTGGCTCCGAATTCTGGCGCAGATGAATTTCTGCATCTTGACGACGGAAGCAGGCGTGGCCTTCTGGAAGACGCGGACAATCAAATAAGTACTTCATATGGTCATAATTTAAAGCCAGAGGATTTTGGCGACAATACAGATGCCGCGTCTTTTGCCTATCTCTTGCGTGCGAGAAATCCCGAGCTGGCCGAAAAATATCTCGCCGCATTGAAGGAAGACACCAAGTACATGCGCCGTCAGCAAAAAGACATTACGCATCAAGACCTGGTTGACGAATCCCGTAATTGTTCCATCGCAGAAGTAGTCGGGTTCAATGACCGTGAAATCTCGTGGTTTGACATTGCGGCTCCGCATATGTCATTGGGCGATATAAACATGCTTCCGAAAAAGAAGCGTGAGAAAGTATTTGACAAGATGGAAAGAATTGGACTGATTTCGCCCAGGGAGCAAAATTTCTTTACGGAGCTTGGCCAAGGAACAGCACGAGGATTTTATGACCACATTGTTCGGGGGACTGGAGCGACCCTTGAAGAACTTGGAGTGGAAAACAGCCTGGAGGAATTCGCAGAAAGGAAACTTGCCACGAACAAGCAATGGAATCCCCCAGAAGGATATGAGATTTGGAGTACCAATCCCAGCTTTTGGGGACAGACAATTGGCAATGGCCTGGCAACAACTTTGCCTTCATTTGCATTTGGCGCGGCGACAACGCTTGTGACGCAAAATCCAGTCTTGGGATATTGGGCGGGAACCGCTTCTTTTGGAATCCCCATGTATGGAGACAAAGTCAGGGAATACAGAAGAGACATGCCAGACATTGGCGACGGCGGTATCATGGCATTGGCCTTCTTTGATGTCCTTGGTGAAAGCCTGATTGAAAACTGTGGACCAATGGAATGGACACATGGTGTCTATAAATCATTGGTTAAAGGTGCCACCCTTGATGCTTTGAATGAAACGGCGAAAAGATTTGGATGGGCCGCCACGAAAAAGTTCCTGAAAGGAATGGCCTATGGCGCACTGGAAGAAGGAGCTGAGGAGATTGCCCAGATGTATTGGGACATATTCACTCGATCCATTGTTGGAACTGAAAACCTTCCTTGGCCAACCTGGAATCAAGTAAAGGATGAATTTGGCGGAGGGTTCATCGCTGGTCTGGGCATGGCAGGCGGTGGAGAGATACTGCAACGTGGCATTACTGGATTGAACAGATGGTCTCATCAGCGGCCTGGCGCCAATGCTCAACAGCAGGGCACTGTGAACGACGAGGGAAGAGGCCCAGCCAGAAAGGAAGGTGACCTTCCTAGTAACGAAGAAATCAACCAATCTCTGCAAGATGCCCATGAACAATCTCGCCAGGAACGCCTGGCGGAGTGGAACAGAATACAATGGGATAATGTTGTCATGATTGGAAAGGCCATCGGCGTAACTCCCAGAATGGCCACTCCAGAAGAGATGGATGGTTTCTATCAGGAGTTTGCCGACAAGAATGGAATTACCAAAGAAGAAGCAAAGCAATCAGGTGAAATTCATGGTCATTATAACGAAGATACAAATGAAATGCTAATTAACCCAGACAGCTCCCGTGGTGTTGCGTGGGCTGCTGGCCATGAATTCAAGCACTGGCTAGATAAAAATCACCCAGAGCTAGTGGACAAATTCAACAAGATGGTGCTTGAGAGCTTGACGCAGGCAGGAAGAGAAGCGCTTGTAAAGACGAAGGAAACTTACGGGAAGGCGGGAGATGGGCAGAAGGAATTTATCTGCGATGCGTTTGCAACGTTAACCTTAAGTCCAAATGCGCTAAACGCATTCTGCCAGAAAATCGAGCAAAAAGAGCAAGGCGCAGGCATAAAGTTTGTGGAGACGGTCCGCGAATATGTCCGTCACATCATGGATTATCTTGCCGAAAACGGACTGGTAGAATCCGAACAGTTCACATACTATGAGCAGCTGGAGCAGGAATGCGCCGACATTCTGGCCAATGCAGCAGAGCTGAACCACTACGGACGCAAGGCAGACGGATCCACCAGGTCGTTTGACGCTCAGGCGGTCAATACTTCCGAGGTAAAGACGGATCCAGCCTTCTTTCAGCACCGCAAAGGCGCCGACGCAAAGACTGGCGTGGTCCCTGGGCACAAGCTGACGGGGAAATATTCTCCGACGACGGGCGGAAACTTTATTTTCTGGGAGGACAAGAACGGGCAGAAATGGCTGGCAAATGGTCACCACCGCTGGCAGATGGTCCAGGAGCAGAATGTTCCAAGGGTGAACGGCATTGTCCTGAAGGAAAGCGAAGGAGTGACGAAGGAACAGGCGCGTGAGGAAAGCGTCAAGGTGAATCTGCGCGAGGGGACTGCTACGCCAGAGGACGCAGCCGAATTCTTCCGCAACAACAAGATGACGGTAGAGGAGGCACAGGCGGACAGCCTTCTCAAAGAGCAGGACACCAACCGCAACACCAGCAACGGCTACTGGATTGGCACTTACGCGGGGGACAATCTCTATGAGAATTTCCGCGACGGATCCATTTCCGCTGGCAAGGCCGCGACGATTGCCGAGGTCGCCCGTGGCAACATGGCGCTGGAGGACGCTGGCCTGAAGATGGCGAAGACCATGCCCGCAGCGCAGTTGCGGTCGGCGTTGTCGCTTCTGAAGCAGTCTCTTGAGAAGCAGGGCGACAAGCAAACTGGCGGTGAGCAGTTGCTCTTCAACGGTCTTTTCGACGACAGCGCAATCAAGCTGGCGGAGCAGCAGAGCAGGATTGCGGCGAAGCACATTGGCGAACTGCGGAACAAGGTCTCCATCGCGAAGAAGGCGGCTGATCTGGGCAAGGACAAGGCGAACATCCAGCAGCTTCGCAAGGAGCTTGGCGTGAATGTCAGGAACTTCAACGAGGTGAAGCAGAAGCTTGGGGAGTGGCAGAAGGAGCTGAACGCCTGGGAGCATTACGACACGAACCAGGAACTCATTAACCAGATCAACAACGAGCTGAATGGCGTGGAATCCCAGAAGCCAGCTGCAAAACCAGCCAAGCAAGAAGCACAGAAGCAGCAGAAGCAATCCAAACAGGCGAAAAAAGAGCAGCAGAAAGCCAAGGCTACCAAGCCTGAAAAAACATTGGCCAGTCCTACAAACCAAGAAGTTACGCAAAAAGAAGAAAATCAGCAGGAATCTGGCAGTGACCTGACTTCAAAAGTCGGGAGTGAGCCGAGGGAAGACCTGACTTCAAAAGTCAGGGAAACCGAGACTGCCGAAGAAAAGACGAAGACAGAATCCAAGCCCGAATCCAAAGCTGAAGAAAAGCAGGATGCGCAGACGGAAGAGCAAAAGGCTGAACCTGTCCAGGCAGAACAGACGGAGGGACCGACAGCCGAAGAATCACAGAAAGAGACGCAGAAGGAATCCAAGGCAGAAGAATCCACGGCTGAAGAGCAAAAGACGGAAGAGGCCAAGGCTGAAGAGCCAGCAACGGAAGAGGCCAGGCCGACGGCGGGCGAAAACGTGACCGCAGAGCGCATCATGCCAGTGCTGCTTGCGCCAGGGAGCCAGGTGTCGCTGGTGGCGGCTTCGCCCGAAGGAGAGGGCATTGTCATCAAGAAGACACGGGCGAAGCTGGTGAGCTTCTTCATTCCGCAGAAGCTGCTTCGCCGCAAGAACAGCGTCTTCGGGACTTCCATCGAGCAGGAGAATCTGCTTGGCCGCCGCGAGGCGCCTGTGAATGGCCGCGACCGCTTCAGCCGTTTCCTGTCCACTGCGGAGGACGAGGCGGCCTTGCGCCGTGCCGTGGAGCTGATCGAGAAGAATTATGGACTTGCGCTGAGTCCGAAGATGGAAACGGCCACTGCGGAGAACGTGCAGAAGGCAATGCCAGAGGACAGGCAACATTCCAAGAAGTCCGAAGATGGGACGAATATATTCGCCCCGTTCCAGAACGGAAACCTACCAGACGAATTCACGCTGCGGCGCGAGGACGGCACGGTCATACATGTCAAGAAGGAGGGGAAACACAGTTACAAATGGGAGGCAAGACGTCCTGACGGAAAGATTGTCACAGCCACACTTGGCGAAAACGCGACGCACAACAATGTCTTCGGCAGCACCGAGCCTGGCCGTCGTGTCATTGAGGTCACGGTAGGAGAAAAAACTCCTGGTCACCCTGTCTTGGAGCAAACTCAGAAGGCAATGCCCGCAGAGACCGTCCAGGAGACGAAAGCCCAGGAGAAGGCCGCTCCGACTGAAGCAGAGGAGGATGCCTGGCTTGAATTGCTTGACAGGCTCCCCCGCCACGAAGACATCAACACTCTGGCCGAAGGCGACTATGTTGCCTTCAATACTTCCAACGGGAAGAGTTCTTCTGGCTTTGTCACAGGCATTGGCCAGAAGAACATCACGGTCAGACGCTGGAACAACAGTTCGCGGCAATGGGACACCATGACCGTCCCCAAGGAAGACTACCTTCAGCACACGTCGTCTGTCGAGCTGGTGGAGAATTTCCGTGGCCAGGCCGACCTGGCCGAGAAAATCGGCTTCCACTTCACGGAGGAAATCCAGTCCGCGATTGCGGAGAAAGCCGCAGGCGAAAAGCAGGAAGCGCCCAATCCGCACAGCGACAGCGCAGGCGGGGTGGTGTTCTCCTACCGCAAGAAAGAGGCTCCAAAGAAGACGCAAAAGGGCTACAAGCTCATGCGCATCGACAACCAGGGGAATCTCTATGCGCTTTTCATCGACCGCGCGAATCAGATGCGGCTTGGTTCCTGGTATGACGCGGACAGTCCAGGGATTGAAAGCCTGAAGAAACTCCAGGATGGAATCTACCTGGTGGACAGGGACGGCAACGCTACGCCGTTCACCCGTGCAAACATGCCTTCCGTGAAGGAAGTGGACACGGCGACGGCAAACGGCAGTCGCTATATGAAGATTGACCGCTACAAGGACGGCTCGCAGCGCATCAGCAACATCGGCGTGAACGGCAGCGGGACCGTGGCCAGCTTCGCCTATCGTCCAGGCTGGCACGCGACCAACGCCCCTTCCGCGCCGCACATCGGCGGCGGCCAGCGCAGGGGCAACGAGGTCTGGGTGGAGATTGAATACGCGGCGGACAACGATTTCCGACAGGAGGCGGCTTCCAGGGCCACGCCCATGAAGGACGGACGGCCGAACCCGAAGGAGGCGCAGCTGGACCACATTCCAGAGGATGGCTTCTACTACTACCGCACCAACAGCAACGCCGACGAGAAGCAGGACTGGATTTTGACTGGCTCCATCAAGCCCGTGCGGATACTCTCCGACGCAGAAGTGGAAAGCATCAACCGCGAAGGCGGCTTCCGTCCCGACGCGCAGCGGAAGGAGGCGAGGGTTGACACTTCGCCAACCAAAGTTAATCAAGAATTTAATAATGAGTTAGATAAATATGACCAACTTGATAGCGGTCATGTTTTCAGACTGGGTTTGCCTGGGCAACTTCTACAGGATTATGGTTTCTCTGAAAATCCTCTCGAACTTTCCCGACGCGTCATTGAACAAAAGGCAAATGACCAGGCTCACCCATTTGTGCCTCAAGATCTTAAGAATTTGCCTGATGCGATTCAGAAGCCGCTGGCGATTTTCAAATACTCTGACCCTGCGAAACTAAATCTCATAGTGGATTTGTCCGCAGGCGGAAAAAACTTCCTTGTAGGTGTCCAACTAAATTCTACCTACCGAGGTAATATGGTCAATAACATTCGTGGATTGCTCCCGAAAGACACCCATGAATGGCTGAATTGGATACAGCAGGACAAGGCATTATATCTTGACAAAAATAAAATCCAGGATTTGATAGCCCAATCAGGAATCAATCTCCTCAAGGTGAGTTATCTAAACCTGGATTCTGTCCTTAAGATAATCCGTGATTTTGACAATGCAAATCACAAAGTCAAAAATTCTGTATTTTCCTATACTCCTCGGCAATGGAAAGAGATGGACAAGGCATATCTTGACGCCGTGCAACGAGGCGACATGGCCACGGCGGAAAGGATGGTGCGTGAGCGCGAGGCCGAAATGGGCTACAGCAACGACGAATCCTGGAAGATGGACCACCGTGCGCCGAACTCGAAAGATAACGTCAGTCTCATTGACCTTAAGGATAGCGGCCTTGTTCCAGCGGACTATTGGGATCACCCAGAGTGGTACACGTATTCTCCAGAGGAACGTGAATCATTTCGCATCATAAAGGCTGCGCTTGAACTGGCCGAACGCCGAAAAGCGGAAGGCAATGAGCGTCCTGTGAGCATTATGGTGTATCGCGCGGTGGACAAGACGAAGAACCGTCTGGAAGGCCGTCTGCGCAATGGCGACTGGGTAACTCCTTCAAGGGCATACGCCGAAAACGAAGGAAGGGATAATCCCAACGGATACAGAATCATTCGGCAGCGCTGCCTGCTTAGGAATCTTTACTGGGACGGCAACAGCATTGCGGAACTTGGCTTCGACGATGGGAGCGACTACTCGTACAAGGACACGGCGAACAACCGCAAGCTGCGAGACGTGGTGACCTATGACGACGAGGGGAATGTCATTCCGTTGTCCAAGCGTTTCAACAAGCGCGAGTACGACACACGTTTCTCCTACACGCCCAAGTATTATGAAACCAACTTTGCGGACAATCTCAAGGCGGTGGTTGCTCCTGGCAGCAAGGTGACAGACAATGTGTTTGTCTCATTTACACCAGAGGTGTTCTCTCAAATTGGCATTACTAGACTTCCGATGATGATGTCTCCGCGACACTTGCGGCTGAATTATTACGACCGTGCAAAATTCATTGAAAATTTTGGTCAAATGCGCCAAGATGAACATGCTCATGGATTATATAACATCCTGACAAAACTTCCCAATGCCATTGCACATCCTATTGCCATAATTGCAAATATGGCTGAACATGCCAGTCCTGGCTCTATAATTGCAATTACAGACATTGATTATAATGGCAAAAAAATAATCGTTCCGATTGCAATTAGCGTAGAAGCAAGAATTTCTAATCAAAACATTGACTCTCATCTTGTCTTGACTGTCTATGATAAAAACAATTGGGTGAATAACCTTCTCACACCTGCAATAAACGTTGAAAAGCAAAAGAACAATAAAGTTGGTATTTTTTACCTTGACACAAAAAAAGCCGAAAAATATCGGGCCCTTAGCGTTTTGAGGAAGGGCGCGGCATCTTTCGGCATTTTGCATAATATAGATGATGAAGGCTCGCCTGTCAAGGGTTTCAACAAAAAACAGACCGACACCTTGCAATTCAAACGCTGGTTCGGCAAAAGCAAGGTGGTCGATGACGCAGGGAATCCATTGGTGGTTTACCACGGGAGCAAATGGGATCCGCTGGCGGAAGCCCCAGGCAAAGCCGTGTTCAGTCATGGGAAAGTTCGGAATACATCCGAGGGAGTTGGCTTCTATTTCACCGCCGACAAGTCAATGGCAAACAGCTATGGAACTGCTGGAGAATACTTCCTCAGTCTGCAAAATCCCGTAGATCCTTTCGGGAAGCTTGATTTGCTCTCAGAGGACGAAATTTACGATATTTCCGAACGCGAAGACCTGGATGAAAACGAAATCGACGAAGCCATAAAAGAGGCGAGGAACGAAAAGGTCCGCGCGAAGATGCGAAATGTCATTGATGCACTAAAAGCCAAGGGGTATCAGTTCTACAATGAAATAGAACGGGATTTCATTGCCACGCTCGATGGCAACTCCACGGTTGAGTCCGTGCTGGATACAGCACAGGTGGCAGTCGGTTTTGTCATTGATGAGAATGTGGACAACGAGAAGTTCACAAATGATTTCCGACGCGCGGAAATAGAAGAATTTGGCATTGACGGCTATGTCAGCAGGAACTATGGCGACGGCGCTGGAGCCTTTGTCGCCTTCCTCCCCAACCAGGCCAAGTCCGCGACGGACAATGTCGGGACCTTCGACAACGGGAACGACGACGTCCGCTTCTCCTACACTGCAAGGCGGCAGCAAGTGAATCCAATCCTGGAGGAAGGAAAATACAAGGAGGAGTACCAGCAGGGGCTTGAGCAGGACCTGTACCGTCCTCTCAGCGACGCCGACGTTCGCCGCAGGGCTGGCAATGCGCTGGCCAGGATGGGAGGAATGAAGGCGGCCCTGGAGGCATTCTTGTCGGGCAAGAAGCGCATTGAAGGCCCCATCGGAACCATGATGGCCAAGGCGATTCTGAACTCCCCTCAATACCAGGAGCTGACGGACGACCAGCGCGAGGCGTTCGGGCATCTTTATCGGGAATCCAGGACAGAGGCGGGGCGGGTGCTGCGTCTTGGCAGACTGGAGACCGCCAATCTGCAAGACTTTGGCAAGCTTCAGAAGTTCGTCGAAGAATTCAGATCTGACATGCAGGCCACGCATCCCAAGGAAGATGTGCGGAAGAAAATCAAGGGCGCCACGGGGGTTGACATCGACAACCTGCCAGAAGAACTCGCCAAAGACAACAAAAAACTGGACGAGTTTCTCACTGGCGCATACTCTGCGTTTTCGAATACCAGCGACAAGTTCTATGAGTACTGGGTAAACGCCATTCTTTCGGCATTGACGACGCACATGTCCAACACCAGCGGCAACTTCGGCAACGGACTCTACGAACTGACGGCAAAGCGCTTTGCGGAGGCCTGTGTGAATTTATTCATGCGGCATTCCAAAGGGGCCACCTTCGGGGAATTCAGGCACATGTGGAGGGCGCTGAACGTCAAGCAGGCGTGGGAATCCTCCAAGCCGCTGTTGTATTTCGACATGCTTACTCCTGAAGGGAAATTCGACGAGCATGGCGTCAAGGCGGCGTTGCCAGGGAAAACGGGACATTTCATCCGCACGCCAGGGCGTTTCCTGCGCTTCGCTGATCATTTCGTGAAATGTATTGTCCGTCCCGTCGAGGCGGCGGCAATGGCCTACCGCGAGGCGAAAAGCCAGAAATTGAACAAGCAGCAGACAATGGATTACATCCAGAAGCAGCTTGAGGACGAGAATTCCACCGCCAACGAATTCGGGCGGCAGCGGGCGTTGGAACTGACCTTCAACGAGAATCCAGGTCCTGGAACTAACGCACTGATTCAAATGCGCAACAAGGTCCCGTTCATGCGCTATCTGTTCCCGTTCATCCGCACGCCCTCTAATCTACTGCGGCAGGGAATCCGCAAAGGACCATTGGGCATTGTCAACCTGGCCTGGGAGACTGGCCAATTGGCATTTGGCAACCGCAAGGTGGACAACGAGTACATCGCGCACATCGCGGAGCAGATTGTCTTCTGGGGTGCATGTATGATGCTTGCTGCGGGGCATGGCGACGACGACGAGCCATGGATTACTGGCAACAGCAGGGTCTTTGGAAACGAGGGTCGCTTCAAGAATGTCCACCAGCCGCCAATGTCCATCAAGATTGGGGGGAAGTGGTATTCCTACCGTCGCATTGAGCCGCTTTCTACGGGACTTGCCACTTTCGCTGACGGATATAACGCATACCGCGAGGCAAGAGACGGACAGAAAATGACCTCCGCCATGAGAATGATGATGACAGGGGCAGGAAAGCTTCTCAGCGAGAAGTCCTATCTGCAATCATTCAACGAGGCATACCAGCTGCTAAGCGATCCAGAGCGACATGCAGAGGATTGGCTGGCCAACTTCGGATCGTCCTGGGTGCCCAACGCATACCGCCAGACGGTCAACGCCTTCCACAACTACTCTCCGAACTACAAGGCGGGAAGCGAAAACTGGATACTCAACACCTTCCAGCAGACCTTCAGCCGTGCAGGGCTGTACCACCAGGTGCCGAAGATCGACTACTTCGGACGGCCAGTGCCGAAGGATCTCCCGCTGGACCAGGTTGGCCCTGGTTCCGTCGCCTGGCGGCTCATCATGCCCGTCGCACGGCGCGAGGCGGACAACATGGATCCAGTCGAGCAGCTCATGTGGAACTACAACAAGACTGCGGAAACTCCCTATTGGCCAAGCCTGCCGTCGCCGCATTTCCAGCACGAGAAGAAGCGTTATGCCGTGACCGACTACGACGCATACGCGACACGGGCGGGCCAGCTTGCGCATGAAATGATGCTCCAGGCGGTCAAGGACGGAAAGCTGAACGTCAAGGATCCTGGAGAATACGACATCAACCAGATCAAGCGGATGTTCAGCGCCGCCAGGAAGCAGGCCAAGATGGAATTCCTGGAGAAAGGCTGGGTGGAAGAACAATAGCATTGGCCCCGTCTGCGTGCCCATTATCCACAAAAGCGGGTGGAGATTTCACGCAGGCGGGGCTTTTTCTCATGTCACGCCCAGGTCTGCAACGCATTGAGGATGACGGCCTTCGGCGCATCGGATTTGACCATGCTTATGATATTCTGGATGGGGACTCGGGCAGGCGTTTTCGCTTCGCCAGAGAACAGGTCTGGCATTGAGGCCATATAGCGTTCCTTGTCCGCCTGGCTTGCGTGGTCCATGTATATCTTGGTCATGCCTGGCGATGCATGGCCGACGATTGACTGGACCACGGGAAATGGAACATTGTTGCAGGCGGCCAGATAGACAAAAGTGTGCCGAAAGGAATGGATGTCTTTCACAGACACTTTGTTTTTATATCCGTCGATTTTTTGGTCCAGGTCAATAATGCCAATTTTATAAAAGAATTTTTTTATCATCTGGGTGATTTGCATACCATTGTTACGATTGATCAATTCATATAAGTGTGGATATACATACTTTCCATCCCGTTTTAAAGATAGTAGATGTTCACGAAGCCGAGGCAAGACTGGAACATCCACAGGCTGTTTGGTTTTTCCCATTTGATCTACATGAATCCACTTGCAGTCAGGAGACACGGCACTCCATTGCAGCCGACAAACATCTCCTCGGCGTAAACCTGTGTAAAGTGCCGTGAGACAAATGTCCAATACATCTCCGCTGCCATTTTTTTCGATAAGCTGTAAGTCTTCAGGCGAATAAATACACCGACTAATTGGACGATTTGGCAATGGCTTTATTTTTGAAAATGGATTTTCGAAAACTCCTTGATTTTTGTCAAAAGAATTAAAAAGCATCTTAAGCACTAGGAGATTTTCGTTTTTGACATAATTAGAACCTTGCAAATTTCGCAAGTGTGTAATATATTCAGTGGCAATTGACGGTGTAATGTCACCAACATTAAGATTGCCATGTGTTTGCATTGTCCACTCAGCGAATTGCAATATATGATGGCGATATTGGGACATTCTCCTGGAAGTCGCTCTAGACATAGAGTGTGCCTGGAAGTATTGCCATAGCTCATCTGGTTCTACTTTGACACCCGATGTGTTGCCAAGAAGCGCGGATTTGGTCTGCTCCCAGACCTGTCGGATGTTCGCACCATCGCGGAACTGGACACGGAGACGGTCATGGACTGCCTGCGCTTTGGTCTTGCTGGTCTCTCCAGTGCTTCCAGCGTGGCGTCTGCCTCGGACGGTAAAATCGTAATACCAGATGCTTCCTTGTCGGTAGAGTGTCATTCTAGGATTCTCCTTGGTTACTTGCGAGAGTTTATTGGATGATTTTGCTATCAAGTTAGCAATTTCACAATTGTTTTCACAATTTTCTTCGGATTTCCTAGGTAAAATTTCCCGCAATTAACGGAAAAATATACCTATGTTTTGTTGAATATCCTAGGAAAAATTGGATAACAATGATAACTTACCACATGATAAGAGAATTGCCAGAGTTCACAAGAAATTTCCCAAGTCTATATTTTGTGGTTGCGAAGGGTTTGCCACATGGTAAGGATCCGTTCCCTGTTGGCGTAGTAGTAGCGCAAGGAACGGTCAATAAACGTACGGCGGTTGAGGCGGTAGGCACGACGGGCCTTTGCCTTAATTTGTTCCGCGTGTGACTCATAATACTTGCGGTTGGCGATGCGATGGGCTTCTTGTTCCATGGTCAGAATGTCACGCTTGCGGTTAGAACGGCTGCCGAAATCCAGTAGATTGCATGGCGCCAGTCGGAGTGGCAGGCATATACAGCACCAGCACAAAGATCCAGAGCAATCAGGATTGACGGGAAAATTCTAGTCATGGTTTTTCCTCTATGTCTATTCCTTCTTTTATCAGCCATGCACGCAGAAGCATTTCTGGCAACTTTTTTCTCGTCACACCTCCTATTCCGTTTGCGCATTTCGAGAAAAACTTATTGTCCACGTCTGTGCCGTCTCTCTGCAAGCTGTAGTCAGGAAATTTTTCCAGAATCTCCTGCGCGGTCGGCGCGGGGGCCAGAATCCAGCTTGGCCAGCGAATGAAAACAGGGTCACTTCTCTTCAAGGCCCAATAATTCATCCCCGAGAACCACCACACCAGCGCGGTGTCGTTGAAGGCATCCTTTGGAATCTGCTGGCAAAGCTCGGGTGGCGGGACAAGTTGCTCAAGGTTCGTCATTGCTCTGCTCCTCCATCATCGTCTCAATCGTGTCTATGCACTCCATCACCTGCCGCCTTATGTCGCGAAGTGCGCTCTTGGAAGGCTCTCCGACGCAAAGCAATGTCACGGCGACAGAGCCAAGCGTCTCGCGGACTTCCTCAAGGGCAAGCCTTGTCTCGTCATCCTTTTCCATTCAAACCCCCGAATTTATGCTGGTTTTTATGTCACCATCCTCCACGTCTCTCCAACTCATCTCAATTCCATCTCCGTCGCTGTACGGGCATCTATGCGGCGTTGCCGGGCGACAGAGGCTTCGCGCCACCATGTAGCACGGCAAATTGTCGCAGGCGTCGCACACGAACACGCGCTGCTTCTGAAGCGGCGGCAGGTCGGGTATGTTGATTTGGCTATTCGGCATCGTGTTCCTCCCTCTCCGCCAGGAGCCAGTCCACAAATTTATTCTGCATGTAGTCTGCGTCGTCGCAGAAGGGGTCGGCCTTTACGTCTTTAATCAGCGCGTCGCTCATTGTTATCTCCGTCTGAATGCAAACTTGTTGCGCTTACTGTTCCTTTTGTGCTTACTGTTCCTTTTGTGCTTGTGCTGGCGTTTAGGAATGTAGTAGAAATTCCTGTCGTGGATGTTCGCGGCATAGGCACCAAATCCAGCAATCAAGTCTAGGTAGTTAAACAGGATTTCTCTGAATGTAAGCCCATCTGGAATCTGCGGTTCCGTGGCATCGCCACGCCTCATTATGGAGTCGTCGCTCATAGCAGTCCTCCCGCACAGCTAGGGTTGCACCAGATACATTCCTTTTTTCCTGAAAATGTCTTGATGTATTTGTTCCAACCCGCATTCCTAAGTTTCTCGTATATAGGGTGGTCATACCCGCTAATCACGACCATTCCCTTGAGTGTCAAAATCAAGTCCACCAATCTGCAATGGTCCTCGTTGCTCATCTCATGAGAATAACAATGGTGGCTTGCCTGTGTGCGCGTTTCCGCGATATATGGCGGGTCAAGGTAGAAAAGTGTATTGATGTCATCGTATTTTCGGATGACATCGAATGCATCCATCTTATGTATCACCACGCCTTTAAGCCGTTCGCAGAACCATTGAAGTCTCGTAGGAACCGCACTCCAGTCATGAGCAGGAATTGTGCTTTTCCGAAAGACATCTGCCCTGAATCCCGGAAAGTAGTTGTTCGTATTTGCGGAGTCTGCGAAGAAACCCATTGCACATCGAACAAGAAACCTCCTGGCACGCTCAATGCTATCTTGGGGGTCGGGAACTGGCTCCGAAAACGCATTCTTGTACTCAGTCAAAGCGTACGGAGTCAGTTCAATTGCGGAACAGAGTAATTTGCATTGTTCGACATCACGCAAAATGGTGAAGACATTAACGATGTCGTCATCTAAATCATTGAGCACTTCGGCATAACTGCGCCCTTTATTGAAGAACACGGATGCCGCGCCACAGAACGGCTCGACATAGACCTTATGCCACGGCAAATATGACACAATCCACGGGGCAATTTTTCCCTTCCCGCCGTAGTACCTGAATGGAGTTCTATTCATCCTTCACCTCTCCTTTGCACTTGGCTAAAAGTTTCTCGGTGGTCTCCACCCGTTCCCGATGCTCGGCAATTGCCGCTATTACAGTCAGGTGAACAATTGGGTTCAGGTCGCAGACTTTCGCCGCCGTCTCCAAAAGGCGAATGTCCTTACGCATCGTCTCGAGGTTCTTCTCCTCGTTGGCGTAGAGGTCTGGGCAGCAGGAGATAAGCGCGGCGTTGGCGCCCATAACCCCCTCCCTATAACCATCTACCATCGTAGCCACAACGAAGGGATGACCGTTAAGCCAAGGTCTGCATTCGTCATACGGTCTATCGCATCCTACTGAGTTGCTGTAGTTGCCGTAAAGCACCTCCCACGGCCCTGGGGTGAATTTCGGCTCGTTAGTCATTGTTCTTTACCTCCGTGTTCTTAACCAGCCTGAATCCCGCATCATAAATACTGCAAGCATAGTGAATTGGAATTATTTTTATGCTGTTCCTGTTTTGGCACGTCCGCTTGAGTGGGCATTTCTCGCATTTGTCGGCGAAAAGCGGGAGGTTTTTCTTTGCCTTGTAGTATTTGCCTCGGTACTTGATGATTATGTCAATCATTTGGCTTCCTCTTCTTGTTTCTGGCACTGGCATTGTTGGCAGTGGCACTGGCTTTCTTTGGGACTATTTTTGTCGGTTGTTATCTGCTGAATGGCAAAAAGGATAAGTAGAAGCAAGAAGACGATTAGGCATCCAGGTGGGTTATTGTCGTTCATTTTTCGTCCTTCCTAAAAAGGCTTGGTTGTTGTTGCTCGTTTAGCTTGTCTAGTAGGTATTTGTCCACCTGGGCCTCGTATTTCTTGGATTCAGCCAAGAATTTCGGCTCACGGGACTTGAAGTATTGCCTCTGCGCGTGACGCATGGCCTGGACTAGTTGTTCGAATTCAGTCATTTGATTGTATCTCCTGTTTCCCAATTCTCAATGGTGAAATGGACCATAGACGGTCCGCTATGCTGGAGCTTGACAACGTGCAGGTCAAAAATCCTCGCATCTTCGAGAATGATGTATGCCGCCATTAGCGCGTCAAGGATGACCTTGGCGATGTTGTCAATGTCTGGACGGACTACCCGTGGTTGGATTTGGTCATTGGTCAGACCTTTGCGATAATAGTACATGATGGCAGTGACAGTGATTGCCCCTTCCAACGGATATTTTGGCCTGTGTTTCTCGAAGAGGGCCTGCCATGCGGCGCGGGCAGCTCTCAACCCAGGGCTTTCCCAGGTGCGGCCATGGGCGCCGTGCCCCCGCTGCTGCGCGGTGGCGCTTGGGATGTCAAACGGTTCAAAGAACTCAATCTTCATAGACAACTCCTTGCTTGATGTGCAGACCTGCGCGAGAAATGCGTTGTTTAGCTGTATTAGTATTGATTCCTAAATCTTTCGCCAATCCCTGGAGTGTGACTTCTCCCTGCTCCTTGAGGGTGTCGTAGGCCAGCCGCGTCTCGGCAATGGCGGTATCGGAAGTGTCTTTCTGCGCTTTCCTGGACTTTCGCGGCGGTTCCTCGCCAGGCGCCAGAGCGTCTGCCAGAAGACCATCGTCCATGACATGATGCGGCCAGAGGTACCACATGCGCCGTGGCTGAAAGCCAGGGAACTCGCGGAGAATCCCTTCAATTCTCCAAGCTGTCGCACATTCGGCCTGGAGCTTCGCCGCATTGGACAGCTCCTGCGCCCTGTTGCCCAGGACGGACACTGCCCATTCCACAAGCTTTGCGCCTACAACCATGTCGTCCTGCGGGACTAGTCCCCGCCAGGTCGGTTCAGCCTGGTCAAGTGCCTTGCCAATTGCCTCGCAGGTCAGCCGATTGGCCAGCTGCCTTCGGCGGTCGTCCGAGATTTCCAGCTCGATCATGTCCAGCATAGCGTCGGGATCACGGGCAAAGACGCCTGAGCCGCTGGCGCGGTCCTGCGCACGCTTCTGGCCTTGCTCGCCCTTGGAATGATGGTGGCAGTAAACCATTGAACATCCCAGGCGGTCGGCAATTTGGTCGAAGAAGTTGCAGAAGCGTGCCATTTCCGCTGCCGAATTTTCATCACCTGTAATTACCTTGTAAATCGGATCCACGATAATACAGCCATAGCCTTTTTCCTTCGCACGTCGGATTAGGCGTGGGGCGAGTTCGGACAATGGGATTGCATGACCGCGAAGGTTCCAGACATCTAGCACGCCTTTGGGCAGGGTGCCGCCATGCAGCAGGTCGTAGATTCTATTCAGGCAGGAAGCGCCGTCCAATTCCAGATTCACATAGAGGACACGGCATTTTGCACACTGCCAGCCAATCCACTCGCGGCCTTGGGCAAGAGCCAGAGCCAATTCCAGAAGCAAGAACGATTTTCCCGCCTTCGATGGCCCTGCCAAGAGCAGCTTGTGGCGACGGCGAAGAACACCCTTGATGACCTCTGGAGACAATGCGGGGGGAGTTGCGCTGCCGTCGAAGTCAGTGATTTCTGGGAGGTCATCATTTTTGCTGGCGATATAGTCCAGCCAGGCTTCCCAGGATGGTTCACCGACATTGGTAGCCAGCAGCGTCTGCTCATGGTCGCCGCGCTTCAGGCCAGGAAAACGACTATATCGTGATGGATTGACCGTTTGCTTGTCGGGCTTAAGACCATTTTTCTCACAAATTCTTAATAGGTCGTTAACTCTGGCCTGGTATTCGGCCTTGTCCTTCGCGTCCACTCGGACGATGGCATGGATGGATTTTCCGCCAGAAGACACCACTGCGGCACATGGCAGACGCAATTCCTGGATGAGCGCCCACTGCTTCTCAGTCGGCAGGCTGTCTGATTCCACCAGCGCATGACGGTAGGCGGAAATAGAGTTGTCCGTTCCCTGGTCATCTTTGACTGGATTGATTCGGATCCAGCCGCCAATCTCCGTGTCATAGTCTCCCAGGACATAGCCGATGTCGTGCTTGCGGAGTTCTGCTGCTGCCTTCCCGACGGATTCGGCAATTCCTCTGGTCGCTGGAGAATAATGCCCGTCGTCACGCTGGATCCCCTTGAAGCAGTAGGAGAATTTCTCGTCGGAATGGAACAGCGCCTTCAGGTACTCTATGGTCTGGTTCTCCGCGCTGTTTCGGTTGCTTGGCAACGGCGCATTGCCGACAAAACGTGGATCTACAATTTTGATTTGTGTGTCGGGCAACGATTCGTCGTAGTCGTAGAACTCCTTGATATTGTCATTATTTGCACACGGCGCGGTCTTGGACAAGGCGTTCTTGATTGTCTTGGTAATCTCATCCTCTGGCACTTTGCGGTTTCCTGGTTTTAAATTCGCCTTAATGTCCAGGCGAATTTTTGCCTCGTCATAGCCGCACATGGCTCCAAGTGTGGCTACGCTCATCAGGGCGGTGTGGCAGCCATTGCCAGGCGGCGGCAGGTTGCGCAGGGCTTCTTCGTATCTTGTCTCGGCGCTCATTGTGGGGTATAAGAATATGGATCAATGTTGAAGGGCACTCGCCAGCCGTTGCCCGCGATTCGGTCAATCAATTTCCGTGCCTGGTCAAATCTCCAGGTGCCAACGCAGTTGAATCCACGGCCCTCCAGGAAGCGGATTTGCTTGGGGGTAGTGAGGTTTTCCGTGCGCCGTTTGGAGATGATGTCCAGGATTCGGGACGCCTCGCCTGTGGTTCGGATTTCGTCTGGGTAGATTCCTGCCTTCTCCAGCGCGGAAAGCTGCTTGGGAGTTGGCGGCGCCAGACTTGCCAGGTCGTTTTCGTCCGGCTCGTAGCGGACTATCTTTCCGCGCCCGCCATCGGGTGTAATGCTCATTTCGAATTGCAATGGATCCACCAGCGCCCGTTTGCGGTGCCGCTGCTCCTCCAGCTCTTTGCGCAGGGACTCCTCGCGCTCCTCCTGGGCCAAGTCGCGGGCGTCCGCTTCAAGGTCCAGCAGGTCGGCAGGGCCCTCTCCCTTGGTCTCTTCGGCAATGATTTCTGCCATGCGCTGGAGCAGTTCGGGATTTTTGCACACAAGGTGAACCGGGCGGCAGAGATCGTGCCGTTCCGTCATCCACAGGAAATCCAGCAACAACAGATTTTCCTTGCCTGGACTCAAGCGGGTTCCTCTGCCTACCATCTGGGCGTATAATGCCCTTACCTTGGTCGGGCGAAGAACGCAAATACAATCGGCTGAAGGCTCGTCCCACCCTTCGGTGAGCAGCATGGAATTACACAATACACAGCCTGGACCGGCCTGGTGGAACCATTCCAGCACCTCGGCACGGTCTTCGGATTCTCCGTTGACCTCCTTGGCCTCGATGCCACGGGCGTTGAGCATGGCACAAAAGCGCTGCGAAGTGGCAATCAGCGGCAGGAAGCAGACGACCTTGCGGTCGTGGGCGACATCCTGGATTGCATCGGCAATGCTGTCCAGGTAGGGTTCCAGGGCGTTCCCGCACTCGGCAGCGGTGTAGTCGCCTCCGCCAGTGTGGGAGATTCGCAGTTCCACTGGCAGTGTCTCGGCCTTGATAGGCACCAGCCAGCCTTCTCGCACGGCACGGGGCAGTGACATCTCAAAAGCGACTGTTTCAAAGAACTGTCCCAAGTTGCGCTTGTCGCCTCGGTCAGCAGTAGCAGTAACACCCAGAACCTTCGCGTCGGGGAAATGCGCCATCACCTTTTGGTAGCTGTCGGACAGGACATGGTGCGCCTCGTCAATGATGATATGCGTATAGTCGCTTGGAGATATGCGCTCCAGGCGCTTCTCGTTAAAGGATTGTATAGAGCCTACTGTCACGTTATACCATGATTCCTCGGCGGTCTGCTCCGCTTTTTCCACTGCGCAACCCAGGCCAGTGGTCGCCTGGAGCTTGTCCGCTGCCTGTTGCAGCAGTTCTGCACGGTGCGCCAGAATCAGGACACGCCCGCCATTGGCCACAATCTGGGATGTAAGCGCAGAAAACACGATGGTTTTCCCTGTTCCTGTTGGCAAGACCAGAAGTGTTTTCCGAACAACTTTCCAGTCGGTCAGGATGGCGTCAACCGCCTCTTGCTGGTATGGTCGTAGTTGCATGATGAAGGGATAAAAAGTGCGGGAATTCTCGCCTGCTCCCGCGACAGAGGCCAGAGTAAACCCATAAAACACTGGCCTGCCAGTGCCCAGGAGAATCGCCGAAGACCTGTTCACTGGCGCGAAAAACTATGATTTTAGAACGATTCAAAATCGGCTGCGGGTTCCAGCCACCGCTTCACACGGTTGTTCTGCAATTGTTTACCAGATTTTTGACTGGTGAACTCATTGATTTCCACTTCGCATTCGCCAGAGGCGCCCAGGACAGCTGCCCAATCGGGAGTGAATGGCTTGCCTTCCTCTACTGGCTGACCAATGGAACGAAAGAACTGCCTCACCTTGTGGATGATGTTCTTGTGAAGAATGAGGAGTTCATTCCAGGTCGCCTCGTTGCCCTCGTCGTCGCTGACCTTGATGGTTACAGTGACTGTCTTGGCGCCCTGGCACTTTCCGTGGTCCATGCGGCCGCGAATTTGCTTGATTACCTTGTAGTGGTAGTTTCCCGCTGGCAAGAGCGAAAACTCGTTGTCGCCAGTGTCTGGCAACGCGTCATCGTAGTCGTACATTTCCTTGGAGACCTCGTCGGCCACGGCATCTCGTTCTTTCAATTCCTGTTCTGTCATTGTTATTTCCTCAGCTTGTTGATGTTGTTCTGAACCTTGGTCCAATTGGTAATCAGCCTGTCGCACGTGGCGTCGTTGTAATTGTGCAGGTCATTTGCGGCGGGGTCAGGGAGAATGCCCATCTTCACCACCATTGTCGCCAATTCAGACTGCTTCACGCCGCTGGCAATCATGAGGTCGCAGAGCTTGGATTGCTTCTCGGAGAAATCCTTCTT
>Ga0310696_10002622_pt1 | contig 23531 bp, 18 predicted proteins | sample AusTroGonzalo_MG_4_FD_203885 | JGI IMG/M metagenome (GOLD analysis project Ga0310696, IMG submission 203885) | Bovine rumen microbial communities from tropical cattle in Woodstock, Queensland, Australia - Gonzalo_02 (v2) (version 2) | ecosystem: Host-associated > Mammals > Digestive system >...
ACCTATATTTCCGAATATTGCGCAAACGCAACATATTTTTCATCCCCGCATTGTTGCATTTTGGGGAAGAAGTTGCCGTAAAAATTTTTCAAATAACTGCTGTTTAACATTTCCGACGTGGTTAATACGGCAATTTTTCCATTTTCTTCCATAATGTTATATTGATTCGCACGCGAACCGTTTGTTAATTTGGAAAGTTTTTCCCGTTGGGAATTGGAAAGTTCATCTTTTTCATATACGTACAACGTAACCCATTTAGGCAAATAGGAAATATCTTTGCCTACTTTAGAGGCTAATAAATCTTGCGTATCCGCACTGACGGCCGACCCATAATATTCCTGCATATAAACGTAACGCCAATAAGACGGGGAATCATAGCGTGCTTCCACAAATTGTGCAAATTTTAATTCGTAGGTGACGGAAAAATCATTATCCGAGCCGGGGTTATCTTCTTCGTAGGTTAAATTATTTCCTTTTTGAGCACAAGGTTCAAAATCTTGCGCCTGTACGTACAACGGCAAAAGTAACAAAGCCAATATACCGAAAATTATTTTTTTCATTTTACGCTCCTTTTATAACGTCTGTTACTATTATTGTAAGAAAGATTTTTTTATAAAACAAGGGCCAAAAGACCTATTTTTCATCTGGGCCCTTTTGGCGGTGCAAGTTCACAAACGCCGCCGCTTCAATGCCCGCTTTCGCGCCGGATCCCGCCGCAATAATCGCTTGGCGGTAGTATTTATCGGCGCAGTCGCCCGCGGCGAAAATGCCGTCAATGGTGGTGTGCGTGCGATCGTCAACAAGCACAAGGCCTTGGTCCGAAAGGGCCACGAGCGAGTGTCTTAAAAATTCCGTTTGCGGGTCCGCCCCGATAGCCACAAACACGCCTTGGCAATCCAACTGCGTTACTTCGCCCGTTTTGACGTTGCGCACTTTCAGCCCTTCTACGCTATCCCCCCCGACAAGTTGATCGGGCACGCTGTTAAGCACCAGTTTGATATTGGGCGTCTGTTGCGCTTTGGCTACCGTTACCGCGGCGGCGCGGAACGCGTCGCGGCGGTGCACCAAATATACTTGCGGGCAGAATTGGGAAAGGAAAAGCGCGTCTTCAAAAGCGGTATTTCCTCCGCCCACCACGCAGACTTTTTTGCCGCGCATAAAAAACCCGTCACACGTCGCACACGCGGAAAGACCGCGGCCTTTGAATTTTTCTTCTTCGGGCAGATTTAACCAACGCGCTTTGGCCCCCGTAGCAATAATTACGCTAACGGCAGAGATTTGTGTGCCGTCCGCTGCGGTAAGTAAAAAGGGGGTATGTTCGTTTTCAATTTTCGTAATTTGCGCGGTGGAAAATTCCACACCTAAACGTTTGCATTGTTTGTGCATATTGTCCATCAGTTCAAAACCGCCGACGGGATTTACAAAACCGGCGTAATTTTCCAATTCGTTAGTTTGCAATAACTGCCCGCCCGGGGCCGCACCGCCCGCAATAAGCGTTTTTACGCCCGCACGCACCGCATAAATGGCCGCACTGCACCCCGCAGGGCCGGCGCCGATAATCACTAAATCTTTTTCAATCATTTGCTAAACTCCTTGTAAAGTTGGTTAAAAAATTCTACGGGAAACCCCACCACGTTACTCTTACTGCCCACGATACGCGCGATAAACGGGTCATCCTTATCTTGCACCGCGTACGCGCCCGCTTTATCCATGTGCTTACCCGCCAAATGCGCGAGTTGCCCCGCAGAGAGTTTGCGCGCCTTACAGTGCGACACGTCGTAGCCGAATAACATTTTGCGCGTAGATAATTGCATCAGGCACACGCCCGTATAAACGCTTTGCCACGAATTATTTAATTTGTTCAAAATGCGTTTGGCGTCTTTCAAATTTTTCGGCTTGCCGATAATTTCCCCTTTGCAATAAACGAGCGTATCCGCGCCGATAACTACGCTTTGCGGATATTTTTTCGCCACGTCAAAGGCTTTTTGCGCGGCTAGTTCGCACACGCGCGCGGACGGGCGTTTTTTAGTGCTTTTTTCCGCACACTGCGACGGGATAATTTCAAAATTCACGCCGAGTTGCTTTAAGATTTCAATGCGGCGCGGCGATTTGGAAGCCAAAATTAAAGCCATATTATTTTTTTACGAATTTCACAATAATTAAGTAGCCGAATACCAACCCCAAAATACCGCAAATCGTTATGGTAAAGCCGAGCGGGTGGATACCGAAATGATATACTCTGGTCAAAGCATACTCCATTTGATCTGGCAGAAACGAGGCTACTTTTTCTAAACCGATTCCGATTACTCCGCTTAAAATTAACGTCAGCAGTACAAAAATAAGTCCGCGCATAAGTTACTCCTTTGGGGCAAAAGCCCTTATATTAATTTAATGTTATTGTATCTTTTTTTATGGGAACAGGGGCAATTTGTTTGCCGTCTTCGGCGTCCGTAAGGCAGTAGCGCATGCGGTAAAAACCCACCCCCGATAAAAACGCCGCCGCCCCCACCACCAGCCAAGGCGCCGGCAGATAATGCGGGGCAAGCCAGTCGCTGAGCACCCCCGCACTCAAAAAACCAGCCGCAGAGCCGAAATTATAAAATACCATCAGCATCCCTAAATAACGCCCGCGCGTTTCGCGCGTGGCGATATTGGACACCATGGTCTGCTCGCCGGGGGATACGATTAACTCCCCTATCCCCGCTAAAAAAACACCAAAAGCAATCAACCCAAAACTATCAAAAAAGCCCACCGAGCCAAAACCGATCGCATACATCAAACACCCGATAAACATCCCCGAGGATAAACGTATTTTTCTCATAAACGCGGTAGCCGCATATTGCAAAAACACCACCACAAGCCCGTTTATCGTAAAAAACCAACCGATATAATGCTCGGGCATCTGCAAATATTGCTTACAATGGATAGATAACCCCACTACCATTTGCGCGTTAACCGCGGTAATCACGACCACGTAGAAACAAATTTTGGCAAGGCGCGAATCTTTGAGCGACATCAGGGTAGACACAAAACTCGGCTTGCGTTTGATTTTATTGAGAGTTTTTCTGTCGCGCACCAAACGCGATACGTACAAAATGGTAATCGCGTAGAGTATGGCGGTAAAATAAAACGCCGTACTATAGGAATAGCGCACCAAAAATCCCCCCACCGCCGGCCCCGCCGCCCAACCGATATTAAGCCCGATACGGATAATGCCGAACGCTTCCACGCGGTTTTTGCCGGTGGTGTTATCGGTTACCCACGCATTAGCGGCCGGACGGAAAAACGCGCCTAAAAACGTGGTTAAAAAGTAACAGGTGAGCATCCACCCCACATTGACGTTGAGTTCAATGCACAGGCCGAGCGCGAACATGGCGATAATCTGCGTCAGTAACCCCCACATCATCACATTTTTGCGCCCAAAGGCGTCCGCGAGTTCGCCGCTGATAGCACTAGACACACACCGCGAAAGCCCCGCTAAAGCGATTATAAGCCCCGCTATAGCCGGCGTTAAATGGCGTTGCGAAATTAAATAAATCGTAAAAAAGGGCAGTGAAAGGCCATAGCCGAAAAGCAAAAGCCCGTTGGCAATGGCTACCACAATCATACTGCGCCGCGTGTATTTGTGCATAATTATATTTTATGAAATTTAGCGCGGGTATATCAGTTTATATACCATAAAAAACCCGCCCTTGCGGGCGGGATGATTTCACAAAAGTTGTGAGTTCAATTTTTATTAAGAACCAACACACCAAGCGGTATCTTTCGCACCGGCGGCACACGTTAAACCATTGGTAATGGTTTGGCAAATTTTGTTGCCAGTACCTGATGCTATACATTCACGTTTAACGGTGATTTTATCATCATTGGCAGCATGTTCCATGGTTACTTTCAAGTCATATTGCATGCTCGGCGAATTCTTACGTGTCAACGAAATAGTACCGCCACCGGCAGCAGCAGGAATGGTAAAGTTCTTAGACACAGCATCAGCAGGCATACCGATATCTAATTCATCAAATGATGTCGCAAATGCACCACGAGACAAATGATATACGGTTTGTGCCGTTACATAGTCATTTAACCAAGCCATAGCTTCCGTTGCACGTGCTTTTTCTACTGCTTTGGTATATTGCGGCAAAGCAATAGACGATAAGATACCGATAATGAGTACCACTACCAGCAATTCAATGAGCGTGAAACCGCCCTTCGTATTTTTCATATAATTTTTCTCCTTTTGTTTATTAAACACGTAACGGGAAATAGCCCGCACACGCGTTGTACTGAGTCAGTACTCCTTTATTGTATGAGAAAAGTGCGCATATGTCAAGGCCCAATTTGAAAAATACGGATGTGTTTAATATATTAAGGTCATCCCCAAGAGTTTTTATCGGGGATCTTCCACGCACCGCCGTTGTTGTTGCGTTACGAAACTACTAGCGTGGAAGATGCCAAATCAAGTTCAGCATGACGACTCTTTGTTATTTTTATTCTATCCCGCAGAGTTCCCACACCCCGTCATCCCGCAGTGTCGTAGTGCGGGATATAATGTCGTTCACAATAAAAGCGGTATTATACCCCGCACAGAAACCTTGCGGGGTGACGGATTATTTTATTTTTTTATTTTCGGGAATGGCACCTGTTTTAAGGCAATAAAAAACCCGCCCTTGCGGGCGGGTTAAATCACTAATCACTAAGCATTAAGAACCGGAACCGGAACCGGTATAGCACCAAGAAGTGTCATTACCGGAACAAGAAAGACCATTAGTAATGGTTTTGCAAATTTTTTCCGTTCCAGTGCATTCACGTTTAACGGTGATTTTATCATCATTGGCAGCATGCGCCATGGTTACTTGTAAGCTATATTGCATGCTCGGCGAATTTTTGCGAGCCAAGGAAATAGTACCGGACCCAGCATCCGTAGGGATGGTAAAATTCTTAGACACAGCATTAGCAGGCATACCGATATCTAATTCATCAAACGACGAGGCAAATGCACCACGAGACAAATGATATACGGTTTGTGCCGTCACGTAGTCATTTAACCACGTCATAGCTTCCGTTGCACGTGCTTTTTCTACTGCTTTGGTATATTGCGGCAAAGCAATAGACGATAAGATACCGATAATCAATACGACTACCAGCAATTCAATGAGCGTGAAACCGCCCTTCGTATTTTTCATATAATTTTTCTCCTTTTGTTTATTAAACACGTAACGGGTAATAATCCCATACACGCGTTGTACTTTAGTCAGTACTTCTTTATTGTATGAGAAAAGTGCGCATATGTCAAGACCCAATTTGAAATAAGCCGTAGAGATGCTGAAACGAGTTCGGCATGACGCTTATTTATTTTTCAGGAAATTGTATCGCAGAAAAGACACAAGACTAAAAATAAGCATTTTTAGTCTTGTGCGTAAATCAACCGAGTACAACAGCCGTTAAAAGCCGTTTGGTATAAGCGCGACATAGCGCAAGAGTGGCTGATTTTTCAAAACCGCCTTTAGTTTGCGGGATTTAGGCGGCCGCCAGCTGTACTGCAGGTACTGCAAGGCCGCGAGACCGCAAAATAAACAGGTTTTGGAAAATTGTTGCCCGAAAAGTAACGAGATGCAAAAGAAAAACTCTTTTGCATCTCGTGCGTAAATCGCTATAGCGCGTCAGTCGTTAAATGCCGTCTGGTATAAGCGCGACAGAGTGCAAGAGTGGCTGATTTTTCAAAACCGCCTTTAGTTTGCGGGATTTAGGCGGCCGCCGGCTGTACTGCAGGTACTGCAAGGCCGCGAGACCGCAAAATAAACAGGTTTTGGAAAATGGTTGCCCGAAAAGCAACGAGATGCAAAAGAAAAACTCTTTTGCATCTCGTGCGTAAATCGCTATAGCGCGTCAGTCGTTAAATTATTTCGCTAAAGCAACAAGTCCGGGAAGTTCTTTGCCTTCCACAAACTCCATACTCGCCCCACCGCCGGTGGACACGTGCGAAAATTCTTTTTGGTTGAATTTGCCTTTCTTAATCACGTTGACGCTGTCGCCGCCGCCGATAATGGTTACGGCTCCGGCTTTGGTAGCATCAATCATGGCTTGCGCGACCGCAAAACTGCCTTTGGCAAAGTTGGGGAATTCAAACACGCCCATAGGCCCGTTCCAGAAAATCGTTTTGCATTTTAAGAGTTCGTCCGCAAACAATTTTTCGGTTTTCGGGCCGATATCCATGCCTTCCATATCGGCGGGAATCGTATCGCTGATGACCGCTTCGGCATTCTCGGAAAATTCTTTGGAAATGCGGAAATCAACGGGCATCAACATCTTAACGCCTTTGGCCTGCGCTTTAGCCATAACCTGTTTGGCTTCTTCAATTTTGGTTTCATCCAATAAAGACTTACCGACTTCCATGCCTTTGGCTTTTAAGAACGTATAAGCCATACCGCCACCGATAATAAGCACGTTGACTTTATCTAACAAATTGTTTAAGAGTAAGATTTTGTCGGACACTTTTGCCCCGCCGATAACTGCGGCAAACGGGCGGGCAGGGTTTTCGAGCGCCTTACCTAAAAATTCCACTTCTTTTTGTACGAGGAAACCCGCACAAGAGGGCAAATATTCCGCTACGGCAGAGGTGGACGCATGGGCGCGGTGCACGGTGCCGAACGCTTCTTGCACAAACACTTCGCCGTGTTTAGCCAGTTGCTTGGCAAATTCGGCGTCGTTCTTTTCTTCTTCGGGGTGGAAACGCAAGTTTTCCAACAAAGCAATTTCGCCGTTTTTGGTTTCGGCCACGACTTTATCGGCCGCTTCGCCCACACAATCGGTGGCAAAATGCACCGGCACGCCGAATAATTTGCCGACTTCTTCGGCTACGGGAGCCAAACTAAATTCGGGGCAGACTTTGCCTTTCGGGCGGCCCAAGTGGGCCACGAGTACCACGCGGCAATTATTGGCGAGCAAGTGTTTAATGGTTTTTTCGGTAGAGACAATGCGTTTGGCATTATCTACTTTTCCGTCTTTTAACGGCACGTTGTAATCTACACGCACGAGAACTTTTTTATCTTTCAAATCCATATCTTGGATTTTTTTGATTTTATCAAAATTCATACTTTTTGGCTCCTTATAAAATGGTATGCACGCGGCACACCGGATACTTTTATTTTACAAAATTTAGCGGGTGCGGGCATAAAAAAACCGCCCCTTCGGGCGGATAATTTTTATTAGAAACGGATTTTGTTTTTGAATTGTTTTTCCATTTCGCGGTTTAAGTCTTTTTTCTTTAACGCGTCACGTTTATCGTACGTGTGTTTACCTTTGGCGACGGCCAGTTTTAATTTCGCCCAGCCTTTTTTGAAATAAACTTCCAGCGGCACCAGTGCATAGCCTTTGATTTCCGCTTTCGCTTCCAACTTACGCAGTTCGCGCTTGTTTAAGAGTAACCCGCGCGGACGTGTGGGGTCCATTTCAATAAGCGAATTGAATTTATAAGGCTTGATGTGCATATGGTAAATTTGCGCTTGCCCGTTTTCCACCCGCACAAAACTGCCTTCCAAACTTAACTCTTTTTGGCGCACGGATTTCACTTCCGCGCCTAAAAGACAAAGGCCGGCTTCGTAGGTATCTTCAATAAAATAATCGTGGTATGCTTTGCGGTTGGTGCAGACGATTAACACAGATTCTTGCTTTGCCATATTTATATTATATCAAAATTTACCCTGCACCCGCTCTCTCAAAAAGTGGTAAAATAGAAGTATGATTATTGATGATGAAAAACTTCAGCGCACCTTAGAACGTGCGCAACATTTTACCGATACAGACGTTCTACGCATCTTAAGCAAAGCCCGCGAACTCAAGGGTATTTCACTGGAAGATGCCGCCGTTTTGCTCAACCTCAAAGACGAAAAATTACTCCAACAACTTTTTGATACGGCTAAATATGTAAAAGAGGCCATTTACGGCAACCGCATTGTATTATTTGCCCCACTCTATATTTCCAACATCTGCACCAACGAGTGCGTCTATTGCGCGTTCCGCCGTTCCAACACGACACTAAAACGCCACGCCAGCACCATGGAAGAAATCAATTTGGAAGTTACCGAACTCTTAAAACAAGGGCACAAACGTATTTTAATGGTGGCAGGCGAAGCCTATCCGGGCGGCGGCTTGCAATACGTCTATGACAGCGTAAAAGCCATCTACCAAACCCGTTGGAACGGACAGAATATCCGCCGCGTCAACGTCAATATCGCCCCCTTAACGGGCCCCGATTTTGAGGAACTCAAAAAGTGCAATATCGGTACGTATCAACTATTCCAAGAAACGTACCATAAAGAGACGTACGAAAAACTCCATATCGCCGGAGCCAAAAAAGATTACCAATTCCGTTTGGACGCTATGGACCGCGCCATCAAAGCCGGTATTAACGACGTCGGTATCGGCCCTTTATTAGGACTCTATAACCACAAATACGATATTTTAGCCACCTTGGAACACTCGTGGTATTTGGATAAAACCTATGGCATCGGACCGCATACGATTTCTATTCCGCGTATAGAGCCTGCCGAAGGGTCCGACTTTAGTTTGCACCCCAACGACACGTTAACCGACAACGAGTTCAAACAATGCGTGGCAGTATTGCGTTTAGCGGTGCCTTATACGGGTATTATTTTAAGTACCCGCGAAACACCCGCTATGCGTAACGCCTGTTTGGAACTGGGCGTATCGCAAATTTCCGCAGCGTCACGCGTGAATCCGGGCGGTTATTCTTACGATAAACAAACCGGCAGCCAATTTACGCTCACCGACGAACGCACCCTTGCCGAAGTGATTGATGCGGTCGTGGACGCTAAGCATATGCCGTCGTTTTGTACGGGGTGTTACCGCTTGGGACGCGTGGGCAAAGATTTTATGGACATGGCTAAACCCGGGCTGATTAAGACACATTGTCTGCCCAATGCTATGTTTACCTTTGCCGAATATTTGGAAGATTTCGCCCCCGCTCCGTTAAAGGCCAAAGGCTACGCGCTGATTGAAAGCACCGCCAAAGAGGCCTTTTCGCCGGATAGCGCAATTGCGAAACTGATTGAAAAGAATTTAGCCAACATCAAAAACGGCAAGCGCGATTTGTACTTTTAGTGCAAACTACCCGTAAAAAATCCCCGATTACATATCGGGGATTTTTAGGTTAAAACACGTTTTCTTTAATACGTTACCGCCGGCAACTTGGCATCATGCGCTTGAGTTCCCGGTAATGCCTTGCCTTCTTCTACCAAATTCTTTAACCAACGGCTCTCGCTGTTCTCGGGGAACGCTAAACAACGGCGTACCGCCAAGGCTAATCGGGCTTCGTCGGTCAAAGTCCGACTTACGCGGTTAAAAACATATTCTTTGGCGGCAGGGTCCGCACTAAAATAAGGATAGCGGCTATTTTTCTTGATAAAATCATCTAACCGGTCATATACCGATTCTGTATAGGCCCGTTGCAATTCTTCGGGAACTTGGAAAATAGCCGCTCCGAACGGGTATTTTTCCAACGTACTAAACTTTTCGGTAATATGGGCCGCAGGCGCACCGACGCTTTTGAAAATAATGGCATCTTCCAAAGCAATATAGGTGTCTCTATCGTTTTTGAAAGCCGAAGCGGGCATTTGGTCGCCGTACTTTTCTTGCATAGTTTTCAACGCGGGAACAAAATCGTATCTGGGAGTTTCGTTAGAATAAAATTTGTTCGGGGCAGAAGCAATAACCCCGTCCCAGAAATCCTGTTGTTGACTTAAGTATTTAAGATATTTTATTTTGTCCGACACATATATCCCCTCGGGAAATCGCGCCAACTGCCCGTCAATATAGACTCTCATCGGGGTTCCTTTTTGAGGGAAGTGCAAGTTCTTACCTATAAATTTATCCAACTGCGCATACGCGCCCGCCAGTTGTGCATCAACACCCTTTTGTAACTTATAAGACAATGCCATACGGACTTTATGCACATTATCTAATCCGTTTTTTAACACTAAAAGATTCCATTGTTCGCGCATAAATAAATAGTCTTGCTGCAATTTAAGCACATCTTCTTCGGTAACAGGATCGGCAATGCCTTCTTTTACCGCGTTTTCAATACGATCATACGCAAACAAATCGGCCGGACGCTCTTTACCCATCAGGGGAAAGGCTTTTTCTATACGCTCTTTCAATTCAGGCTTGTACGGGGGATTGCTCTGCTCTTGCTTTGCGGTCTGATTTATTTTTGCCGCACGGACAACCGGTTTTTCGCTTTTTACTTCGGCGGTAACGGCTCCGTTTTCCCCTAAAACCGCACCCTTTGCACCGGCATTGACCGCAGTGCTCTTTAGGCCGGCAAAAACTTCCTTGGACATTAGTACCGGTATCATCTCACCGGTGGTCGTTTTCACAAAGAAACGTTCCCCCACCGCAATTACTTCGCCGCCTTGTGCAAACGACGCACTCACCGCGCCGAGTAATAAAATAAATGCCAAAATTATTTTTTTGTTCATTTTACCTGATCCTTAGGAACCTACTTACTATTATTCTAAATAGTTTGTGATTATTTCCGCAAGGGCCAAAAGACCTATTTTGCACCTAGGCCCTTTTATACCGGTGCTTGCCCTTATTTGAAAATTCCCCGACGCATAGTCGGGGAATTTTTACGTTAAAACAAGTTGCGTTTAATACGTTACAGCCGGCAATTTGGCGTCGTGCAGTTTAGTGCCCACCATTTTTTTGCCTTTCTTTGCCAAATCCTTTAACGAACGAGTCTCCGGATATTCGGGAAACGCCAAACAACGCCGCACCGCCAAGTGTAAGCGGGATTCCTCGCTTAAGGTTAATGCGGCGCGGTCAAAAATATATTCTTTGGCGGCCGGGTCCGCGCTGAAATACGGATAGCGGTGATTGATATCTATAAATTCGCTAAGCCGTTCATATACCGAACTAATATATTCACGCTGTAAATATTCGGGCACTTCAAAAATAGCCGGTCCGGCGGAATAATCTTCCAACGTGCGGAAATTGTCGGTAGCGTGCACCGAAGGGGCCCCTACACTTCTGAAAAGGATAGCATCTTCCAACGTGTCGTAACCTACTTTATCTCTCCAATACGTCGTAAAAGATAATGTATTGCCGTATTTTTCTTGCATATATTGCATAGCGGCCATAAAATCGTAAATCGGCTCATATTCGGAGCCGACGGCTTGGGGCGCGGCCGGAATAATCCCGTCCGCAAAATCACGCTGTTCTTGCAGATATTTAAGATACATCATTTTGGGCGATACGCTTAACCCCGCGGGGAAACGGGCAAATTGTTGGTCCGCAAAGGCCCTTATCTCGGTTGATTTTTGGGGATATTGAAAATGAGTGCCCATAAATTTATCCAACTGCGCATACGTGGGAGCCAGTTGCATATCAATTCCCTTTTTCAACAGGTTCCCTACGGCAAGGCGCACTTCCAAAGCGTCTGCCGCGCCGTATTGCTCCAGTAAAAATTCCCATTCGTTCTTAATAAAAAAATAATCCTGTTGCAATTTAAGCACCGCTTCTTCGTCAAGCGGGTCCAAGCTGTTTTTTAAGGATTTTTTAATACGCACATAGTTGGCGCTGTTTTGTTCTATCTTACTTAATATGGGCGATACGGCCTCCTCTAGGCGCGCTTGCAACTCGGACATATACGGGAAATCACTTCTAAACGTCGGCATAGCGGCTTTGGTGTTTTTCGGGGCCGGTGTTTGGACGGATTCCAAACCCGTTCCCGCTACGGCTTTGCTCGCGCCCGTTACACCGCTCGGCCCGACTTGCTTGATAGCGGCCTTATTCAAAGCACTATTTACCGCACCCTCAACAGCCACTTTAGAAAGCGTTACGGGGACCAATTCCCCTTTGGCTGTTTGAAGAAAAAACTGCTCGCCCACTCTGACGATTTCGCCGCCTTGCGCAAACAACGCACTCACCGCACCGAGCAGCAAGGCTAAAACCAAAACTGATTTTTTATTCATTTTTTTACTCCTTAAAACCTGCTTACTATTATTCTAAATAGTTTGCGCAACTCCCCGCAAGGGCCAAAAGACCTATTTTGCACCTAGGTCCTTTTTACCCTACTGCGCGCAAGGTTTAAGAGTAATGGCTTGCGCCGGACAGACCCACTTGCACAAGCCGCAACCTTTGCATTTTTCTTCGTCCACTTTGACTTGCGGGGTTAGTTTTAAGGCACCCGCTTCCGATTGCCCGCAAATGGCGGCGCACTTGCCGCAACGGGCGCATTTTTGCGCGTCTATCTGCGGACGTACGCGGTATTTTTTATTGAGCGCTTCGTGCGCGGTAATTTGGCGCGCGGCATTGTCTTTTAAGGCGTTGATATCGGCTAAAGCTTTGCTTTCCAAATACGATAGCAACCCCTTTTTAAGCGCGCGGATGACGCTGTATCCGTTTAGCATGACTTCCGTACACACTTGCAAGGCGTCCGAGCCGACGGCGATATATTGTACGGCGTCTTCCCACGTGGAAATGCCCCCCATGCCTAAAATGGGCAATTCGCTTGCCTGACGGATTTGCGCCACGCAACGCAAGCCGATCGGTTTAACTATCGGGCCCGAACAACCGCCGAACGTGGTTTTGCCGTCAATATCCAAATTCGGGCGCATGGTATCCAAATCAATGCCCATAAACCCTTGAACCGTGTTGATAGCGGCAAGGCCGTCTGCGCCCGCTTTTTGCACCGCAAGCGCGATTTCGGCAATATTGCTCACGTTGGGCGAGAGTTTCACAAAAACGGGTTTTTGCGCCACTTCTTTGACCCAGCCCGTAATTTGCGCGGAAATTTGCGCGTCGGTGCCGATGGCCATACCGATTCCCTTTTCGGGCATGCCGTGCGGGCAAGAAAAATTAAGTTCAAACGCGTCGGCCGCAGTGTTGTTGAGCGTTTTAACTAATTGTTGCCACTGCGCTTTATCCACCGGTGCCATAATGCTCGCTATAATCACTTTAGTGGGGTGTTTTTCTTTGAGAAATTTAATGCCGTCGCACCAGTATTGCACCGTTTGATGGCTTAAAAGTTCAATGTTTTGAAAACCGATAATCTGCCCTTTGGCACTCAAGGTGGTGTAGCGCGGGCTGGCTTCAATCATTTCCAAATCGTCGGGCGTAATGGTTTTGAGAACGGCTCCCCCCCAACCCATTTCAAACGCGATATCTATGCTTTCCACCAGTGCCGTCGGCGGGGCCGAAGCCAGTAAAAAGGGGTTTTCAAAATCAATACCTAAAATGCGTGTTTGTAATGTAGCCATAAACGTTCCTCGTATAATGATGATTTAGATGCGCAAGGGCAAAGCCCGCATACTCCTATTGTAACAGAGTTTTGATACGCATACAAGGGCCCGAGGGCCTATTTTTGAAATAGGCCCTCGGTTACAACACACACCCGTGAGGTTGCTATTAAAGGGAAAACCCGATACGTTTTGAAGTGTGTGTTTTCTTTACTTTTTGTTCGCTCTCCAGCATTTCCGCCAGCGCGCAGAAGGTATTTTTGCCTAAAATATCGGCTTTGTTTTTCACAACTGCAAAATCCCCCGGCGTTAAGGTGCGCAAGTGGCTTACTTCTTCTTCGGTAACGCTTAAGCCGAAGAAGCACGAAAACGCTTCGCACACCTGACGGGCGGTTAAAAAGTCGTACTTGACCTTAAAACTAAACCGGCGCAGACTCGCGGGGTCCAGCATATCCATTAAGTTGGTGGTGCAGATAAACGGATACGGGTGGCTCTCCATCCACGTAAGCATTTCGTTGACGGCGGTAACTTCCCATGAATTGCGCGCTAAAGCGCGGTCGCGCAAGAAACTGTCGGCCTCGTCAAAAATAAGTAACGCTTTTTCTTCGCGCGCCTCTGCAAAGGCCATGGCAATCTTCCGCTCCGTTTCCCCCACAAACATACTCATCAAGTCAGACGCGCGCTTGTGGATGACTTCCAACCCCAACTCCCGCGCCAAATAACGCGCATAGGCCGATTTACCCGTACCCGACGCACCGTACAGACACAGCGAAAAATTGAGGCGCCCCGTCTGTTTAATTTGCGTAGTCATGGCGGTTAAATCGGCGTCCGCGTGAATCAGCGACGGATAAAACACGCCGTTATCCTTGGCAATTTGTTTTTTGATACCCCCGTTTAAGGCTTGCAGCGTCAGCGACAAATGCTCTTTAACGGTATCAAACCCCCCTTTGACCAAATCGGCGGCCTGTGCGGCACCGGCAATCATGGCGGGCGGTACTTCGTAATGGGTGGCCAGATCGCGCACTTCGCTTTCGGTAAGGTTGATATTAAACTCACCTAAATATTTGCGCCAGATTTTTTCGCGTACCGAACGCGGCGGCTTTTCAAACGGAACCGCCAAGGTAAAACGGCGCACAAAGGCCGGATCCATTTGGATGATGTTATTGGTGGTCCAAATGACGGGACGCTCGTTTTCTTCCAACAGGCGGTTGATTTCCACCTTGTTGGCCGAAATTAACTTGGCCTTGGGTGAGAAAATATCTTCCGCTTCGTCAAAGAGCAAACACGTTTTGGGGTTATTTTTAAGCAAGCATTGTTTGCGGTAGAGTTGGCACAAGCGGAAATTTTTTTCCGTTCCGCCTTGGCTGTTTTCCCCCACGCCGTAGAGTTCTAAATTTGCGCTGCGCGCGAGCATTTTGGCAAAACTCGTTTTGCCCGTTCCCGCAAAGCCGTAGAGCAAAATATTAAACCCCTTGGTTTTCCCCGCGCGTTGCATTAAATCCAGCGCAAAGCGGTGCGCCTGCACATATTCAAAATCTTCCGCCTGCAACGGTTCGTCGTCTTTAATCGGGCGGCCGATAAGCGCTTTATAACGCTCCGCGTTGTTGCGGTAAACGGTTTTCAAAAACCCTCTGGCCCACCGGCTCAAACCCAAATTATCGTTTGAACTGCGCGTATAGAATAACACCCCCAGTTGCAATAGCGGCGCTTGCGGGCCCAGCACCGGCTCCCCCGTTCCCTCTTTAAGCCCACCGATTAACTCCAACGTGCGGCGCGTGCCCGACAACTCGCGGAAATTGCGCGATAAAAACTTCTCTAAAATATAGTTGTTGTCCTCTACGATTAAAAACTCCACAATGCGCCGTTCGGCCGGCGAGAGCGAAAAGGTTTTGACCAGATAGCGCACGTTGTCTTGCAGGTAGGTTTTTTTGAGTTTGGGGTAGTGCTCGGCCTGTTTGGCTAACACGGGCAGGATTTCTTCTACGGCGCGATCCTGATAGTCGCCGAAGTTTTCCATCTCGCCTTTTTTTGATTTGGGCATGGGGCAGAGCAACCCGTCTTTTTTGGAGCGGTTGAAACGGGTTAAGGTATCCTTAAAATCCCACATATCTTCCAATATGGGGAGTAAGCGGTTGATGTAATAAAACGCCTCGTATTCTTCACGGGTGTATGCCATATTTCTTCTCCTTTTTTAATATTACCCTAATAGGATAGCAAACCGGCGCGACAACGCCTTGTCATGCTGAAAAAAATATTTTTTCCCGTCGGACACTGACGGGGGGCCTTTTTTTATTTTCGTTTTTATGTATAATATTAGAGAGTATCGGTAAAGACCGGACTTATATTACAGGGATTAAACGCAAAGGAGCATTTATGAAACTAATGCGTAAAGTAGGAATATTGATTTTGGGTGTGTTTGCCGTCTCGTCAGTAAACGCCAAAGCGCCCGATTTGACCATCGCCGAAGCCGTAAGCGCGGGGGATCTCAAGGCCGTTACTTATCATATTAAGAACGGAGCCAACGTCAACCGCAAGAATAAGGCGGGCGATCCGCTTTTATCTATAGCGGTAGAACAGGGTTCTTTGCCGGTAGTAAAAAAATTACTGCAAGCCGGTGCGGACCCGAACGCCGCCGATAGCAAAAACGTAACGCCGCTGTTTAAGGCCGTTAAAGACGGCAACGCGCCTGTGGTCAATGCACTTATCGCCGCCGGAGCCAAAGCGGAAAACGATACGGATAAATCTAAAAAGGTTTCCCCGCTGATTTTGGCCAGTAAAGACGGCAATGTGGATATTGTTAGCGCACTTGTGGGCGCGGGGGCTAATGTCAATGCCGAAATGGCCGACGGATATACGCCGTTACGCGCCGCACTGGGGCAAGCAGCTTCCGACCAAAACCATTTGGTCGTTATCAGCCTGCTCTTGGATAGCGGAGCCAACGTCAACAAGGCAGACAGCAAAGGCTATACTCCCCTGATGCGCGCAAGCGAAAATAACGACGCGGCCGCCATAGAATTATTATTAGAAGCGGGCGCGAACGTCAATGCCGAATCCAAAGACGGCAACACCGCCCTAAAAATTGCCGGTAAATACGGCTGGAACGACGCCGTAGAAGCCTTGCTCGCCGCCGGTGCCGACGTGGACAAACAAAACCCGCTTACCGCCACCATTGAAGGGAAAGGCAAATTCGGCAATAACGGGCACACCAAAGTGGTGGAAACGTTAATCCGCGCCAAAGCCGACGTCAACGAATTGGGCGAAACTTCCCCCCTAATCGTAGCGGCTAAAAACGGACACAACGATATCGTAAAACTTTTACTCGCCGCCGGTGCTAAACGCAACCGCATTGATATTGAACGCAATACCGCGCTCATGCAAGCGGCTAAAAACGGCCATACCGACGTGGTAAAAACTTTATTGCGCGCCGGAGACAGCCCCAATTCAGCCGCTCCCGACGGATGGACAGCACTCATGTCCGCGAGCCAATACGGCAATATTGACGTGGTTAAAATTTTAATTTCCGCCGGTGCCGAAGTTAACGCACGCGACGACCGCGGGGTTTCCGCCGCGCGTATCGCCAGTGCCAAAGGGCACACCGATATCGTCAAATTACTGCTTTTATCGGGGGCCGAACCCACCGACGTACGCACCAACGGATACACGCGCCTGATGGATTTACTCGTTAAAAACGACGTGGAAGGCGCCAAAAAACAAATTGAAGAAGGAGCCAACGTCAACGCCGTAGGGACCGACGGCATGAACGCGCTTTTACTCGCGTCTGCCAAAGGGCACGCCTCTATTATTCCGCTACTTTTGGAAAAGGGCGCGGACTTAGACGTCATTGATAAAGACGGGCTCTCGCCGCTACTACTCGCCATTAAATTTAACCGCCCCACGGTGGTTAAAGAGTTGCTCACGCGCAACGTGGATTTCACTTCGCCCGATAAAGACGGCTTATCGCCGCTGCTCGCTTCTGCCGCCAAAGGGCGCGCCGGTATCGTAAAAGTATTACTTGCGGCCGGTGCCGACCCGAACGAACAAAACCAAGAAGGGCGCAGTGCGCTGATGTTAGCCGCGCTCAACGGCGACGATAACACCATTATCGCCTTGCTCGCTTCGGGCGCAGATGTGAACGCCATCGCCCCGACAGGCGAAACACCGCTTATTTTTGCCGCCAACAACGGCAATCTTAAAGCCGTACGCGCGCTGATTGCCGGCGGTGCGGATATCAATAAACCCACCAAAGGCGGTTGGACAGCCGTTAAGTTCGCCAACGCCAAAGGGCATAAAGATGTGGTCGCCGAACTTAAAAAAGCCGGTGCCAAATAGATAAATTATTTGTAAAAAATATCCCCCGTTGCGACGGGGGATATTTTTATGGTGTAAAGCGGTTGCTTAACGCAAGCACCTAAAAGCATAGCCAAAGCGATACAAAAAATAATAAAATAAGAATTAGGGAAGGGTGGCCGAGCGGTTTAAGGCGTCAGTCTTGAAAACTGATGTAGGGGCAACTCTACCGAGGGTTCGAATCCCTCCCCTTCCGTTTGCTTTGTAAAACACGCCGCTACTTTGTTGCTCTCTCGGTCGGATACCTCCGCCCTTCGGGCGCGTTTCCGCCAGTATTCCTCCCTCGTTCGCGCCTCGTATCGGCGCGTTTTTCTTTGCAAACTTTCCCCGCTTTTACACACATTAAATTTAGCACTCTTGCGGTGCTTTTTTTAATTATATGTTAGATTGGAGCAACGCAAACTGCTTTGCGTTGCGTAGGGATGAGAAAGTCGGAGCCTTATGCGAGTTTGAGTTTATGCGAAGCAGAAACAAAAGGCGAGCATGGCGAGACGGGGTCGCGAGCGCGTAGCGTCAGCGAAGCGACTTGTGACCGAATCCCTCCCCTTCCGTTTGCTTTCTTATAAAAAAGCCCTATTTCGTTGTTGCTCACTTGCTTGAATACTTCGGCGCTACCGCGCCGCTTCGCCCAGTATACTGCGCAAGTTCACGCCTAGAACTAGGGCTTTTTTCGTTGAAAGCCACGCTTTCGTTTTTTGGGAAAATGGCAGCGGCAAGACGGCGTCTCGTATCGGCGCGTTTTTCTTTGCAAAATCCCCCGCTTTTACTTATAATAAAATTTCCGTCTTTATGCGGGACGAAAGTGCGTTAATCCGTACGAATTTGAAAAACCCGCCCGAAAGGGCGGGTTTTATATGGTATCAATTACTTGACGCTTTATTTATCGGCAAATAACGCAAGCCACTTTTTAACATTTTCACTGATTTTTTTATAATCGTATTGCATAGAACTCGTATCCGACGGCTCGGCGGGTATTTTATCTAAAAACATATCCAAATTATGCCCGAACGTTTCCCCGTTAAACAAATCCAGAAATTCTTGCTTGGTTTTGCCTAACTTAAAGTATAACCCCGCCAAACGGGAAAAATCATAATCGGCAATTTGCCCTATCCAAGACGACTCGGAATACCACTCCGCATATTCCGTATGATTTTGCATATCTTCATACTTTTTGTGCAATAAACGTTCCATAACGGCTATCGCTTCGGCATATTTGCCAATAGACTCGTAAATATGCGCAAGTTCTTCATACGCCCTATACTCAAACGCTGTATTTTTGCCCAGTTCAAGGACTTTTTTCAAATCTTCTATGGCCTTTTCCGATCGCAGGACGCCCACGTACGATTTTGCGCGGTTATAATAATTGCGCGCACTCGGGTTTAATCTAACCGCTTCTTCCCGTTGCGGCAAGGCGGCCGCATCTTGTGAAATTAACGAAGAAGAATGCGTACATTGCGGCGTATCCGCAGGGATTGATGTCAGGTTTTCTTTCATTTTTTTGTACCACACATTTTCCGGCCATTTTTTGAGGCCTTGATCGCAAAATGCTATCAACTGCTCGTCTGTAATTCCGCACTTTTCCCATTCTTCGCGCGGCAAAAAACGCAACCCTTGTTCTATACATAACGCTATGTGCTTTTCCCAACATTTTACCGCCTCGGGCCGTCTTCCTAAGTTAAAATAAGTATCGCCGAGTAATTCCCAGTAATATTCGTTATCCGGGTATTTTTCTACGGCCTTATCTAAATATTTAAGGATAATTTCCCGCGGGAAAAACGCATGGGGATACTCCACATCTCCCGAGTCGTACCAAATATGGTTCTCTATTTCACTCAATTCTTCTTCTTTAGCAATTTGCAATTCCATATATTTCTCATAATCGGCGATGGCTTCTTTCTCGTTCCCGAAGATATGGTATTGATCTGCTCTATACGCATAATATTCACTTTCGTTCGGAGCTAAATTGATTGCCTTGGTAAGATCTTCTATGACGTTGCTGTCGCCGTCCAAATGCAATTTTGCTAAAGCAAGATGATAATAAACATCCGCTTTTTCTAATCCCAGTTCCAAGGCCGTTTCAAAGTCCTGCTTGGCCTGCCCGACATACCCCAAACGCAGGTTGGCAAGCCCGCGTTGAAAATACCCCTTTGATTCCGTCAAACACATTTCATGTTGCATGGTACATCCTCCTTAAATAAAATAAATTTCTTGGCGCACTATCCCACAATTTCGGCCCAACTGCCCGCAGACTTGCTTTTAGAAATAATAATTTTCTTTTCTATACGCTCTTTGAGTTCGGCCAAGTGCGAAATGATGCCCAAAATGCGGTTTTTTTCCGTCAGGCCCACCAAAATATTGATGGCCTGCTCCAGTGAGGTTTCATCTAATGAGCCGAACCCCTCGTCAATAAAAATGCTGTTTAACTCTATCCCGCCGGCACTGGCTTGTACTTCGTCGGCAAGGCCTAACGCCAAAGAGAGCGAAGCCTTAAAACTCTCCCCGCCCGACAAACTATTGGCCGAGCGTTTGGTGCCGTTATAATGGTCTATTACGTTCAAATCCAGCCCGATTTGGCGTCTGCCGTCATTGGCCGCCACGCGTTCAAGTTCGTACTGCGTGCCGGTCATTTTAAGCAAATGAATATTGGCTCTTTGAATAATGCGGTCAAAATAGGCGGCTTGGATATACGTTTCAAGGTCTATTCTCTCTTTTCCGCTTATATCCCCGTTGGCCGTTTTGGAAAGGGATAACAACCATTGGTGCCGCTCGTCAAAGGCTCTTTTTTGTGCGTCCCACGCGGTTAAACGACCGGACACTCCTTGATTTGCTTGCAAGCGGGCAACCAACGTATTTTCCGCTTGCCGGTATCCCTGTAATGTTTCATTGGCGGCCTGTTGTTGTTGCTCTAATTCGGTTAAATTCCCCTGTGGCCTGTTTTGTAAGGCTTGCGTCAGTGTCGTTTCCTGCCCGCGCAAACGTTGCAGTTCCCCGTTTTTCGTATTAAAGTCGGTTTGCAACGCGGTTAATGCCTGATTAAAGGCTTGTATTTGGGTATTTTTAGCGTTTATAGATTGTTCCACCGCTGTTTTATCGGTAGCGTGTAATTGCCCCGTTAACTCCGTTATGGTAGCGTTAATGCCATTTATTCTTGTTTCCAATACTTCTCTGTTCCGTACGGCCTCGTTGAGTGCGTTATTTAATTCCGTCCGTTTTGTTTCAAACGCTTGCAACCACGCGTTAACAGCGTTCAAACGGGTTATCTCGGCGGTTTTGGTGTTTATTTTTCCGGCGAGGTCCTGTTTTTCTTGTTCTAACCGGCGGATATGGGCACTGATGCGTTGCGGCACTTGCTCAAAAGTTATATCTTGCTCGTTGAGCATTTGCCGGGTTTGCGCCATAAAAGCACCTAATTTTTCATCATATTGCCCCTTTAATGCGGCTAATTCCTGTTCGTGGCGGTGAGCCTTACTATCCGCCTTTTCCCACGCGGATTTGGCTTGTTTTACTTCTTCTTCGCCGGGGGTGTTGGCCGGTTTCTGCGCTTTTTGCGGGTGGTGCAACGAACCGCATACGGGGCATGGGGTATTATCCGTTAATGTTTCGGCCAATATACCGGCTTGCCCGAGCCGGAAAAGATGCTCCGCATTCATATAGGCCGCGTTTAGGCTTTGTGCTGTTTGAAGGTGTTGGGCCACTTCTTGTTGCTTTTGGGCAACGTTACCCGATAAGGTATTTAGCCTTGCTATTTCCTGTTGCAAATTTTCGGCATTTTTCAAAGATTGCCGCGTGTTTGCCAATTGGGTTTCCAACACCATCTTTTCTACGGGCGCATTGGCTAATTGGTCTCGTTGCGCGGTTTGGGTGGTATGCTCCCGACTTAACTGCTCAAGGGCCGTTTGTTTTGCGGGAATATCAATCTGTCCTAAATTTTCTTGTAATTCGTTCAATTCCACGCGTTTTTGCTCTATTTGCACAAACCGGTTGCGGTCTTGTTCCAAACCGGTTATTTCACGCTGTAATTGCTCTATTTGGGGTTTCTCGGCCGCTTTGCTATCAAGCGCATTTTGCGCCGCGGCAACAAGCGGGGTTTGCTGTGCCATTTTTTCCCGAATTTCGGTTAATTGTTGCGCTTGATGTTGGGCAGTTTGCAGTTGGGTGATGGTTTGCGTGCGCGCGTTTATGCCTTGTTCAATTTCACTTATTTGCGCTTGCAAGGCCGTGGCTTTCGCCTTATCGGCCGCTATAATATCCCTGAGTACGGGCAATAACTGCGTTTGCACCTCACATATATTGACGTTCAATGATGATAACTTTTCCGCAAGTGCGGGATCGTCAGGCTGCACAATACCGCCCACAATACCCGTCCGTTCCGCGTCAAGCAGATCACTTTTCTCTCTGTTATTTTTTACTTCCTCTTTGAGTTTGTCTTGCAATTTGCGGTAATTCTCCGTCTTAAACAGGTTACGCAAAATCCCTTGCCGGTCTTTTGTTTCACCGGTAAGCAATTTTAGGAAACTGCCTTGCGCAATCATGGAAACTTGGGCAAATTCTTCGCAAGAAAGCCCTAATAACGCTTTAACGGCGCGCTCCACCTCTTTTTCTTTGGTATAGACGGGGCCGCCGCTCGGATAGATAAATTCTACTTCGGCGCCGCGTTCCGTAAAGCCGTCCCCTTTTTTCTTGGGGCGTAATTGTTTGGGGCTGCGCTTAATCTTGTATGTTTTCCCCTTGTACTCAAATTCCAGTTCTACGAAAGTTTCCGTATCCGGCGCAGCATATTTACTGCGCAACATTTCCGTATCGCGTCTTTCGCCGGACGGCTTGCCGTAAAGCGCATAGGTGATAGCATCAAAAATGGTGGTTTTTCCGGCCCCCGTATCGCCGCAGATTAAATAAATACCCTCTTTGCCCAGTTTGGACAAATCTAAAACGGTACTCCCGCTGTAAGGCCCGAAAGCACTTAAAGTTAACGTTAAAGGACGCATTATTCTCCCTCCCAAATTTTTTCTATAAGGTTACGCATATATTGGGCTTGTTTTTCATTCAAATCCTGATTATTTTGTTTTTTATAAAACTCACTGAAAATTTCTTCAGGGGTTTTATTTTCGGCCTGTTGCGCCGTGCCTACTTGCGCATTAGCGGCCGTACGTTTATTATCGTACTTCAACTCCAATATATTCGGGTACACCGTGCGCAATTTTTCCAAGGCATTGGGCACATCATCCTCGTCGGTCAGCGTAACGCGGAAATAATTTTGCACGTGCAGTTTAGCGTAGTAATCTTTAGCCATCAACTCATTATACGTGCCCCTGATTTCCTGCCAATCGCGCAAGGGGGTTAGCGGGACACACGCTAATTGCGTATCCCCCTTATCATTTAGGTTAATGATAGTTAAACTCTTCTTATGGTTAATTTCCGAAAACGAGTATTTTAACGGACTGCCGCAATAGCGCAACGTTTCCCGCCCGATATGTTGCGGCCCGTGCAAATGGCCCAAAGCCACATAATCAAACGCCTCAAAAACGCTGCTGTCCACATTGTCGGACCCGCCCACGGATATCTGCTCCGATTCGCACTTTTCCCCGCCGGTTACAAACTGGTGCGCCACAATAATATTCCTTGCGGATTTGTCCACTTGCATATTGTCAATAATCCTTTTTACCGCTTGCGTATAAGAGAGAGGTTCTTCCGTTTCAAAAGCCACTTTAACATGGACCGGTTTTACAAAAGGGAGCATATAAATATTGATTTTGCCGAATTGGTCCGACACGACACAAGGTTTTATGTCTTTTGTACTTTTGGTGAGTGCTTTGGCGATATGCACCCCGCTGACGGCCATTAAATCCGCCCCGAACGAAATCCGTTCGCTTGAGTCGTGATTTCCGCCGATCATAAATACTTCTACGCCCGCTTTGGATAACCCCACCAAAA
>Ga0310696_10002623_pt1 | contig 23525 bp, 20 predicted proteins | sample AusTroGonzalo_MG_4_FD_203885 | JGI IMG/M metagenome (GOLD analysis project Ga0310696, IMG submission 203885) | Bovine rumen microbial communities from tropical cattle in Woodstock, Queensland, Australia - Gonzalo_02 (v2) (version 2) | ecosystem: Host-associated > Mammals > Digestive system >...
CCTTCCGCATGTGCAAATTCTACCCAGAACTGATGGACGAATTGAAGCGCACTCTCGAAGCGATGGAGATTGACTATTACAAACCTGCCGTGAAAGGAGTCCGAAGCAAGATTCTAAGCGGTAGACTTAAATAAAATTTTTTCCCTAACATTATCTTATTCGATCAAGAGAGTCAGTGCGATTCCCGTCATGTCTATTGATCACCATGGGAACGCTTCGGGGTCGTTAAGAATGTTCGAGCGCAGGTTCTGGTTCAGGGCGCTGATGGCCTGCATGTCGTCGTCGGAGAGCGCAAACGTCATCATCTCCAGATTCTCGGCAAAGTGGTTGGGCTTGGCTCTTGGTATCGTAATCAGTCCTCGCTGCACAATCCAGCGCAGCACAATCTGCGAAGCCGTCTTCTGGTACTTCCTGGCCAGCGACTGGAGAAGCGGATGCCCCACCACGTCGATGTCCCCCTGTCCGAACGGTCCCCATGCCTCTACCTGGATGCCAAGCTGGCGGTTGTAGGCAATGTTCTCTTCCTGCGTCATGAAGGGATGCACCTCTATCTGGTTGATGACGGGCCGTATCTCGGCATACGAGAGCAGGTCGTCCAGATGATGACGGTTGAAGTTGCTCACGCCAATGGAGCGCACCCTGCCTTGTCCTACATAGTCCTCCATCACCTGCCACGTATCCTTTACGCAGTCCTTCACCGGCCAGTGAATCAGCAACAGGTCAACATAGCCGGTCTTCAGTTTCGTCAGACTCTCGTCAATCGACTTCCGGACAGCCTCGCGCCCCTCGCGCATGATGTTCGTATTAACCTTGGTCGTGAGAAAAATCTCCTCGCGAGGCACTCCGCTGTCAAGGATACCCTGCCCCACCTCGGCCTCGTTCTCATACATCTGCGCCGTGTCTATGTGACGGAACCCCGCTTCCAGGGCCATGCGCACGTTCTGCCGGGCCGTCTCTCCGCGTAGTGTCCATGTGCCGACACCTATCTGCGGAATCTCCATATTGTTGTTAAGTCTGATCATTTCGCTAGGTTACTTGATAAACAATGCTAATTCTCGGTGCAAATATAGCGATAATTCGGCAATAATCACTATCTTTGCAGATAAAATTTTCGAAAAGTATATGAAACACATCACCCCTTCATTCATATTATGAAGAAACTCTGTCACTACATATCAGAATACATGGGCGTGCTGGTGCTGGCAGCAGCATTGCTGGCATTGGCGTTCCCTGCAGCGCTGCAACAGATACGTCCGACGGTCATCAACTACCTGTTGGGCGTGGTAATGTTCGGCATGGGACTGACGCTCAACCTGCAGGACTTCAAGATAGTCTTCAGCCGGCCCAAGGACGTTATTATCGGCTGTCTGGCACAGTTCACCATCATGCCCCTGCTGGCCTGGGCCCTGGCACGTGTGTTCCATCTCGACGAGGCGCTGGCCCTTGGCGTGGTGCTGGTGGGCTGCTGTCCTGGTGGCACGGCGTCCAACGTCATCACCTATCTGTCCAAGGGCGACCTTGCCCTTTCGGTGGGAATGACAGGCGTCTCCACCCTACTCGCCCCGTTCCTGACGCCATTGCTGACATGGGCCCTGGCCGGAAAGAGCGTCGATGTCAATGTGACGGGCATGCTGCTGAGCATTCTCTGGGTGGTCATCCTGCCCATCGTCGTCGGCCTGATTTTCAAGTGGCTGTGGCCAAAGTTCACAAGTAAGGCAACAGACTATCTCCCCGCCTTCTCGTCAGTAGCCATTGCCCTCATCGTGGCCATCGTCATTGGCGCCAACGCCAGTAAGCTGATGGCCGGAGGACTCATCATCGTGTCGGTGGTCGTGCTTCACAACATCTGCGGACTGGGTCTCGGCTACCTGATAGGACGGCTGCTTGCCCTGCCAGAGCCCAAGAAGAGGGCCATATCCATCGAGGTGGGCATGCAGAACTCCGGCCTTGCCAGCAGCCTGGCCACCATTCACTTTGCCGCCTACCCTCTGGCCACCATCCCCGGTGCCATCTTCAGCGTGTGGCACAACATCAGCGGAGCCATGGTCGCCTATTTATATCGCAGATAATTTTACATCTATAACAGACAGCACTTCGGCGCCCTGCAGATAGACATCGAGGCCCAGGAGTATGCCAAGGGCTTCTATGAAGGCGTAGGGTTCCGACAATCCTCCGAGCCCTTCATGCTCGACACTCATCTTTGAGATAGAGCTGTTAGGCATCGCATGAACCTCCTCAGTTTTATTTCCACTCCATATTCACCCATAGTTTTCTCTTTCCTTTACATATGAGTGTATTAATGAACATATTGACCTTGTTAAGCATGGCCATTAGTTCGACGTAGCCAATGCCGAAGCCGTTCATGTATACATCAAAGCGGTAATCATCTTCATCAGGATATGGTATCCGCTGATCGACATAGCCGTTTCTGACATAGAACCATTTCCTTCTGACACAATCCTCAAAATCTTCATTATCAGGATTAAGAGCAAACGCCGTCAGGGCTATTGGGCGACTGCCCTTCATCTCCCTAAGATGCCTCAGCAAGGCCGTTCCGTAGCCTTTGCTTTGGCATTCTGGTTCAATGGCAAGATAATAGATAAAAGACCCCTGGAAGAAGTTTATCATATAAGTATAGCCCACGAACACTCCATCATCCTCAATAGCAACAAAGTCTGCAGAATCCTCACCATAGGTATCCCTTAAGAAGTGAAGATCAGCAGTGGTCTCCGTATAGGGGAACACCCTCGCGTTTAGTTTCTCGATTTTGAAGTTTAGTTCATCATCACCTTTAGTCACTTGTCTGAATGTAATCATCTGATACCTCCTGTTTTTATACAAAACCAATATGTGCAGTTCTCGTTTTCACAATATTTTCCTCACGACAGTACTGCTCTATCTTCTCGTCTGTCACGAAGTCATCTCCATAGAGGATGCTCTCAATATCACACTTACGGGTGATATTTTCAATTTGGCCGCCACTGAAATCATAGGCAGAAGCCAAGTGCTCTGCTGTTTTCTCTGAGAGTTCAGGCATCATTGACTGCCAGATCTTGGTACGTTGGGCCAGTTCAGGCTTTTCAAACTTCACCTTATAGAGGAAACGGCGCTCAAAAGCGGCATCCATATTCTGCACCAGGTTAGTCGTTGCTATCATGATGCCGTCCAACGACTCCATCTCCTGCAGAATGATGTTCTGGATTGAGTTCTCCATCTTATCTACTGAACGCTCAGCTTCCTCCTTACGTTTACCAATGACAGCATCTGCTTCATTGAAAAGGAGGATAGGTACATGCTTTGAGTTCTTGGCTACAGCGCGGTAACGGTCAAAAATGGCCTTGATATTTTTCTCACTCTCCCCTACCCACATACTCTTGACCTGTGAGATGTTCACCTGCATAATATCGCGTCCTGTTTTCTTGGCCAACAGGAGAACACTTTCAGTCTTGCCAGTGCCAGGCGCTCCGTAGAAGAGGCAGGCAAATCCCTGACGTCGTCCCTTTTCCTTCAGACGATTACAGATGCTTATATAATGGCTTTCATCAAGTAGCTCGGCCAAGCCCTCCAGTTGGTGTTTCACCTCCTCGTTAAAGAACAGTTCCTTTTCAGTGATGCCATCGTTCTGTATGACGTCACACCCTTTATTATTATTCGTCTGTTTAATCTCGAACTCCTGAAGCAGTGTTTCTTTTGCTTTAGCTGTCAGCTGGTACTCATCCTTCTCCCTGAAACCTTCTGAGAACGCATTCTCAACCCAACCCTCACGAACCAGGAAGTGTGTTCCATCCGACATGGCTTTGCTAAAGTTATACTTCTCATGTTGATTATCAATCAGGAACGCCAAATGACTCATTGGGATGTTTACTGTTCCGCAAAGCACCAAATGACGGCACATGTGAGTAACAACAGCCTCGCTTACAGCTGACATTCCTATACCGCGGAGAGCCATCACATACGAAAGGTCCGGATTCTCATCCATGAGTCGACCTATCTCCTCAAGCATAAGTTCAGAGGAGAGTTCATCCTCATGACGCAGATGGGTGATATCATAGAAATGCTGAAAGAACCGAATCCCGGTGGCATTCTTGTATGATTTGCGCTGGAAAGGCTCATTCTTTGCAAGGCTTTCCAAGAGACCAGGAGAGACCGCATAGTCAAAACAGCCACTCATATTGTTTCTCAGCATGCGCATCATTCCTTTTCTAACCAGTTCATCAACTTCGCCTTTATACTGTAACACCTGAACGTTGTTACAGTTAAGATAACATGCCACATCCGAAAAGTCTGACTTATTGCCAGCTGCACTTGACTCAATGAAGAGTGCCAGCATCACTGCCTGGATTTTTGTGATGCCTTGGCGTTCTGATAAGTAAGTTATGAATCTGTCTGCCTTCTCAAAAAATAATGTGCTCAACTCTGAATCTTCTGCAAGAGTTACTATACAGTTAATTGCTGATAACAAAGTCAGTTCCTCGTTATCATCAATGAAGTCAGGAGTCAACTCTTCATCCACTTCAAGTTGATCCTGAATCTTCAATCTCCTCAGTGGTTTTCTCATTTTCTTACCTCCAATCATACCTCAATCTTTAAAGAACAACTCTGTTTTGTACTCACCAACTAGATAGCCCTCATAATCAAGAGATTCCCCAAGAGTCATGAAGGTGCCTGTCTCGTTGATAACACCCTCCACACCATCTCTCAAGACAGTGCAAGGCTGCTCCATATCGACAAACTCTATACTGTCATATTGAGGAGCAATATAGAGATTGTTAACTCCACGATCAACAAGGCCGTACTTTTTGCCACACCTAATAACAACACACCTTCCTGTAGGATAGGTAATCTCATCCAGAATACAAGGCGCAATAACATGGCCGTCTTTTCCAATGATTCCGAGTTTGCCATCCTTCTTCACTTTATAATAGGGTTCAATCAGCATATACGATATGGAGTCGTAGATAAAAGGTGTCAATGCAATACCACTGCCATCAGGTTTTACCAACCCAGCCTTACCATTCAGTTTTGCTACGCGAGGTATGTCTCCACAATAGATTTTGTGACAGAGTTCACCGATACCGTCGTATTGTGCAGGTAAGAGAACCATTCCTGTTGCATCCTTGGTACCATACTTACCATTCTCCTCATATATGGTGTCATACCAGTCATATCGGTCAATATATCGGGAACGAATCATCACCAGATCGTAGGAAGAACGACGATTTCCTTCCTGGACTTCATCATTTTCTTCAGCTTTTTCAGCTATATCAATCAGTTTATCCAAATTCTCGACGAACTGGAAGTTCTTTACTGTTGCCTTTGGCTTGTTCTCTGTGTCTGTTGTAGCTTTTACGTTCATTTCTATAACTATTTAATTACTATCTTCGGTGAGTCCTCAGATTTCTATGTGCAAATTTACGACTATATTTTCAATCTGTATTTGGAGTTATAGGTATAAGCCTAATGCTTACATAGGATTATCTCAAACCGGATAATACCTTAGTGAAGTAGCTATATGTATAGATGAAAGGACTATATAAAATAATTTTCCGACCTTTGCCCCCAGAAATAAAAAAAGTATAGAAATATGAGGTTTTATCAGTATTGGAACGGTTTTATTTGGGAGTATAATTCCCTTGGTGAATATCTTCTCGCAGTCCTGGGTAGGCTGATAGGGGCAGTCATCGGCATCATAATACTATTCGGCCTATGCTGTTTCTTTTACTATTATGGTGAAGGAGAATGGCCCGATCTTGCTCAATTTTGGAATCTCATAAAGTCATTTATAAATGCGTGAACATAAAATATTAATAAGGCTATGGTAATTGTTGAATTCAATATATTGGCGAGCTTCTATTGTTTTAATGAACAATATTTTGGAGGTATTCTGCCTATACCCAACCTAAAGGTGCGTCACGGCTGGAGAACCTTGGGTTATTTCTGGTATCAAACGGATGCCCCCTTAGGAATGTCAGAGACTATCGAAATAAGTGACTTCTACGATTATACTGAACATGAGTTTCGTGATATACTCATCCACGAGATGATTCACTATTATCTATATTACACCGGAGAAGATCCCAGATGCCGTCATGGGAAGGCCTTTAAGGCGATGGCAAGGCGTTTCAATAAAGAGTACGGCATGAATATCACGCCGACAATTGACACATCCATGATGAAGCCCAGTTGCAGAGCATCAAAGGTTTCAAAGTTCTTTTTCAAGATTTTCAATTAACAATAAGATATGAGACAACTGAAGATTAACAAAAGCATTACCCCTCGTTCAGAGGAATCACTTGACAAGTACCTTACGGAGATCAGCCGTGTGCCCATGGTGTCTATGGAGGAAGAGATTGTACTGGCTCAGGCCATACATGCAGGCGGCAAGAAGGGTCAAAAAGCCAAAGACAAGCTTGTTACCGCCAATCTCAGGTTTGTTGTGTCAGTCGCCAAACAGTACCAAAACCAAGGCGTTCCCCTAACAGACCTGATTAACGAAGGTAATATTGGTCTTATCACTGCTGCAGACAAGTTTGACGAAACGCGTGGTTTTAAGTTTATCTCTTATGCTATCTGGTGGATTCGTCAGAGCATCCTTCAAGCTATTGCAGAATATAGCAATGTGGTGCGCAGGCCCCAGAGCCAGATTGCTATCAGCAACAAGATTAAGAACGCTACCAATGCATATATACAAAAACACCAGCGTTATCCTTCCGCAGAGGAGCTGAGTGACATCATCTCGCTTGAGATTGACAAAATTGAAAAGGCAATCCAAGGCGAAGCACATGTTTCAAGTATTGATGCTCCAATCACTGAGGATGAAGGAACAACAATGGCTGATATGCTTAGTTCTTCCTCTGAATACGCTTCTGACCGCAAGGTCAACTATGATTCCATGTGCAGTGACTTGATGCAGGTATTGTATACTATTCTCAACGATAGAGAAAGAACAATTGTTATTCAGAGTTTTGGCATAGGATGTCCTGAGAAAGCCCTCGATGCCATTGGTGACGATTTGGGTCTTACTCGTGAACGTGTCCGTCAGATCAGGGAACGTGGCCTCGATAAGGTCAGGAAGAGTCCCAAGTCTAGGCTATTACTTAAACACTTGGGAGCATAATTAGAGTAAAGAATGAGAAAAGAAATATTGATTATACCGGATGTTCATGGTCGGAGTTTCTGGAAAGAAGCTGTAGACAGTAAAGACTATGAGAAAATCATATTCCTCGGTGATTACACAGATCCCTATGAGATGGAAGGGATAACCGATGATATGGCTGTTGATAACTTCAAATCCATAATTGACTATAAGCAGCAGAATCCGGATAAAGTGGTTCTGCTGTCGGGCAATCATGACCTTCATTACTATTCTGAGTATTATTATGAATTAGCTGGAGGCGTCCGCTATGACCCGATTGCTGCTATCACCCTTCAGCGTCTGTTTCAGGAAAACAATCGCCTCTTCCAACTTGCATGGGAGACAGATTGGGGAGGGAAACACTATCTATTTTCTCATGCAGGAATAACGCAGAGCTGGCTTAAAAGGAACCTCGATTTAATAAGAAAACCAGATGCAAGACATTTAAATCGTTTGATCCAGACCAATGAAGGATTAGAGGCCTTAGCACAAGTAGGCGAGATGCGATGGGGTGACTATCCTAGCGGTAGCATGGTTTGGGCCGATGTTGAAGAGATGCTCATCTCAGACCCTTTACCTAACACATATCAGATCGTTGGTCATTCCTTGCAATTTGAGGGTCCTATCGTTACAGACAAGTTGGCCTGTCTCGATTGCAGGGCAGCCTTTAGTCTGAGCATAAAGGGGAAGATAAAGCCTGTTACTCAAATAATGTTCTATGAAGGGTATTTTTAAGTTTGTCAGGAACTTCCTGTTTGGATTCTTGCTAACATGGTATGCCATAGATATTGTGAGAAGGTTCGGCTAAATCTAAAAGAACGGTGGAGTCTCATCGACTGCACCGTTCCAAGACATGTAAGGAAGCTTGTCTAGTCTTTCCTATCCGATAAATCTGGACAACTCACAGATGAATGGAATAGTTACGACGTTCCCATATATAATCGAATACTCCGCTTAGTACCCAATAATTCATAATCTGTGAATGGTTCCATTAAGGAACTTCACCCACTCTTCAGCTCCAAGATCGCCCTCAACATATACCGTATCTCCAGGAGCCACTGTCTGGTTCCAGTGTTCCATCAGTGTCTGGTTACGATTGGTATTCGGTTGTACCATACGACTCAGTTTGTCCATGGGTTCAAAGCCGGGGCCAGGCATCTGATGCACACGTTCTTCCTCTTTGCGGGAACGCTCCATCCAAGCTTTCAGTTCCTTTAGACAATCCTCAAGAGTTGAGTGAATCTTGTTCACACCATAGTACTTAGCCATGCGTCTTAGATGATGAATCCCGGCCATATCCTCACCATTCGCATTCTTAAACTCAGGATCAATGCCGATAATCACCTTATGCCCACGGGCTAAGTTCTCCGCCATTTCCAACCTTGTGGTGATAGCATAATAACGCCACGGTTTCATCTCTCTGGCCTGAGGTGGAATCCAGAACAGGATGACGTCGCACATACGCAAGCCGAAAGTCTCCCAGTTCACTTGATAGGTGGGAGAAACGAATCGGTCTGTCTTGCGCGGATTCAATAACGTCAGATTCCCAATACCCAACTTCTCAGCCACCTTGGGCGCCTGTGCCTGCCAAGAAGGCGCACCATTCATCGGACCGGCAAGAAACACTGTCCACTGACTTTTCTCAGTCACAGGGGTTGGGGATTTGATAACTTCAATCATATACTTATATTATTTATGTCGCAAAAATACAAAAAAAAGCCAAAATATGCCTCCAAAATATACATATAACTGTATTTTTTCCTATATTTGCAATTGTTTAAGCAACTAAATATATGGAGACATTTTATCACGGCACATCTGTACTTTTCAAGCAGTTCGACATTGCCCATGCCCTCGAAGGCGATGGAAAGATCAAGCATGGAGCAGGCATCTATCTAACTACTGGTTACAAAAGAGCCGCTCATTACTCTTGTAAACGTCCGGGATCTATTGATTTCTATGTATATACTGTTGAGATTCCCGATATGAGCACTGACAATTGTATTGAATTCAAAGAAGTTGTCAGCCCGTCTATTATTCAACGAACTGAAAAGGAACTGGGAGAATCTATACCTCATGAAGTTACAACTGATGGAAAACTATTTCGGAAATATATTGCCATGAAACTTGCCGGCAAAAAGAAAAATGAAAAACTGACAGCAGACGACGAAATTGCTGCGGCAGACTTTCTGGTTAAGATAGGTGTGATATACAATAAGGTTCCTTTTATCTGGGCCAAACCCGTTGTTCATTACGATGTAATCGTCATGAAAGCTGATGTTATGAAAATTATAAAGGTAGAGAAAGTAGACCTTGCCATCGACAAGAAGACAAAGAAACCAGAACTCATCGAAGGTTCCCAAGTCGAAATCCCCTTAGACAGTTTTTAAATACTACACCTATGTCATTACACGAACAAATCAAGCAATACTATCCCCAATACAGCGACATCCAACGGTACCCTGCCGCTCAATGTGCCTGTATCCGTAAGACTGATGAGGAATGGGGAATATTAGGTAATTTCTATCATGCACCAATTGTTGTTGAGGGTGTCACTTTCGATTGCACTGAGCGTCTCTTCCACCTCATGAAATTCCGTGAAACAGCTGCAGAAGGAATTAAAAGCGAATACACGGTACGACGTGGAATGATTATCAAAATGCATATGAAACCCATGTACAAGCAACATCCCGAGTGGTTTCGTGAGGATTGGGGATCAATGTTAGTCGATGCCATGAGGTTCTGCATCCAGACAAAGTACGAGCAATGCGAGGCATTCCGCAAGGAACTGGAGCGAAGCAAAGGGCTATTCATCGTTGAGGACGAAACCAAACGAAATGAAAGAAAGAAAAAAGATGCCGACTCTTGGGGGGTGAACCTCGTAGGCGACCACTATGTAGGTCCCAGTCTCCTTGGCCGTCTTCTAATGGAACTCCGTGACACCGGCAAGTTGGACTATACCCTCCCTGCCGATGCCTTCCAATTTATTGAACACTTGAAGTGAAGCATATATAGGTATATAAATAGAGCTACTGTGGATGAAATTTGCGAAATTTGTCCCCGCAAAACTTAATCCACAGTAGAATGACAGCAAAACAAACAAGCCAACTCAAGCCGAAAGCTCGTAACGGAAAGTCGTTGATGAGCCAGTTACTGAACGACACCCGCATGTATATTGAACAAGCGGAACAGACTGACGTAGAGTCACTGCGCCAGTTCCTCTTCACTGATTCAGAACGTCCTCTCATCGCTATGGGCCATGGTGGTTCCCATCCCTCTGCCGCATACGCAGCACTTCTGTACGGAACCAACTGCGGACTGGGCCGTGCAGTAACTCCGTACCAGGCTAACTCTCTCTCCGATGAGACATTGAAGAACTCAAAACTACTACTCATCAGCAAATCGCTGATGAACCAGGATGCCGTGTACATCGCCCAGCGTATGGCACGCACGAATCCTGAACACAGCTGTGTCCTGACCATGACCGATGCCGACAATGCCAACATGAAACGCATGCAGAAGTCTTGTCCCAATGGAGTTGTCAACCATCCGTTTGATCTCCCGGACGGGTTCATTAGTGTGAACGGAACCTTCGCGTACTTCTCTTTATTATACAAGGCCTTCACTGGTGACACCGACTTCTCCCGCAAACTAGCTCTCTCTGCCAATCCTGCTGACAACTTCACTTACCGCTGCGTCGATGGTACCACCACCCCACCCGACCTTGGTACTATCAGCCAGTTCACGGTGCTGTACGGGTCGTACGGCGAACCCGTAGCCAATAAGCTGGAGAGCAACATGACCGAAGCCGGTCTTGCAGCCTGTGTCATCTCCGACTTCCGTGATGAGTGTCATGGGCGTTTCCTCTCACTCTCCAACTTCATCCAGAGCCCACGTCATCCGCAGACCGATTGCGCCCTCGTATTGTTGGTCACCCCACGTGAAGAAACTCTGTGCCGCAACTTCCTCGACCGTCTGCCTGGCCATCTGCCCATCGTCCTTATTCGAACAGACATCGTTTCTCCTCTTGGTTCCATCGACCTGCTGTACAAGATGAGCGTATTCACAAGTGTCTTTGGCGAGCAGTATCGTGGTTCCAATCCCAACGACCCTGAAAACCTCGGTGGATTTCAGAAGGGAGCCTTCCGCGACCTCGTTACTTTCCAGGATGACTTCCGTCTGTACGGATCACTGGAGCTTGGTGCGTCAGATGTACCATATACAGACCGTTTATTGCTGAATAGTAATCCTACGGGCGTTGACATCCTTGGTCTGCACTTCTCCAACATCGAAGTTCCGTACCTTCTCGCTGCCTTCAATGACAGTCGCGATGCCCTAAAGACACAGCAGTACATCCTCAATCCTGAGAAGGGATACCTGAACAATCCCCAGCGCATCCGTCGCGACTTCCTCGAAGATCGTTTCCACGCGAAGTGTCGTAGGGCTATGGAGTTCGAGAAACCGGGCTGTCGCTGGTGCGCAGAATGGAAGAAGTTCCTGCTGGGCGAGCCTGCCGATGCAGATATTCTCAACGATGCATATATTAACTGGCTTGGTAGCACGCTGCGTTTCACCCGTCAGAACGACGGAACCCTGCAGGTAGAAACCGTCACGCCATCCACACCTACCTCTTTGCCCACTCGTGGCATCATAGGTGGCATCGTTGGCGAGGTGTTGGGCTCGAAGTACGAACTGGAGAAGGACAAACAGAAGGTGAAGGCCCTCGCAGGCAAACCTCACCTGAAGCCCTCCGTCAGCATGACATACACTGACGATACCGTCCTCTCACTCGCCATCGCCAAGTGGCTCATCGATGATCCGACACACGATAAGCAGACCCTTATCGACCTTTTCAAACACCTCGCTCGTCGATACGCATCATATTCCTTCGGGAAGAACTTCCAAAAGTGGGTCAAGTCCGATAGCCGCGAGCCCTACAGTGCTAACACCAACGGCAGTGCCATGCGTGTAGCGCCTGTAGCCTGGTATGCCAAGACACTCGACGAGTGTCTGACGCTGGCGAAGACTACAGCGGAGATCACCCACAACTCCGAAGAAGGCATCCGTGGTGCCCAGGCCATTGCTGCTGCCATCTTCTTGAACCGAACTGGTCACTCGAAGTCCGACGTCAAATCGTACATTGAGCAGATCTTCGGGTATAATCTCAACCGAACCACTGATGAGATACGCCCCTCATACGCCTTCGAGACTGCCTGTGACAAGAGCGTGCCCGAATCCATCATCTGTTTCCTCGAATCAGAATCGTTCGAAGATGCTGTCATCCGTGCCATCTCCCTCGGGGGCGATACCGATACCATGGGCTGCATGGCTGGCAACATCGCTGCTGCCTCGATGGATGTTCCCGCAGAACTCGCTACCTTCGCATACGAGAAACTCCCGCTCGAACTGCGGGAGATTCTCGACAGATGTAATTGCCAGATATACGTATAAGTTCGAAGCCTGTTAGAATATCTTTTCTTACCTTTGCCCCCAGATTATTAATTCTTTCTGTATTATATGAACAAGGTAGATGAAATGAACGGGCTGACATGCCTTGGTGCGGGCACTTTCCCGCTTGACAATCTGTTGATGAAACATTCTGATGGTAGCGTGGAGACCATCTACCAGCATGTGGGTGGTACTGCCGGTAATGTGATGTCTATCCTCGCATGGATGGGCTGGCACACACTGCCTGCCGCCCGTCTTGATGATTCAGAGGTGGGCCTGCAACTTAAGGCCGACTTGGAGAGTTACGGATGTGATACTCGTTATCTCACCAATACTCCAGACGGTGGCACCACCATCCTCGACATCATCCACAAGACAGGACGAGACGGTAAGCCTAAGACCGCCTACATGGCTCACTCTCCCCGTGGAGGACGCTTTGTCAACCACCGCTTCTGGACGTTGAAACAGGCTCAGGCTCTCTTCGACTCGCTCGATAAGATGCCGGACATCTTTTTCTTTGACCGTTGTGCTCCAGGCAATATTCTGTTGGCAGAACTGTTCCATGAGCGTGGCGTGCTGGTGTATTATGAGCCTAATGAGCCCGTTGACCGCAACTTCCTACGTGCTGTTGCTGCCAGCGACATAGTGAAGTTCTCTAACGAGAAGCATCCTGATGTTTCTTTCACAGATGGATATACTGACAAACTCTTCATCCAGACGATGAACGAGAAGGGGCTTCGTTTCAAGCTTCGCTCTGACGATTGGATGATGGTTCTTCCTGAATACAATCCGGACTTTGTGGATGGTGAAGGTGCTGGCGACTGGACAACCTCTGCTTTCATCAACGAGATGGGACACCACCACATGCTCAGCTTCGACAAGATTCACCAGCCAAACGTCTACCACTGTCTGGAAGAGGCGCAGCGGGTGGCTTCGACAAGTGTTTCATATATGGGTGCTAAGGGGCTAATTCATCATTAGTCCCTGACTACACCATGTCAAATATGCAGATTTTCCCCTTTTTCGTGTTGTAGTATGAATAAAAATTTGTATTTTTGCACATAATAACTAAAAATACCGAATATGAAGATAATCTACAGTCCTTATTACAGTGGGAGTTATTATATGGACATGCAAGCCAGTCGGGTTGCGCTTGATGTTCAGGTGTTGGAAACCCAAGGTCTTCTTTCTCAACTTGCACTACATGCAGGTATTCATCAGCAGATACCGTCATTCCCCGATAGGCTTACAGCTTATCACAAGGCTCTTTTGAAATATGACAGCAGTAATCAAGACAACATATTCCATCGGAGCATCAAGATTGACAGCATGAGCGTTGCCAAGACCTTGCTTCGCTGGAGAGATTATCTGGCTCTGTGTGGATGGAACAAGCAAGTGAAGTTGGAAGAGTGCAGACGTCTCAATACGTTAGCAGAGATAGACTGCTATTTCAATGATGAAGGTACAGCCGCACTGTTGGCGAAGCTGTCTAATCAGATTAGCCTTATGGAGTCTGGCGAGGTTTCTGTTCCCCAGACATTCCAGGACCTTGTCATTGAGATTCCATGCCAGCTGGACCTGCTGCCTGATTATATTAAGCCAGTGCTGAACTCGCTGCAAGGGCTCGGTGCCATCATCGAGGAAAATACCAACGACGCATCTGCAGCTCCAGAGACCATCACGGAGATACATTTCTCTCAACGATGGAAAGCAGAAGCCTGGTTGGCCCAACAACAGCCCAATGCCTATGATGTGTGGATCAATACGGACAACAAGCGTCTGGACAACTGGCTTCACATGTCAGGCAAACCGGTATGTGGCAGCGAGATGACAGAAACGAACCCACAGATTACGCAGATGTTTCTGCTTGCTATTCAACTTTTCCAACGTCCATTAAACGTAAACACGCTCCTACAATACCTGTTTCTTCCTGAATGTCCTTTGGATAGACTGCTATGCAGAGAATTGGCAAGGAACATAGTGCGAGAGGGTGGTTTTTGTAATGAGAAGGTCCAGGAGTGCATCAACACTTATATTGAGAAAGAGTTCAAGGCTAATGGTGACGAAACGCCTCAAGAGAGTACCAAAGAACAGCGTGAGGAGAACTATATCAAGTATCTTCCATTTGATTTGAGGAAAGATGAAAGCGCATTACCTTTAGCAGAGGAATCCGATTCTGTTAATGTAAGGGCACTGTCAAAGTTCCTGTCTTCTATTAGTTCATTCGCATCGAACAAGGCAGTAAAGATTACGGCCGTGCAACCATATGATGCCAGAATTGCGCAGTTAAGGAATGTTGCTGAGATGACAGATGCATTGTTAGATCAGATAGACGCACTGGTTGAAGGAGAACTGTCCTTCACGATGTTAAGCCAGTGGGCGCAGTCGCTTTATGAGGATGGTGACTTTACTCTCTATCATGCCCAAGTAAGCAATAGAAATGTAATTAATCGACCGTCAAATATGATTGATAAGGCAGAGAAGACTATTTGGTGTGATTTCTATGGTGACACCTCTAGTGCGCTTTCAACCGACTTCCTTTCAAATTTCGAGATGGAACAACTAGAGAAAAGCGGGGTCTTGTTCTGGAACAAGCAACATGAGAGCGATTTCATTCATTTGATGGCTGCCAGACCTATTTGCAAGACAACGGGAGAATTGACTGTTATCACATGTGAACAGCAGGGTGACACTAAGCTTCCTATGCATCCATTGTATCTCCAATTGCCATTCATCACCAAGAAAGAAGACGGAGATGCCCTTTATAACATGATGGCTTCAAGGGAGATTGAGGCTGTTGATAACCATCGCCAATCTGACAATGACGAGATTCGCTTTGATGCCGAGAAGCATCCTGTTACTTGGAGATCCGTAGAGAGCTATTCTGCATTGGAGAAGCTCTTGCAGAATCCTTTTGACTATTTCATGAACTATACTCTTCAGTTTACGGATGTCAGTGAGACTGATATCAAACTGTTCTTAACGTATGGTAATGTTGCTCATGAAGTCGTCGAGAATCTTTTCACTGCGGAAAGGGGTGGTATGCCTTTGGCTGACTTTGTCATCAGCGAATATGAGCAAGCGTTTCGCAGAGCACTTATCAGAAAGGGAGCCTTACTACTTCTCCCAGAGCATCACCTAGACAAAGAGCGCCTAATGTATCTGCTTAGAGGCTGTGTTAGGAAACTAGCGACTATTATTCAAGAGAATGGTCTGACTGTCATACAGTGTGAGCAGAAGGAAGAACAGGACTTAGGCTTCAGAGACGGTATTATCCTTCAGGGATACATAGACATGCTTCTGCGCGACAAAGCAGGCAATGATGTTGTCTTCGACCTGAAATGGGTTGCCAAGAAAGACAAATTCAAAAACATCCTGATGAAAAACCGTGCCCTCCAGCTCTCTATCTATAAAGCTATGCTGATGAATCACGAAGATCATCCGCAGTCAGTGCGTACAGCATACTTTGTGATGCCGTATGGCAAGCTTTTTAGTACAGACGACTTCATCGGCGAGAATTTCGAGCTCATTACCCCTGACATTCAGGCTGATGTGATGACACAGCTTCGGAACGGCTATGCGGAAAGGGTTAAGGAAATAAGCGAAGGTAAGATAGAGACTGCTGACAACAAACCCATTCGTGAGATTGAATATGCTCAATCTGGAGATGTTTATCCTCTGGAGGATGACGGTAAGAAAAAAGACCCTAAAAAGGCAGAGAACCTATATTCAGATTATAAGTGTTTCACCATCTAAGACGCAAAAGAATTATGGCAAAGACATTCATCAGTGCCGGAGCAGGATCTGGCAAGACATACAGAATAACAACTGACGTGGCGAAGATGGTATTCGACCACAAGCTTAATCCGGACCTGGTTATCATGACCACCTTCACCAAGGCTGCAGCTCAGGAGCTACGTGAAAAAGCCAAGAAAGAACTTGTGAATCTCGGTAAGCATCGTGAAGCCCAGCAGATGGAACATGCACTTATAGGAACAGTTCATTCTGTGGCCAACACCTTCTTGACCAAATATTGGTATCTGTTAGGCATCATGCCAGATGCAGCAGCTATGGAGGAAAATGAGCTTCAGATGTATCGTGACCATTCTCTTCGAGGACTACTTGACCCCAAAGACCGTTCGTTCCTGTTCAAGTATGCTGAGACATATAATGTTATTTATGATGCCAAGGAGCGAAAATCTGGCATCAATTATGAGTTCTGGAAAGCTGACCTCTGCAAAGTTCTCGACTTTATCCAGTGGTATGGTATCAAAGAGGATCAGATAAAGGACAGCATTGAAACAACTGAGAGTTTTATCGTTTGTCTCGATGAGCCAAAGGATGATACATCATTGATGGAATATGCTCAGGCAGTTATCATTGAACTTGAAGATGTTTTGAGCAACATGAGGCAGGGCTCAAAGGTAAAAGCAGAGCTGGAACGTATCTGTTACTACAAGAACCGCAACTTGTCAGCCGACGAGTTAGACGACTTAGAGGCCATCGCTAAAGGACGTTGCAAGGATTCTGATAATACGAAGCGATTCTCTGAATGCCTTGCTGGAACAAAGGTCTTTACAGCAGAGTCTGCCAAACACCAAAGAGAATATGCCTCATTAATCTTCCGTTTGGCCTGTCGGTGGCAGAAAGAATACCGTCAATATAAGGATGAGCATCACCTGATTGACTTCAATGACATGGAAGAAATGTTCTTGCAGCTTCTCGATATAAAGGAAGTGCAGCGGGACATTACCTCTCGCTATACACACCTTTTTGTCGACGAGTTCCAGGATTCAAACCCCATGCAGGTACGTATATTCCAGAAGCTTTCCAGTCTTCTTAATACCTGCTATGTGGGTGATAAGAAACAGGCCATCTATGGTTTCCGTGGTTCCGACACAGAACTAACTGCAGCTGTTGCTGATAGCATCAGTGATACGGAACATTTGGAACACTCATATCGCTCTGTAGAGCCATTAGTTAACTTTTCAAATGCAATTTTCTCGCAGGTGTTCAGTCAAATGACTGATAAGGAAGTAAAACTTTTTATGCCTGAGAAGAATGGAAACTACACTCCTGTTGATTATCCCCTACGTTTATGGCCAAACTCAGGTGACAAGACTCTTGCTCTCCAGATTCAACAACTGATTCTACGTGAGGAAATCGCTCCAAAGGATATTGCCGTTTTGGCTCGCACCAATGCTGATCTGGACCGGCTGGCAGATGAATTAAGGGCACTGAAAGTTCCTGTCTGCCGTGAATCTAATGATATTAAGGAATCTCGTTCAGGTCGCTTAATGAAAGCCCTGCTGACGTTGGTCAACACGCCTTTCAATCAGTTGGCACGTGCTGAAGTAGCCTACCTGACGGAGCCAGGTTATCATGTCACCAAGATTATTGAAGACCGCCTTGACTTTCTGGCTGAGGAAGATAGTGCCCCTTCTGGTTATCTGGAAGATCTTCCTATCATAAGCCGTCTTACCCAGCTTCGTAGCTTCCGTTCAAAGGAGGAAGAGGAATATTCCACAAACCTACTGGGCTACCAGAGTATCAGCTCATTAGTGGAGAGTCTTGTTATTGAGCTAGACCTCTATTCATTGGTTCAGAGTTGGGAGAATGCCCAAGCGGAAGAAACAAACCTACAGGTATTAATTGACCTGGCACGAAAGTACGAGGATTATGCCACTAAGCTGGCTCAACCAGCAACAGTTGCAGGATTCATCGAGTTCTTTACTGACCAGAAACAGGATGGAGCTGCAAATGAGGATGGTATTCGCCTTTACACCTATCATAAGTCAAAGGGATTGGAATGGAAAGTGGTTATTATGCTATCACTTGATAATGATGCTGCTGATGCCACGAAGATTGCTACACGAAGTATGCTTGGCTGCCATCATCATCGTGAGCAACTGCCCACAGCTGATAATCCGAATCCGCCTATGACCATTTCACTGGTGCGCAACATTTATGGAAGTTCAGATGCAGCAAAAGCGGCAGTCACCTCCAGATTACAACAGCATCCTCTTTGGGAAACGGTATCTGTCCATGAAATTGGCGAGGCAGCACGACTTCTTTATGTTGGTGTGACTCGCGCCCGTGAAATATTGATTCTCGCCCCCAAAGAGAAGGATGGAGCTGTCAGTCTCAGTTGGTTCCGTTCCGTTGGTGTCAATAATATCAATCAGCTCTTGGATGGCAGTGAGAGTCAAGACTTGTTAGGAATAGGTATGCCTTTACATGTTGAGCGTGTTGATTCCGATGACACTTTGGAATGGCCAGAGCAATCAATGAACCGTGTTCACGAACTGGCATCCAGTTTCTCGCCACTTGACAATATGCTGTATGTCTCTCCCTCTAAAGTTGGCACCACTTCACATGACATCGTGCCCATCAACCAAAAGGAGCATCGTATGGATGTCGACAGTAAGGGAAACGATGCGCTCATGGGTGATTTCATCCATCAGGTCTTCTGCTGTTGTGATGATGGTATCACAGTAGATCAGATAGTTAAGCTACGCAACAGTTACGGATTTACAGACAAGAACATGTCTGAGCCCGGCAGACTACTCGACTCATGGAAATATCTGATTGACATACTTGAAGCAAGATATGGAAAGGCTATTAAGCGACATCATGAGAAGCCTTTCCGTCATCTGGATGCCGACGGCCACATCGTCAGTGGTTACATTGATCTCATTTGGGAAACGGAAGATGCCTACGTCGTAGTAGACTATAAGACCTGTCCAGGCAACTATAGTCTTGTATTCAACCCTGTCAGCGAGCATTATGCAGGCCGTCATGGCGACCAGCTCGACTGCTACCAGCATGCCCTCGAAGCTGATGGTGGTAAGAAGGTGGCAGCCCGCATCATCTACTACCCGGTAACCCAGTTTGTTGTTGAAGTGAAATGAAGAAGAAGCTGGTAATCCTGTCAGGAGCAGGGATAAGTAAGGAGAGTGGTATCGACACGTTCCGTGATAAAGACGGAATGTGGAAGAAGCATGATGCCATGAAGCTGGCCAGCATTGAGGGCTGGAATGAAGACCCACAGGCTGTGCTCGACTTCTATAATGCCCGTCGCCGCCAACTGCATGAGGTGCAGCCAAACAAGGCACATCAGCTGCTGGCAGAACTCGAAGATTGGTACGACGTTAGTATTATCACTCAGAATGTTGATGACCTCCATGAACGGGCTGGTTCTTCTCATGTCATACATCTTCATGGAGAACTGGCAAAGGTCTGTTCATCCATCGACAAGGAGAAACCAGACTGTATAGAGACACGTCCACTTGACAAGGACATCCACCTTGGTGACAAAGCCATGGATGGTAGCCAGCTTCGTCCTTATATTGTATGGTTTGGCGAGCCCGTCCCTAATATGAAAGCAGCCATGAATACAGCTTTCGAAGCCGACATCTTCGTTGTCATTGGCACATCTCTCTTAGTGTCTCCAGCCAACACCCTGACAGCATGCTCAGGTGCCAGCCACAATATTATCATTGATCCAGGAGAGGTAGATGTTCCTGAAGGGTTCCTTCATATCAAGGAAACGGCAACCATCGGTATGGAGATGCTTTTTCATTCTCTTTTGAAGTCGGTGAATTATAGATAATTAACTCAAAAAATTTGCAAACAGGGGACCTTTTGACTTACCTTTGCCGCCAAAAAAAATGCGATGACAGGAAAGGAAATTAATGACAAGGTAGGTGCTATGCACCTGCTTTTTCAGGACCATGAAGAGAACTATGTGGAACTCATCAATCACCTATGTGAGTATCAGGAGTTATCAGAGCATTATGGACAAAAGGTGTTAGCATCACTTCGAAAAGGTCTGAAGGATTACGAGCGTTACCTGAAACTTGAGAATGCCATCATGGCCCGCTCAATCATCGTACAGAAAAAGGAAGACACACTGCATATCAAAAAATCCAATGCAGAAGGTTGCTATCAGGTGTTATTCATTCTTGACGACGAGAGGGCGCTTAGGTTGCGTCCCGATCGCAAACAAAGCCATCTGCTCTATATCCTTATCCTACTCTGTTCGCAAAAAAACGGACTGCTGGCAGACTTCTTCCTGCAAGAGGATCATCAAATGACACCTGTGCTTGATGCGGTAGTCAAACTTATCAAGCTCCTTTATCCTAATTTAAAAAAAGAACACGCAGTCAAGATGGCCAAAGAATTGGCTTCAGACCGTTTTTTTTCTGACATCTACCAGAAAATGAAGATGCCATTGGTGGATTGCCTCTACAAGGCCAAGATTTCTGATGACCTCTATTGGTATATGCCCTACGCTGTTAATGTGAGAAAGAAGCAGTTGTACAAGATGCGTATGCCACAAGCAAACATCGTCTTGCCACAGGAGTTTATGCCCATCCTTGACGCTCTTCCCGACGCTGCCGACTATCTGAAGCAGTCTGACATCGACATGAAACTGTTCGAAAGAACCAATGAAGACATTTTTTCTTGGGCACTGAAAGCAGCCAAACAAGATGATACTGAGGGACTTTATGAATTGGGGGTATTCTTTGGTACTGGCGATGTTGTATCCCAAGACTATAAGAAGTCAAGAGAATACTTTGACAAGGCCCATCAGAAAGGCAACCTTGATGCAACCTTCCAACTGGGCGTCTACAGCATGTTCGGCTTTGGCATAGAAGAGGACATCCACAGGGCACTCAAATATTTCGAACAAGCTGCCGCCAAAGGTCATGCCGAAGCAGCAGCTTGGGCAGGCCAGATCTATGAGCGTGGTACTGACGGCATCACTATCAACCATAAAAAAGCTTTCGACCTTTACATGATTGCCGCCGAACAGGATAACGAAGAAGCCATTTGGTACGTGATACAGGGCTACCTGCTGGGAAACGGAGTGGAAGCAGACGAGACAAAAGCCCTCCAGTGGTTTAAAAAAGCTGATGTCCTGGGTTACTATAAGATTAGGGTGCTTTGGGCTTTAAACTTGTATAATAAAGGAGATAAAGAGTCTCTTGACAAAGCCTATCCTCTCATTCTTGATGGCTGCAACAATGATATGCCCTATGCCTACTTCATGATGGCCCAAATGGTAGTGAAAGGATATTGCGAGACTGACAATCGTGAAGAAGAAATGAAAGAATGGTTGTTGGAGGGCGCAGATTGTGGGTGTCAGGAATGCATCGACGTTATTCGAAAGAAGTATCCCGACATATACATTGAATATAAAGACGACTGGGAAGAAACAATCTCTATGCTGGATATATTCAGAGATATGGTCATGTCGATGGATCACATAGAGCAGGAATCTTTCATACAGTTAGTTATTGCCTATCGCGAGCGGTGGCGCGAAAGCTATTTGGCAGAAATGTGCAAGCAACTTAGCATCTACAAGCCACGAAAGGGCAAAGGCGACAATTGGGCGCCGGAAAGACGCATCACGGTCAGGAAGTCCAAGGGAGGCAAACTGCCCTATGAACTAGTATTTTCGCTTGCCAATGGTGAAGAAGTAATTATCGACAAGATGAACGCTAATTGTCTTGTTCTCTATCTGCTGACCATTATCTGTTCATACAAGAGCGGATACACTACCAAAATGGCCAAGAGCGACGCTTGCAAACCCTTCTTGAGGGAACTTGTACTATTGGTATTCGATGAAAGCATTCAATACGCGGACTACTTCATCGACAAATTCATGTACTTCGAAAGCGACTCGCAAAACAAAATTAACAAGGACGACTACAAGCAATACTCCAATCAGACGAAACAAGCCATTAAGGCTGCCATAGGCCATTCTGACGAATCCACTTTCTATCTCTTCTACAATAGGAAAATCGCCAATAGGCAGAATCTGAGGTGTATGAATCTTGCCCCTCAATACATCGACATTCCGAAAGAACTCATGAATTTGGCCGCCAAGATGCCAGACGCATTGGATATCTTAAAACTTTCTAATAATCAGTCTGATACACCGATTCTCAACGAGTAGAACAATACTTTTTTATACCTCTACAGATGGCCGTTTCCTTAGGATACGGCCATCTATTTTCGTACCTTTGCACCCAGAAATCTGAGGGTAGTCCGAGGATACATAATAAATAGGTTGAATGACAGAGAAGATTAAGGAAATGATTGAGTTGATGACAGTAGACGAGATGAAGCAGCGTCTGGCTGAGTACATGGCTGCCGACCAGCAGTTGGCTCCACGCCCTATTGCTGTTGAAGTCAGACTCAGCAACATCAACAACGTCCGTTGTCGTTACGACGTGCTTCTTATTGGTGAGAACGGGCAGGAGACGGAGGTGAAGTTCCGCGATCGCTATTCGCGTCTTGTTTACATCTACACCCTACTTCATCCGCAGGGCTATCAGCGTCGTCTGGCAGCAGCCAACAACTACAAGGCACTGCGTCAGCTCTACACCATGCTCTACTTCAAGGGGGGTGATGCGCTGATGAAGACCATCGAGAGCACTGACTTCGACCACTTCTTCAGTCATTACATCGCTCAGTCGCGCAACGCCATCCGTCAGGCTACGCCCCACTCGTCTGACTTTGCCATCGACCGTCCACAGTCTCATGACGGCAAGGTTCTTATCCCCTTCGTCGCACAGGGTGGCACCGTCATCCTCGACAATTCACTTCGTAACCAAATGTCTCACCTTTAAATAGAATCACAGCATGTATCAGAACGGTAAAAACATCTCTTTCACAGACCGTAGCAACAGTAGCGTCGATATGTTCCTACGTGATATCAGGAAGTCTGAACCCCTCTCTTCTGCAGAAGAGCATGAACTTTGGCGTCTGATGCGTCAGGGTTGTCAGCGTGCACGTAGCAAGTTCATCTATGCCAATCTTCGCTATGTGGTGACAATAGCCAAGAAGTACCTTGCCTCTGGCACAGCCTTTGAAGACCTCCTCATGGCTGGTTCTCTGGGCATCACGAGGGCTGCAGATATGTTTGATGCGA
>Ga0310696_10002624_pt1 | contig 23519 bp, 22 predicted proteins | sample AusTroGonzalo_MG_4_FD_203885 | JGI IMG/M metagenome (GOLD analysis project Ga0310696, IMG submission 203885) | Bovine rumen microbial communities from tropical cattle in Woodstock, Queensland, Australia - Gonzalo_02 (v2) (version 2) | ecosystem: Host-associated > Mammals > Digestive system >...
ATAACTCGTGGCATGCGTGGAAACCACTCTCGCAAAGCTCTATTATGCCTTCATGTTTGTAGGTTTTCCCTAGCTCATAGACGAAACCTCGGCAGGACAGCGTGCCGTTCTCGCTTCTGTTAAATCCTTTGTAAGCTCTCATGTGTTTACTTGTTTTTTTGTTTCACGCGGCAAAGATACGAAAAGTTTTTGGATTATGCAAATTTTTTCTCCACGAAAAACGTGAAATTGTTTGTAGGGAAACAATTTTTACGCATATTTATAACATATATCGCAAACCGCAAAAGCAAACGGTTGAACCATATATGTAAAACACATAACTTAGTATGCAACAAGAGAATATAAATAAACAAAACCGCAAAGTTTTTGTGATAAACGAGTCACAAGCAGCACTGCTTCTCGAGGCACGGCCCGCGGAGGAGATACGCTCGAAATATTACCCGGACATCGACCAAGCAACCTTCCAGAAGATTGTGGATTCAGACCCGACATCTAGGAACGGACTCTGCGGTAAATATGTCAAATGGATTGCCAACCTTTACAAAAACGGAAAATGGAAAGAGGGTGACGCTCCCGAGACGAAAACAGCACTTACGATATTAACAAAGCACGGGACAAAGCTTCCGCAAGACAAAAGGGACGTAAACAGATACACTTCGGTCGGCGAGCTTTACGACGCTGTTAAAGGCTTCGAAAGTACCGACACACAGAGCGAGGCGGAGAGGAAAAGCAAGGAAGGGGCCGAGAAGGTTTACGAGGACAGCGACTGGACTGTTGTCATACCACATACGGAAGAGGCGGCGAAGCTTTACGGTGCCAACGCCAGATGGTGCACAGCGGCTGAGAACAACAACATGTTTGACTATTACAACAACCAAGGCCCTCTCTACATAATAATGGCCAAACACAGCAACGCAAAATGGCAGTTTCATTTTCCAACTGGTCAGTTTATGGATAGCAGGGACATACAGATACCAAGTGTAAGCCAGCTTGAAATGTACGGAGACACGGAAAAACTTTTCAACTGGCTTGAGACTATAGACAAAAAACTCACACTTTTCCCGAACAGGAAAATAAAAAAAGTAGCTGCTGCGCTTTCCAATGGGACGGCTTGGGACAATGAGATGTTTGACGATGTGATACAGGCTGGAGAAGATATTTTGATGGTCAGCATAAACGGAAAATACAATTTCGTTGATAATGACGACAGGCTTATGTGCAGCAGTTGGCTGGAAAGCGCTGCAAAATTTTCAGAAGGATTGGCACGTGTGTCTTATGGGGATGATTATGAGTCTTCGGAATATAAGGAAGGTACTATTGCAGAAGATAAATATTCAGATGGTGAGTATGTTAACTATATGGATGCAGAAGGCAACTTTATTGTTGATGATAGTGTATATCATTTGACATGGGGGGAGGATTTTGGAGATACTATGGACAGATATGCTATTGTGGAACTTTATAATGACGATGGTGATATTGTGAAAAACCTTTTATGCCATGAAGGTTATCCTGTAATACCTGGGCGATATGAGTTCGCCGAATATTTCGGAAAAGATATCATCATCATAAAGATGGATGACAAACGCAACTTATGGTCACTTTCAAAAGGACTTCTTTATGGTGATGACGAGGATACTGATAAATGGCCGGATAGAATAGATGGCAATGTTGAGAATCCTATATTTGTTTTCAGAGAGTATAAAGGAAGGGTTGCAAAAGACCGTTTTTACGTGATGGACAAAAATTTAAGACCCATAAACAAAATTCCTTTTGATTATGCCAAGGTACAGTTTGGGGTAGGTCTAATATCGGCAAGTGTTTATCTTAAGGATGGAAGTATACGAGGAACTTTTATCAAACCAGACGGTACTCCTATATATGGTGAGGCGGATAAACCTTATACATGGTTCAACGCAACTTACTCATTCGTTGACAATCTGGCAAGAGTAAAGGTGGGTAAAAAATGGAACTTTAACAATCCGGAAGGGAAGTTTTTGTCAAAAACCGGTTTTGATGAAATCAGGTCTAATTTCTACTGCGGATATGCGGCTGTTGGAATAGGTTTCAAGGATTACTTCATAGACAGTGAAGCGAATATTGTTTCTCCTGATTTCGACTGGATTGACAAGGGTGACTATTGGTTTCACGACCAGAACCGTGTTCTGGCAAGAGTGAGGAAAGACAATTTGGATTATTGGTGGAATATTGAGGAAAGCAAACCTTTGACGACATACGGGGTACGCGAGCTTAGCACATTCACTTATTATTACAGAGGCCAATGGTCTTATTGTGTTTTACAGGATGGGAAAACAAAAGGATGCATGAATTTGAACGGGGATATATACGATAATGAGACACCTAACCGTGTGCTTCTCGTCCCTAAAGACGGGAAACCAGATAAAAACGAAACATATGCAAGAATGAAAAACACCATAAACGAGGAACTTACCGAGGTTGAGCCGAAAGAGGTTAATATGAGAAGCTTTGAGGTGAAGGACGGACTTTGCGGAAAACTTTGGGACGACAATTCCCTGGACTCACAAGTCAGGCTGCGTCTTCTCGACATAGCTGACGATTTCATAGAGGAGCTCAACATCAAATGGGTGAAACCGAAAGACATCCTGTTTACCGGTTCTCTCGCAAACTATAACTGGTCAGAATATTCAGACATAGACGTCCATGTCGTATACGACTATTCTGAGATATACAGCAAAAAGGAGTTCGTGGAAGAGTATTTCAAGTCAAAGAAAAACCTTTGGAACAACAAGCACGAAGACCTTGAGATATACGGCTATCCGGTTGAGATGGGTGTTGAGGACTCCGAGTCCCCGCTTCCGTCAAGCGGTGTGTATTCTCTTAACAAAGGGGAATGGATAAGGAAACCGGAACCCATGTCATACGACGAGATTGACGAGCCGTATGTAAGAAGGGAGGCTGCGAGGATAATGACCGCGGTTGATGACATAGAGCCGTTGTTCAACGAAGAGGAAGACACACATAAAAAGGGTTTGCTCGCCTCAAAGGTGAAGAGGATTCTTTCAGACCTCAAGGAGAAAAGGAAAAAAGGTTTGAAAAGAGGCGGAGAGATGAACTCCGACAATATCATTTACAAGCTTCTGCGAAGAGGTGGTTATCTTGACAGGATGAGGGATATCGTTGACAGGGGTTACGATGCGGAGAACTCGATAACCGAGATGAGGAATCTTAACGAAGAAATATCCGAATATGCGACCGACAGGTTCAACACTGATGAGTTCGCGGGACTTCCTTTCACAAAAAAAGTTCAATACTGCAAAGAGCGATTGGGAAAACCAATAGGAAACGGTTCTTCTAGGATGGTGTTCGATGCGGGGAACGGAAAAGTCCTGAAACTGGCGAAGAACAGCAAAGGCCTAGCGCAGAACCTTGTGGAAATACAGAACAGCAACGACTGTTATTATGGATATATGTATCCTGAGGTTTTCGAGGCTGATGACGAAAAAGGGACATACATTATCGCCGAATTCGCCGAAAATGCGAAGAAATCACAATTCAAGCAGCGTACTGGTGTTACTTATGACGAGTTTGTCCATTTTTGCAGAGGTTTTGAGTCGGAGTATGAAAAAAGGTCATGGATGAGTGTTGATTTGACTCAGGAAGAGTATGATGTGGTTGAACAAAACGGAACACTGAATACATGGTATTATTATATAACCGATATGCAGCCGTATAATGTCGGTGAGATTATCGCATTGAGAAATCTTGGTTTTGTAAGAAGGAACGGAGAATATGACCTTGTCATTGTTGACTCTGGTTTTAACGAGGAAGTGGCTATGAAATACTATAAAAGAGGCTAAACCAAACACCTATAACCAAAAATAAAAATACATGATATTTATGTATTGAGGCGGACTTCATTTACCGCCTGATTTAACAAAAGAATACAAAAAATATTCAGATAAATGGAAGAAAAATTCAACAACGAGATTGAGAGGATGAAAAACCTCATCTCCTACGGAAAAAACGAAAGCAAACAGTCTTCCTGCGGCAATGTGGTAGAATACAAAACATTGGGCGCAGACGGAAAGACCTACGGAATCCTGAGGGAAGGGACGAAATTCTATATCATGCAGGCCCCGAAAAAAGACACTGAGGTTTTGGCCGAGGATTTCGACTATATCGGCGGTATCATGAACAAGAAACAATACGAGTACAACTCTTACCCGATGGCCTCAAAACAGCTCGACCTCAAACTTATGTCCATAAACGAGGCATACGAGGCTAGCAAAAAACCTGTTGAACAGTACAACTTTACGCACGACGCGGAATGGCAGATTGAGGAAACCAAAGAAATGAGAGGTGAACTTGACCGTTTCAACCAGATTCTCGAGAACGTCAGCTCGATTATGAAAGACGGCCCCAAAACAGGAAACGCAAAAAACCACATGGCCCCTTTCACAGAGGTTTCAACAGCGGACGGTACAAAAGACCTGAAAGCCAAAGAGGACGACCCGAAGAAGGCTGGTAACCCTTTCAGTGTTGGCGGAACAGTCACAAACGAAATGCTCGAAAGTGACAAAAAACCCACCAAAAATGGAGGCACAGAGACTTACACGGAAGACGTTAAGGAAAAAGACGGTGGCGTGGCTGCGGAACATCCGAAAAAAGGAAAAGCTGTAAAGTTTAACGAGAGTAAAGGAAGGACTTTCAAACTCACCGAGGAACAGGCAATCGCACTTGTCAGAATGATTGACGACGATGATACAGTCGATACAGCGACAGACACCGAAATCGGTTCTTCAGAACCTTATTGCGAGGAAGGCGAATGCAATGAGGAGGCATCTGAATACATCATTGACATCGAAGACGGTATCGGTGGCGACAGCACTGGCGATGCGGAGGAATATACTGAACCTTACGAGGAGTGTACTGGAACCGCTTGCGAGGAAATCCATGAGTCAGAACTTCATGATTTCGGAAAACATCCCGCTTACAGAAAGAAACCCATGACAGTTCCGCCCGTGAATGGCGCCAAGAATTTTGGACGCGAATGGGATGACGATTCTGTCAAAGGTGACGAGCCTTTCGGAATGAGCAAAGGTAATCCGGCACCTTACACTGAGGATATTGTAAACCTCATAACAGACTCAATCATGAGCCAGCTTTTTAAAAAAAAAATCTAACTGAGCGCAAGGTTCTTCGCGTTCCGACACAAAACCAGCCTGTCGAGCCAGCTCCTTTCGGTGGAGAAGGTGACGAGGCTGGTTTTCCTGTCGATATGGAACAGGAAGAAATGGAGATGGACCAGAATGCCGAATTCCCGGGAAACGGTGATGAGGAACAGGAATTCGACACGGATTTTGACGCCGGTGTAGAGGCTGACGAGGAGGAAGACCCGAAAAAATACATACAACAGCTTACCGGAAAACTCAGCCAGAGCCTTAGAAAATACAACTCGGACCAAGCCGAACCTGACGCAGACCTCAACAAGTATGTTGCGGGTATGGTTGTCAAACAGGCGGTTGAAGGGTTATCTGAAAAAGAGAGAAACGAGATTCTCAAAAAAGTGACTGACGACACGGAAGAAGCCGATTCCAAAGAAAACGGCGGCGAAGAAGAAGGACAGGAACAGCGACAGGAAAACGAGCCTATGGAACAGCCAATGGGAGAGTCAAAGATTCGCGAGCAAATAGTGAACGAGCTTTTCAACGACATCATAGCGAAAAAAGACACGAAGAGCGAGAAAAAGCCCGTCAAAAAAGGCGGAGCCGGTTACAGAAACAGACCATATTAAAAGAAAGAGACATGGAAAAAAAGAGAAGAGTTTACAAAATAACCGAGGCACAATACAAGCTTCTCAAAGGTTTAAACGAGGAGGTTGTTGTAACCACTACAGACAACTTCAAACAAGGAACAAACATAACCGACGCGAACAGGAAACTTAACAGGGAAATACAAAACTCAGGGCTGAACATCCAAAACAACCCGAATGTAGAGAAGAGAGTCGAGATTAACGACCCTTCCAGCAAAACCGGAGAGCTTGAGGTGACAATCGACGACAAGAACCCGAACACGAAACAGACTTACGAAAGCAGGGTTGTGTCAATGAAGGAAATCAGGGAGGAAACCATGAGAAAACTCAAGGAAAACTCAGAACTTACAACACTTAACGAGTTGATTTCGAAAAGAAAATAACATAATGCTTCCCAAAATATTAAAAGACAAATTGTTGACCGGAAGGACAAGTCTTGGAAACCATCCGGCGTTCCCTCCTGACGACGAACGGAAGTTCATAGAAAGGATTGTGGAAAAAGAGTGTGACGCGTTGTCGAAATCGTGCGGTTCGGAAAAAGAGGAACAGGCAGTTAGCGCGCTGTCAAAACTCGTCTCAGACGCCATGAAAAAGGAAGAACCTGTCAAAGAGGCCCTTCTGACAGTTTGCAAGAAATTCGTCTACGGTTTGTTCGACATACCTCAGGACACAATGAAACTCGAGCTTGAACTCGTGCAAAACATTGACATGTCCGACATAAGGGATTTGCCGGAACCGGACGAGGAGTATTCCTTTGAGAATGTAGCCGAAATGGACGAGATTACGGAGCTGATATACCAGAGACGTTTCATGGACGCCCTTGTTTGCGGGGCTTCCGCAATATACGCTTCCGCCGCAAGAGACTATCTTCAGGACGTGTTTGACGCGGACCCGGAGCTTCCGGCTTTATACAAGAAAATAACCGATATCAACACATGGCTGCTGTACACCAGTTACGGCAAAAACGAAACGGGCAAGAAAAGCGGAGGCAGAGTTGACGTTTATCCCGGAAACGACTCTACGAAATCAGTCATAAAAGCCAAAGGGATGATATTCCCAATGCTTCTTTCGGAGGCGATAAAGGGTGTCCTTGAGCTTGCCGTGTCAAAAGGTTTGCCCGAAAAAAACGAGAAGAGGGCTTACATACTGAAAAAATCAGATTTCAGACTGGCAGAACTTTGGGATTTGAGACTTGGAATACCTTTATGGAAAAGAGTTGAGCATACACTTAAGAAAACAGGAAACACCATGAAAGACGTGGGTTTAAACTTCCTCTTCATGGAGCTTTCGTGTATGGAGCCGGAACAGTTCAACAGTTTCATGCGAGAAGTTCTTGCGTGCACAAAAAAGGGGGTAAGCGAGATGAAATCGCTCACCGACGCGATAATAGAGAACAAAGAAATGGACCGTTTTGACGATTTTGTCAGGGCCAACAACGAGAAATATGTTGTAAACGACGACTGTTTCAAGCCCGGGGAAATACTGTCAGAGTTGTCTATTGACTAAAACACGATTTTTTTGAATTACAAGGAAGAGTACATACGGTGCGCGTCAGACAAGACGAGAAGGTATTTCATAGAGAATTACCTGTACACCTTCAATGCCGACGAACGCAAGGAGGACCCGTTCCTGCTTTTCCCGAGACAGAAGGAGTTCCTGAGAAGCCTGTCGATAAACAACAACACAATCGCCATAAAACACAGGCAGGCCGGTATAACGACTGTCACCAGCGCATGGATAACAGGACAGATAGTGTTCGCGAAACCGGAATCACCGGAGACAGTGCTTTGCATAGGAAACAAACTTGACATATCACAACAGCTTATAGAGAAGATTGGCGTTTTCCTCGACCAGGTTCCAAGATGGATGTGGGGAAAGGATTACTATTCACCGGACCCTTCAGACAAAAAAAACGTCAAATCGATTTACAAGTCCAGGAACAAGGACAAGATAGAGCTTTTCAACGGATGCAAGATTTACGCCAGGTCATCAGGGGAGAACGCCGCCCGTGGTATTTCGGCGGTATCAATACTTGTGTTTGACGAGGCTGCTTTTATCGTAAACGGCCCTTCCGTGTACTCGCAGGCGGTCGCCGCGACGGCCTCTGTGTCAAACGCCAAGATTGTGATGGTTTCCACACCAAACGGCAAGGACATGCTCTATTACAACACTTATTCCAAAGCCCTGAAAGGCGAGAACAACTACCATCCGGTAGAGTTCAAATGGTACCAGGATTTGAGATACAACAGGAACCTGAAATGGAGCAGGAAAAACCCTGAAACCGGTGAGGTTGAATGGGATGTGGACCCGGTAGTCGGACCGAAAGGGGCGATAAGATACGACGAGAGCAGATGGAGAAGGCTTGAGTCCGAAGGATGGAAACCTGAAAGCCCTTGGTACATAGAGATGTGCAAGACTTTCAACAACGACAGCCAGAAAATAGCGCAGGAGCTTGACGTGTCGTTCCTCGGCTCTTCGAACAATGTCGTTCCTGTGGACGTCATAGAGGCGCATTTGAACCAGAACGTGGTCCAAATTACGGAAGACTGGCCTTACAAAGACCAGTTCGCCACGGAGACATGGATATGGAAGCTTCCCATACCCGGACACCGATATATATTGTGCGCGGACCCCTCATCAGGCGCCTCTGACGACGAGACGGCAATAGAGATACTCGATGTTGACGCCACAGACGAAAACGGCAAGCCGTGTGTGGAACAGGTTCTTGAGTACCTCGGGAAAAGAACAGGTGACGAGATAGGGCAGATGATATACACTTACGCCACAATGTACAACAACGCGTTTGTTGTTGTGGAATGCATAGGCGGCTACGGTGACGCCTCTATACTTGAGCTCATGTCGATGAATTACAAGAACCTTTACGAGGACGACCCCGGGCTTGTAACATACAACATCGAGAAAGCCTATTCAAAGTTCAACAGGAAAAAAGGGGACAAGCTTCCCGGTTTCAGGACAAGCAGCATGAGATTCCAGATGATTTCAAACTTTGTCTCTTCCCTGAAAGAGAACAGCCTCAGGATAAGGAGCGCCCGAGTCATAAAAGAGCTTGAGACATGGGTTTTCAAAAACGGGAGACCTGACCATATGGACGGTTACCATGACGACTCGCTGACATGCCTCTCCATGGGGCTTTTTGTGATGGAATACTCAATGCTAAAAAAAGACAAGGACAGAAAGAAAACGCAGTCGATGTTGGGCGCATGGACCGTGTCAAGCATGCTGAGAAACAAAAAAGAAGAGGGAAAAGGCAAAAACACGTGGGAAAACAAAACAGCACAGTTTTACAGCAGCGCGGCAAGGGAAAAGGAAAGGGAGAAAAGGATGTACGCGATGCTAATGATGGGAGGTTTCGGGAAAAAACAATAAAAAAACAAATATTTCACTATGCCTAAAGTTATAAGAATTTCTGAAAGCGCGTTAAGGGATATTATCATGGAAAGTTTCAAGGCTTATCTCAAAGAAGGGACAAATGACGGACGCGGAATCAATATTAGCGGTTTAGTTGCCAAAACAGTGACCGTTGAAAAGGTATACGAAGGAAAAGCTTATTTTACAGCTGTTTTGTCAAAAGGTTTTTGCAAATGGACGGCAAAATCATGCGATAAACAGGCTTCATCAGAAGAAGGTGTCTTTAACAGTGAAGGAGACAAAATTGTTGAATTTTCAGAAGATGAAAAAAAGATTGACGGGGGTGTCATGAAAGGTTTTCTTTATTTGGTTGGTTTAAACAAAGACGAGAACGAGAACGCGGCTGAATACATAAAAAAAGATGTCCTGACAGATTTTGAGGTTGATTTGGGATATACGGAAAGTTTGCCACGTGTGAGACTTGGCAGTCCGGTTTTCAATTTCACTGATTTTGATATTGACGGTTTATATTATACAGTTCATGTTGACGAATTGAAAATCAAATCGAGAGGTGTGGCCGACAGTATAAACTGGTTTTTTGAGAATTGTGACAAACTGGATGACATTTATCCTGGCGATGAATATGAACCGGCCAGAAAAGTAAGGAGACAAACCAGATTTCTTTGATAAACGACAGTAAAATAACAAAAAAAACGATAACACGTTTATGGCTAAGTTTGAAAATCTTTCCTTGCAGGAAATTGACGCGTTGCTCAACCTTTGTGAGAAGAGGATGACCTTCTGGTCAAAGCAGGCTGTGATAGAGGGGAAACAGAAGAAGGAATACACGGACTGCGTGAACCTCTACGAGGAAATCAACGCTGAAATCGACAGGAGGTTCAGGGAATTCTCCGGAAGCGACGACTAGCACAGAATCACGGCGTCCTCCTCGAGGATGTCGTCAAGACTTTTAAGCCACATTGAATGTTGGCGCTCAATGGCGTGAATTGGCACATCTGACCGGTCCACGCCTTTTTTGATGTCCTCGGATACACGTGAGTAGCAGGTGCCAGTTTCGGACGGAAACACCTTGTACGCCACGGCATAGCCTTTTGATTTCCATTTTTCCAGGTCTTTTCTCCTGAATTTAGTGTTAAGATTCGTGGCGTCGAGTATGACGGTCTTTCCGTTTTCCAACGCGTGCCGTATCCGTTTGTCGACTATCCTGAACACCTCTTGGTTCGCGGACTGGTCCGACACGTTTCCGGTGAGTTCTTTTCTGATTAGGTCAGGGCACACTATCTCCTTGTCCGGAATGTCAGCTGAAATTGCCCATGTTGACTTTCCGGAGCCGCTTATCCCTAGGGTTAGTATCAAATCGTATCTTTCCATTTGTGGTTGATTTTTCGGCAAATATAATGAAAATTTTTCATATGCGATTTTTTTTTCTGAAAAAAGTTATTATGATGCTTATTTTTTCCGAACATACAATATTTATGAAAAAAACTTTTTCAAGATGAGCGAAGGAATCACAGTGACAGGCATATTCCACCCACTAGGCTGGGGATGCGGTTTTGCCTGCGACAGCACACCTACTTATGACAATCCTATCATCCCGTCCGGCGGTGGCGGCGGAGGCGGCGACATACCCGTGGATGTGATGAACTACAGGGGAATTTTCGACTCCCTTGACTCCTTAACTTTCACTCCGGAACTCGGTGACGTTGTCCAGATACCTGACGGCAAAGGTCACCTTGTGGAATATATCTATAATGGAAAGGAATGGGACGTTATCGGCGACCAGGTTCTCCTCGAAGGCAAAGGTATCGACATTGACGAGAACACAATTTCCGTAAAAGTGATGGATGGTACAGGTATCACCAGCACCAACGAGGGTGTCGGCCTTGTATGGGGCGAGTTCAATTCGTAACAAAACAACAACAAACAATATAAAAATAATTCTAATAAAAAGTAAAACAAATGGCTACAAAAGTAGGATTAAAATTTTTCAAATTAGCTTCCACTAACGCTAATTTCAATACCGCTCTTGCTACACCAGGTGCTATTGTCCATGTTACAGACAAACATGAGATTTGGGTTGGTGGAGCAACGGCAGCCGAAGCTCAATGCGTTGTCAAAGGCACCAGCAATGTGTCATTCTCTGGCAATATCCTGACAATCACAAGCAGGGTTTTAAACGGTTCAACATGGACGGAAGATACAAAAACCCTCGATTTCAATGATGTTGCAAGTGCACAAGCCACTTTACAGGTGTTTGACAATGTTTATACTTTGATGGGCGCGTCAACTAGTGGTAACACAAAAGTTATTGACTATAGTGGAACGACTTATATCAAGGCTGGTACAGGAACTTCTGGGCAAGCTGGTTATATTGCTCCTAGTAACAATCAGACATTGGCAGACGCTGATAGAATACTGGATGCAAACATCAAGAGAATAGATGATGCTATTGGCGGAAGCTCTGTTGTTAACAGCTTGGATGGACAAAGCGGAACTATCCTTGTGGGTAACGGTTTGAATGTTGACGTAACAGGCACATCACCAAACGAAATTAAAACTCTCAACCTTGTTCCAGAGACCGGTGGCTACATTGTAACTTCACAAACCGTCGGAGCAGTTGATAAAACCGGTATCAATATTGCAGATTCAAAAATTGATAAAAATTACACTACTGCAAACACTAGCAACCTTGCCACTGTAGCTTCTATCACCTCAGCATTGGATACTCTTGATGTATCTACTGATACTGGTGCAGCTTCAGTAAGCGGTTCAGCTATCACTATCAAGGCTGTACAGCAAGAAGATGGTAAGATTAAAGATGGTGGAACAACTACTATCAACCTTGAAGGCACATACGACGCTTCAACTAACAAGATTGCCACTCAGTCAACAGTATCAAACGCTATCGCCGCTCTCGACGTGAACGAGTATGACCAGGCTTCTGTAGACGTTGACACAACCAATCATGTATCAACCCTCAAAATCAAGGGTATCAAGGAAGTTGACGGTAAAATAGCCGCTTCAACCACAACACCGACAGTTGACGTTGCAATTGACGGCGAATACAGCGCTAGCACCAACAAGATTGCTACTCAGTCAACTGTTACAAATGCTATTGGAGGTCTTTACACTCAATCAGATGTACAAGCAGTTACTTATTCTACTAGTGGCAGCACAACTACACTTACTTTCAATGGTGTAAGTGAAACTAATGGTGTTATCGCACAAGGTTCTGGTACTGGAACTGTCACAATTGGTGATGGTGCTTTAAAGCTTTCTGGTTATGGTGCAACAGACACTACTGGTTCAACTCCTACAATCCCAACTGTTGATGCTGCTGACGTATTCTCTGCTAACGATACGGCTGACTCTACTATTGCTCTTGGTAATGAGTTTATTCTCAATACAACAAACAAGACTATCGGTTTACGTACAAATCAATCAGTTGCTGCTGACAACAACATCGCTACAATGAAGGACATCGCTTCATTGTCCGGTGCAATGCACTATATGGGCGGTGTAACTGCTTATCCTACTCCTACTGCTAATACAAAAGCTGGTGACACTTATGTGGTAACAACTCAATTTGAATATCCGGCAAATAGTGGTACCATTTACGAGGTTGGTGATATGCTTGTCGCTGATGATGATGGTACTGGTGCAACATATACCGTTGTTCAAAGTAATATGACTCTTGGCGTTGGTCAAGGTCAAGTTGCCGCTAACTCTGCTGCTTTGACAAGTGGAAATATCGTAGTTGCTAGCGGAACTGGTGTGCAAACAGGTTCTTATAGCTTAACTAATCTCGCAACACATAATGTTGCTGTATCTTCATCCAACGAAGTTGTAACTATTACTGATACATTGACTGTTGGCGGAACCGCACAGTCTTCTGGTACACAAGCATTTACTATCACTGGTGGTAATGCGTTGACTGCTTCTGCAAGTGGAAATGACATTACTATCAATCATGATGCCCGTCCTACCACTTTGACTCCCGCCGCTGTAAAGGTAGCTGTTGACTCCTATGGTCACGCACAAACGGGTGATGCTCTTGCTTCTACTGATATTTCACATTCCGCAACAATTGGCTCAACAGCCGTAAGTACTGTTGGCGGGGCTATTAATGCTCTTGAAACCTTGGCGGAAGGAGCTCTTCAATCAATAAGCCATGGTACAGATGGTACTTATGTGACAACTACTATCGGAGCTGAAGATGCTAATCATGACCAATCTGTTGGTGTTGCTGTAACTATACAGGCTGTTTCAACTGCTGATTCAACTTATATGGGTCTTGCAGAGGCTTCTGATGTGAAGGGTTATGTTGATGGTAAAATCAATGGTTTGGATGCCGTTGTTGATGCTGATGTAGCAAGTGCCTCTGGTACAACTGTTGCCACAACAGCTACCACACCTGATGCAGATTTCAAAGTTCTGAACAGTGTTACGGAAACCGATGGTAAATTGTCCGCCGGTACAGCCTACAATGTAAAGAAACTTGCCGCTACAGCAGCTGCTACTGACATGACTGTCACAAGCGCGAATTATGGCGGAACTGAAGCTACCACCAACGCACAAACCGCATTGAACAATTTGGCTAGCGCAATTTCTTCCGCTGCTATCACTATTGATAGTCATGTTGGTGCTATCACAACTGGTGATGGTTTGACTGATGTTGCCGCTGATGGTGGTTCATTCGGTGTGAAAATTGATTCTACAAATGCAAATGGTTTGAGTGTTGGAGCTAATGGCGTTGCTATGGCAAAAGCTACTGGTTCAACATTCGGTACTGTTGAAGTTACTTCTGGTAATGGTCTGACATTGACAGACGGTGTTGTTGCCTATGCTCATAATACATCAGCAATCACTGTCGCATCTGAAAGCAACGGCGTTGTTACCATTAACGGCACATTGACACCTGATGCAAGTGACGCATTAAGTGCATCCAATCAAATTGCTTTGGCCAAGGTTGCTACTACTGGAACTGCTGCTGATGTAGCTATCGCTGATAGTAATAGTAAATTCACAGCTACTGATGTTGAAGGTGCTTTGGAAGAATTGAAAGATGATATTGCCGACCTGGATGCTACAGTTGCGACATATACCACTTCTGGAACTACTGTAACCTACACTGGTACCAACAATGTTGCCGTTTCTGTTACGGAAGCTGATGGTAAGTTGACGGCTGTTACAGCTAATCTCTATTGGGACATGTATGAGTAACAGAGTAAACTAGTCCGCAAAGCCGTGCTTTGTAAGGACTTTAAATAATGGAAGGTTGTTTCTTCCGTTCCGGAGATGCTTGAAAGTTGCAAGCAGTGAATAAGGTGACAACAACTTGAATATTTTGGCCTTGTTTAGTTCTTCGGACATGTACGAATAAAATCTTCAAACTTTTTGAAAAAAAAATATTATCGGGGGATGAAAACCGTCCCCCGATTCATAAAAAAACTAACAACAAAACATTAAAAAATCCATGAGCACAAAACTGCAGTTCAAATACGGTCAATACACACCGGAACAGGCGTTAGCGTTGGCAACCGGCGGTGTCATTGTGTTTAGCGGCATAACCAAACAGATTTATCTGGATGGTCAGGCATACGGCGGAAACGCGGCTATCATTGACGCCAAGATTGGTGAGCTTACAGACCTTAAGACTACCGAAAAATCAAATCTTGTCGCTGCTATCAACGAAGTGTACGACGACATTTACGACAGGGCGTTAGGAATGCGCTACAACGGTCCTACCTCTGACGGCACTTTGTCATTGAACACGGAAACAGGGGATATCAGACCCGGTGACATGTACACCGCCACAGCCGAGTTTACCGTAAGCGGAACAACCGTCGAACCCGGTGACATGATTATCTACAACGGCGCCACGACAACTTCCGTTGTCACAGCCACTTCCGACAACAGTGTCATCCTTGAGAGGGAAACCGACGACATGGTTACAGCGGCTAACGACCTTACCGCCAACATGTTCGTTTTCGGTGATACCGCAAAAGGTGTGAAAACAACACACACTGTTGAAGGCAATCCGCTTGCAATCTCCCTTGACGCAGAGGCAGAAAGCGGCACAACCACTATCAACTCGGAATCAACCAACAACCAGATTCCTACATCTCTGAACGTCTATGACGCTATCAGGACTTTGTCTGTCAACCTTGTGAACGGTGACTATCAGTCACAGGCTGCACCGGGAACATGGTCAAAAGTTACCGAGAACGTTTCAGGAGGTGTAAGGGTTACCACAGTTGAGAATGTAATCGGTGCTTTCAAGACAGGACAGGTGGATGTTCACGACCCGCAGTCACCGAACTACACCAACGGCCTTGCTACCGTTGAGGACGTCCAGAAATACATCGAGGAAAGGATGACCTGGAAAGAATATGAAACCGTTACCCCTTCACAGGTTCAGAACGCAATATCCAACATCCAAGAGGGCGGAACCTACACCCTTCCCAGCAATGTAACCAGTGAAAACCCCTTGTATATGGGTGTTACTGAATAATATAATAGCCTAATACACAGAATATTATGAGAACAATAGATTTAGATTCCAATTTCATCAAGACTTCGGCCCATATCAACGGAATTCCTTCCGACAATGACCCGAAGGACTACTGCTCACTTTTTGTTGTTGACGGCGAGGAAGTGACGCTCAACGGCACCACTGGAGGTATCGACGCTTACACAGATGTCCCTTCATGGAACTCCAACACCGACTACAATATGGCTGTCAGAGTCATGAACAACGGACATGTCATCATAAACGGCGGTGTTTACAAGGCGGGTTACGAGACTGTTTATGTCAACCAGGGTTTGGTAGAGATTTACGGCGGATTTTTCTTTGCCCAGACTGACCCTTCGAGAGGAAACAAGCATTTCGAAATCAACTGCCAGGACGCCAACTACAAGAATGGCACGGCCGTTATCAGGATTTATGGCGGCAAGTTCGCCGGTTTCGACCCGGAACACAACGCATCGGAATCCACCGGTATGACCACCAACTTCTGCGCTGACGGTTATCATTCAGTTCTTACTGACGAGACCTTCAAGTTCTTGTGCAAGGACACCACCAACGCATTGTATGGTCAGGTTATAGAGATGCCTGTTTACGAGGTTGTCCCTAACCCGACTCCGAACGAATAATAGTAGTCATTTGAAGTTGAAAAACTGAAAAAGGGGCGGTCCACAAAGGCCGTCCTTTTTGTTTTTTCTGTTATTGCAGTTTAATGACAAAATAATCTTTTCCTTCGTCAGCCCCCCATTCAGGTTTTCCTTTTCCTATTGTTATGACCGGATTGTGAAACTCGATATGCCTCTCCTTGTCATCAGCTTTCGGGTAGCCGAGTGTGAAAACCACTTTGTCGAATTTTTTCAACCTGCCCATGTCACACTCATGGCACGGGCAACTGAACTCGTATCTGTCTGTCGATTTGTTAATAGTTTGGCATTGGCCATAATGACACGGTTTGTCTGTATAGCATTCGTACAGCCTGCGGCACCAGTATTTGTTAATCTCACGGTACTCCTCCTTTTTGATTCCTGATTTAATCATTTCGAACCACTTCTTCTTGAGTGGAAGGTACAGAATCTTCTTCTTTTTGTTTTCTTGCATAGTTAATGTATCCTTTTAATCTGAAAATGTTTTGCAGTGAACGGAAGCAGTACTCAAGGTCTTCCGTTATCATGAACGAGTCGTGCTCCTTTTTTCCGTTGTCGAGCTCGGAAGAACAATATAGTTTTGTTGCGTCTATTTTGTGAGTCTCCGCATAAAACAGGTGGATATCCTTTTCTTTTGTGTATCTGTAGCGTCCGAGGTCTTCAATATAATGAAACTGTTCAGAAGGTATAATCAGTCCGGTTTCTTCCTTCAACTCCCTTGCCATGCAGTTGAACTCAGTCTCACCTTCCTCCTTGCAACCTTTGGGAATGTCATAACATCCTTTGTCGTAGCCTCTCCCGGAAGGATGGCAGAGCAAAAAACCATCGTCCGTTTTGATTAAAATTCCGCAAGTGACTTTCTTACTCATAGTTCTATTTTTTTATCAACTAAACCTGATTTCATCATAATCTGAAGCTCATGCAGAAACCTTACCGTCCTGTGGATTGTGATGTAAGGGCCTTTCACATCCACCATCCAGACCCCGCTGTCCTTGTGTTTCACACCGTCAAACCACCACAAACTAACAAACCATTGTTCGCACATGTTTTTTGTTTCCGTCAGTGTCCAACATGGCTCATCGTCAATACCGGGAATGTTCCCTTTGGCAAATCCGTTATTTTCAAGAATCTCTTCAGTAACCGGTACCAAAACAACTTGTTCTTTCCTGACCCAACGAAACCTACCGTACTTGTCATGATACGCTATCTTCGTCTTGGTCATTCCATTGACCTTGACAAAACCTTCTTTCGGAACGCTTATCCAGCACCCCATTTCAATCTGTTCGTGTCTTAACATAACTCAATATCTTTTAAGTCAATATCTTTTTTGAATCTGCAGAATTTTAGCAAATGTTGGAACTCATGGACAAATTCTATCTCGTAGTATGTTATATCTCCGAAACCGCTTGTTATCTTGAAAAAGTTGGTTTTCATTCCGCTTCCGTCCTTTGCCCACTCAACTCTCATCTCACCATGGTCAGAATCAAGAACATACGCCCTATAATAGTCGGTTTCCAACACAAATCTGAGGTTTTTGGCTATTATCCTCTCCGTAAGGTCTATTGGTTTGAGGAACTCGTTGAAATCATACTCGTTCCAGTCATTGTCCGCCCAGAATTTGAAGTCTTCTATCGTGATTTTTGCCGGAAAGAATATTACGTCATAATCACCACCCATGTTCGACCTGGTTTCTCCTTTCCATACCCAGTCACCTACCATTATATTATCAATAAACATACCGTCAGAAAAATTAAAAATTAATATTTTTTTGGACATCACCTTCCCACCAGCTCAATATGAAGCCTGTCGGTTTCACTTTCACATCTTTGCACAAACCGTCAGTAATGTATCCCTTTCCTTTTCCTTTTTTGATATAGGCCAATGTCAGATGCGGATGATAATCCTTGTACTCGCTATGCGATTCGAACCGTGACAAAACCTTTTTGTTCGTCTTGACAAGCTCCTCACATTTGACATCGCACTTCAGCACATCGAAATCTTTGTTCTCGAAAAGGCTTAATCCGTCAAGTGTGGCCTGATATTTCCCCAAAGGGCTGAGAAGTTTCTGTATCTCGTTCAAATCTATGTCATTGTCAAGGCACGCGGCGATTGTGACATGCGTGTCCCTCTCGATTCCGTATTCCCATCCGTTGTCGTTTTCGGGCTCATACAAATCCTCTTTTCGCAAGCCGTTCTGTATCATTTTGACCGCATTGGGCGTCTCATATCGCACCATCAAAAAAGCGTATCTGTCTTCCATATCATTTTTTTTTGCAAAGATACAACATTTTTTTGGATTACACAACAAAAAAAACAAAAAAAAACGACGGAATCCTTTTTTTTAACGGTTTCCGTCGTCGCCGTTAAAGTATCTTTTCTGATACTTTACACCTGTTTTTTACACTTAAAGTGTCATTTTTGATACTTTATCACATCACATACAACCCGAGAGGAGTCCTTTTCTGAATCTCGAGCATGTCCTGCGTCAGTTTGGCCTGGTTCGCCATCTGTGTGTACGGAGAAAACCTCTGCAGTCTCTCGTCAAGGGCCCTGAGCGCGTTTTCCTTCTCCCTCTGCCCTGCGGTCAAAAGCATGTTGTAGTCAAGTGTGACCGGAGACGCGATGAAATTGATGTTTCCTGAGAATTTTCCCCTTGTGAAACCGACTGTTTCGAGTACTTCGGCTATGAAAAGCGAACGGACGGTCTGTTTCGCGGCGTTGTTGAGGAAAGCGAACTCCATTTTGTCGAGTGGCACCTGGTCAGGAGACAAAAGCACGTCAGGATTGTTCCTCCTGCACTCGTCAACATTATCCGGAGTCGTGTCATAATAGGTATACCAGCAATAGCATCCGTGAAGTCCGAGAAAACCGCCCATTTTCCTGAAACGGTCACCTCCGTCTATGAGATGTATCAGCCTTGTTCCGTCAGGGCCCGCTGTGACCTTGTATTCCAAATCTCCGAGCAGCATGTTCCTCTTGTATTTCAAATCAGCGGCGTAAAGCGCTATGTCATAAGCAGGGAGAGCCCATAACCCGACGCCCATGCCGAGTCCGGCCATTCCGTTGAAAGCCGCTATGCTGCTCATTCCGGTCTGCGCGAACACCCCGTTTCCGAAACCGGCGCCGAGTCCCATTCCGTAACCCATTATAGCGGGGTCCACTGTTGAGGGGGCTATCCAGAGCACCTTGTTTATCTCCCTTCCGGCGGGTATCTGGTAAACCTGTCTTCCTTTCTCAAGTTTTATGTAGTCTTTTTTGAGTTCCCAAGGCCCGTTGTTCTGCAAACCGACCTGTTTGCTGAAATAGTACGAGAACTCTTTCGACATGTCCATGGTCCTTACTGAAAGTGACCAGGCAAGGTCAAGGTTCGAGAGCTTTTTCCCGTAAAGGTTGGCCCAGTTCGACTCCATTATGAAATACTGCGTCCTCTCCGAGTAGTTCCCGAGGGCTATTGTAAGGCACGAGCATAACGCGTCGTCCGTTATCTCCACGGACCTTATTCCGCCTCCTATCTTGAGTATCGCTAAGTCGAAAAGTTCCCTTATCTCGTTGTCAATAACCATATTTTATGTTTTTAACCTTTTTATTTATAAATAGTTGTTGGTTTTAATCACTCCATATACTGTCCATAGTCCTCGCTTCCGGTTTTATCCTCGTTTTTGCTCTCCCATCTTTCAGACCAGGCCTTTGTTATGCCTGCTGTTCCGAACAATGCCGCAACCGCGCCTATGTAAGCTGCCATTCCTGTCAGGTCTGTCGCTATGGTATGCGTGAATACCACTTCTACGACAAGCGTGAACGCCGGAACAAGCAGAAGTATTATGCCTATTATTGTCACAGCCACAAGAAAAAAGCTCTTCGAGCTTAGTCCGCTGTTGTTTGTTATTAGAGCCCTGAAAAGGCCCATCCTTTTTTTTCTGAATGTGTTCATGAAAATTCCTCCTAATTTTTTTGCTAACACGCCGATACCTCTTTTTCTGTCTGTTGTTTTTGAAGCCACTTTTGTGATATTTATAATAAATATCATGCAGAATGTCTTATACGAAAATAAAAATAAAAAGCGGCTCAATTTCCAATTTCGCGTCAAACCTCGGAAACAGTTTGCGCGAGCCGGTATGGAGCTCTGATTCCGGTTATAACAGGCTTTTCATAACAAACGGAGTCGCGTCCTCTCCGACAATCGTGAATCCTGTAGTCAAATACAGGGACAACAGCGCTTTTCCTGGGAACACAGTAATCTCTCTTGACAAAGAGACCGATTACATATCATTCCCGTTGCTCACATCTGACAACGCTTCGAAACTCGGTGCAGGTGAACACACAATAAACTCATACAGTTTCACGAAAAACGGGAACACTGGTAGTATCTTATTGACTATTCCTGACATTCAGGGTGTATTGATAACAAACTGGCGTCTTTTGATAAGGAAAGGGGAAAAGCACTCCATAACATCCGGAAGCGCTGTTTGGTACAACAACGAATACAACATAGGAGTCTCCAACACGCAGGTTTCCTCGTTGGAACCGGCTCCTTATGTGAATTACACATTGTCGGAACTATACGATGACATTTCAACAGGTGACGCATATGCGGACATTGAGGTTCTGGACTCGTTGGGACAAACCTTGTTTTTCATACCTATAAACACCGGAGAGAATTATCCGGGAAGTTTTTCCGGAAACACTGTTGAGGGCAATATTTCAAGCGGAATGGCCGGGTATGACTGCATGGGTGTCGGTTTCTCGAAGAGTGTTTCTCACAGGAAAAGGATTCTGTACCAGGAAAACGGTTATTTCTACAACACTGAAGACGGAATATCCTCATATCCTGCCGAAAGAAGCGGAACAAGCTATTATAACAAGCCGGAAGACAATGTCCTGATAGGCACATCCGGTTCACTTGGCACGATGTCGTTCAGGATGCCGCATGTGGGCGGAGGTTTCAGTGACATAACGCTGTTTCCCTATCAGGAAATGTATAAAAGCCCTGTGGAGGATATCAACTGCACGCTTCCTTACCAAAGCGGACAGATACCGGTCCTGTCCCAAGGTTCAGTGAACAACGGGAAATTCGTCGCGTTATACGACACGACTTGCAGAATGTACAAGATGCCGGCACCTGAGAACAACACTTCAGGAACGCTTATTTGCACGAACTCAAACAACAGTGTGTCGTTCTCGTGGGGAAACGCCGGGTCAACAGACTTGCTCATAAACAAATCATATTCGGAGCTGACGTCAATGATTGGTAATGGTTCCCTTGTGAAAGGTCAAAAGTACCGAATCACCGACTACATAACCACAGCTGACAGAGGTGGCAACATATCAACCGACACATACACAGCGACGAACGCCCAACCTTTCGACCTTGTCGTGACTGCTGTCGATACTAACAAACTGGACCACAGGGCAATTGCTTTGCCGAACCCAGAATACACCTACTATACCGACGCAGGTGCTGACTTGTCGAAATGGCAAGTATGGTATGACATCGAGAACAATAAGGATAAGTATTTTTGGGCAAACACAACTTCCGGCGTTGGCAAAGGTGTTATTTACAGGCTTATAGACGAGTGGGGAAACGACTGTCCGTATGACTTCAAGAACATACAGTTCAAGAGGAAGCTGACAGACGGAGCTTATGACGAGGAGAACGGAACAAACAGATGGGTTTATACTTTTAACGCATGGAACGAGGACGAATCAGTATGCGAGGATTTGTCTTTGATAACCATGTCTTCGCCAATTGATGACGGTTTTAATTATTGTTCAGAAAATACCATGGGTATTTGTGCTGACTTCGATTTGGGCGGACCCAGATTCTTGAACGACAACGTGTTTCTTTGTAGTTACAGTCCTGTTATGAATGAAACATACGTTTCATGCTGTTCAAACAGTTTTGGGAACAATTCCACACATAATACTTTAGGCGCATGGTCGGAATGTAACACATTTATGGAATTATGCTCTTATAACACCATAGGTGATTCATGTTTACGAAACACATTCGATAAATTTTGCGGGAACAATTTCTTGGGTTCGCATTGCTCATACAACACATTTGGAGAAAGTTGCCGCAACAACACTTTATACGATTATTCATCATACAACACATTTGGGAGCAGTTGCTATTATATTGTTTTCGCAAACTCATCAGGACAGGGTGGAACATTCTTCCGTCATAATGTGATAGAGAACGGCAACCAGTACATCAGGTTATACCAGACAAGTGGTACCGCGGGAACAAACAACCAGTTGCAGAATGTGTATATCGCACAGGGCGTTTCAGGCGCTTCAAACAACTATGTGGAAATATCAACTATTTCACGTAATCTCGCTTACAGGACCACGGTGGCTCCTGAGCCCGGGAAACCGACTCCGACATATCCCCCAAGGATTTATTGCGAGGACGAGATTGTTCAGGCGGACTGGAACCAGACAACGAACACAGCTCCTGACTATATCAAGAACAAACCGGCAATTCCGTCAATTACATTGGTAACATGGACTAACTCTTAAAAAAATAAAAAATGGCACTTTATTTAGGTAACACTTACATAGGCTCATGTAATATCAATGAGCGTGTTGTAGAGAAAGACGTAAATTTCTATGATTACGAAGGTACACTTGTTGCTTCTTACACCAAGCAGGAAGCACTTGCTTTGACTGCTCTTCCCCTACTTCCTGACAGGACTGCTGAGAATCTCACATGTGACGGGTGGAATTGGACTTTACAAGAAGTAAAAGACCAGGTTACATATGTCGGCGGAGTTGTTGAAGTAGGTGCTTTATATCATCCTACGGATAATAAAACTCATATATTTTATTCTGCTTATAGTGAATCAAAAACTATAACACTTGTTATTACACCATCTGTAGCTAACGATGTTGTTATAGATTGGGGAGATGGCACATCAGATACTTTAGCTAATGCAGAACAAACAACGACAGTCCATACATACAACGTTACAACCTATACGATATTTGACATAAAAATATCCTCATCAAATAACTATTCTATACCCACTTATATATTTGGTAACCAAACTTCAAATCAATCTACGTGTGTTAATGAAGTTTGGCTATCTTCTAAAGTAAGTTCTATTGCAGCTACATCATTTAATTATTTTTTTTATTTAAGAAAATTAATATTGCCTGATAATTT